>OCTX012289274.1_pt1 | contig 51858 bp, 39 predicted proteins | sample 1539691 | NCBI WGS metagenome assembly OCTX01 (sample SAMN02144231, study PRJEB22623) | gut metagenome | biome: sheep rumen | host: Ovis aries | place: New Zealand
CATCCGCAGCGCTGGCACTTGGAGGAATCTTCTGATTCCGACTTAGTGCCACTGCGCGAGGACAGAGCGGGAGCGCTTCCCGTAAGAATACTTTTGTATCAAATGCTTAGTGCGACAGGCCCGCTTTTTTGTTTATAAGGATCGGGTCGGTGCGCAGGTATGGGCAGGTTGCCAGAGGACAGAGCTTGCCTTGGTTACCTTTATATTGCTTCTGTGTTTTTGGCACAGGACCGGGAGGGGAGCTGGGCCAGGATGACGCCGGCGAAGACCAGTGCGCATCCGGCGATTTCGCGCAGGCTCATGGCATCTCCCAGGATCAGCCATCCGGATAGGACGGAGATTACCGACTCGAGGCTCATCAGCAGGGAGGCGACTGTCGGATGGATGCCTCGCTGTCCGATGATCTGCAGGGTGTAGGCTACGCCGCTGGAGAGGATGCCGGCATAGCAGATGGGCATCCAGGAGTTCAGGATCACGGCGAAGGACGGCGTTTCCAGAAGAAAGGCCGGGATCAGGGACAGCATGCCTGCCGTGAAGAACTGGACGCAGGAGAGCTGTATCCCGTTTACTCTGGGAGAGAAGTGGTCGATGGTCAGGATGTGGCAGGCAAACATGAAGGAGGATCCCAGTGTGATCACGTCGCCCCGGTTGATGGAGAGGTCTTCTGTCACGCAGAGCAGGTAAAAGCCGGCGACGGCGATGAGGATCGCTGCCCAGATCATGGGCGAGCTTTTCCGGTGGAAAAACAGTCCGATGACCGGGACCAGGATGATGTACAGGGCGGTCACGAAACCGGACTTGCCTGCCGTGGTGTAGATAATGCCGATCTGCTGGAAGCCGCCGGCGAGGAACAGGCACAGGCCGCAGGCGATGCCGCCGATGGCCAGATCCCGGATACGCGAGGCGCGGTTCCTTGAGATGCCGGGGATCTCACTGCCGCGATAGTTTGCTGCCAGGGGATCGATCCGCCCGGTTACAATTGCCAGGGGGAGAAGAACGGCAGATCCGAGAAAGAAGCGGGCCGCATTGTAGGTAAAGGGTCCGATCAGATCGGTCGCGATGCTCTGGGCCACAAAGGTCGTTCCCCAGAGGAAGGCGGCGAGAAGAAGATAAAAGGAGTGTCTAAGTTTCAGAGAATGCTGGGTACTGCCTGTCATAACGAACCTCTGGTCAGGGTGGAAGGGCGCTTTATGGCTTCTGTCATCCTGGCCGTATGTCTTGCTTTATCCTTGAATTTCGTGTACGATGGTTACTGTTCAGAATCAAGGGAACAGGCCCCGGATAAAGGGCTTATTGCTTTCCGGATTCTGAAAATCAACGTAAGGTGTATCTTACCATTCCGGGCTTTGCTTTGCAAGACGGGATCAGGAAGAACAAAAGACATACATACAGTCAATAACAGAAAGAGGATCACGGATGATCGCAATAATCGATTACGACGCCGGCAATGTGAAAAGTGTGGAGAAGGCGCTTCTTGCCCTCGGCGAGGAGGCGGTGCTGACCAGAGACCCGCAGGTAATTCTTGATGCGGATAAGGTCATTCTCCCGGGCGTGGGCAATTTCGGCGATGCTATGGCCAATCTGGAAAAGTACAAGATGGCGGATGTGATCCGCAAAGTCTGCCGGGAGGGCAAGCCCTTCCTTGGGATCTGCGTGGGCCTTCAGCTCCTGTTTGAGCTGAGCGAGGAAAGCCCCGGCGTGCCGGGCCTGGGGATCCTTAAAGGAGAGATCCTCCGCATTCCGGACAGCGCAGGACTGAAGATCCCCCACATGGGCTGGAATTCGCTGGAGTTTTGGGGCAGCGGCAGGCTGTTTTCCGGGATCAGCGAAGGGGCGTATGTGTATTTCGTACATTCCTATTATCTGAAGGCAGAAGACCCGTCCATCGTCCGCGCGGTGACGGAGTACGGCACATGTATCCATGCGTCGGTGGAGAAGGACAATATTTTTGCGGTGCAGTTCCATCCGGAGAAAAGCTCGGATGTGGGCCTGGCGATCCTGAAAAATTTTGCCTCGCTGTAAGTGCGCAGGAAAGGAAGCTTATGTTTACAAAGAGGATCATTCCCTGCCTGGACGTCAACAACGGAAGGGTCGTAAAGGGCGTTAATTTTGTCAATCTCCGGGATGCCGGCGATCCGGTCGAGGTGGCACAGGCCTATGACCGGGAGGGGGCCGACGAGGTCGTTTTTCTGGATATCACCGCATCGAGCGACCACAGAGCTACGGTGGCGGAGCTTGTGCGGAAGGTGGCGGACAAGGTGTTTATTCCCTTCACTGTAGGCGGTGGCATCCGCACGGTGGAGGATTTCCGCATGCTCCTTCGGGAGGGAGCGGACAAGATCTCCATCAATTCCGCGGCCATCACCAATCCTTCCCTGATCAGCGAGGCTGCTCTGAAGTTTGGCAGCCAGTGCGTGGTCGTGGCCATCGATGCGAGGAGAAGAGAGGATGGCAGCGGCTGGACCGTGTACAAGCATGGCGGACGGATCGATGTAGGTCTGGATGCCGTGGAGTGGGCAGCCAAAGCGGAGGCGCTTGGCGCAGGAGAGATTCTGCTGACCAGCATGGACTGCGACGGGACAAAGGCCGGCTATGACCTGGAGCTGACCAGGGCCATCGCCGATGCCGTAAAGATTCCTGTGATCGCTTCAGGCGGTGCAGGAACAAAAGAGCATTTTTATGATGCGCTGACAAAGGGAGGGGCAGACGCCGCCCTGGCCGCATCATTGTTTCATTATAAAGAGCTGGAGATCCGGGATCTGAAGCAGTATCTGAGCGGCCGGGGCGTACCGGTCCGTCTGTAGGATCCCAGTCAGAATGGAGGAAATGCGATGCCGCCGATTTCAGGTGAGTGGGAGAAAGCGTTAAGTCCGGAATTTCGCAAGCCATATTACCGAGAGCTGTTCCGCACCATCAGCAGGGAGTACCAGACACACCGTGTCTATCCGCCTGCAGATGATATTTTTAATGCATTTCATTTTACGCCGCTTCCTAGGGTAAAGGCTGTCATCCTTGGCCAGGATCCCTACCACGAGGAGGGCCAGGCACACGGTCTCAGCTTTTCTGTCAAGCCGGGCATCGAGACCCCGCCGTCTCTGGTCAATATCTTTCAGGAGCTGCATGAGGATCTGGGATGCTATATTCCGGACAATGGATACCTGGAGAAATGGGCGAGACAAGGCGTGCTGCTGCTCAATACCGTTCTGACGGTGCAGGCCCATCGGGCCAATTCCCACAGGGACATCGGCTGGGAGACCTTTACCGATGCCGCGATCCGCGTCCTGGCAGAGCAGGACCGTCCGATGGTGTTTATTTTATGGGGCAGACCTGCCCAGAAAAAGAAACAGATGATCCATAACCCAAAACACCTGGTGATCGAATCGCCCCACCCAAGCCCTCTGTCGGCATACCGGGGATTCTTTGGCAGCAGGCCCTTCTCCCGGACGAATGCATATCTGGAGAAATGCGGGCTGGATCCTATTGACTGGCAGATCGAAAATCTGTATACCTGAAAATCTTCGGCTGACCGGATACATGTACGAGATATCTTTTGGACCGGCAGCTGACAGAAAAGAGCGAAAAATATGGCAAAAGAGAATTCACTGGTAAAAAATGCGTCAGTGCTGATGATCGCCTCCATCGTATCGAGGATCATCGGCCTGATGTACAGAAGACCTCTCGGCGAGATCGTCGGTTCCGTCGGCATGGGGTACTATGGCTTTGCCAGCAATCTGTATACAACACTTCTGCTGATCTCATCCTTCAGCATTCCTATGGCTACCTCGAAGATCGTTTCGGAAAAGCTGGCGCTGCGCCAGTATAAAAATGCGGACAAGATCTTCCGGGGTGCGATGATCTACGCCCTGATCGTGGGCGGCGTGACGAGTCTGATCTGCTTTTTCTTCGGCCGCTTTTTGCTTCCGCCGAACCAGCAGAACGCCCTTCTCGCCCTGCGTGTCCTGGCGCCGACCATCTTTTTCTCGGCAGTTCTTGGCGTATTCCGGGGATATTTCCAGGCGCATCGGACGATGACGCCCACCTCGGTCTCCCAGATCATCGAGCAGATCATGAATGCGATCGTCAGTATCGCAGCTTCCTGGCTCCTGATCCGCACAATGGCCCCGCAGGGCGGCACGGATGCCGCCATCTACGGCGCGATGGGCGGCACGGCAGGCACAGGTGCCGGCGTTCTGGTCGGTCTGATCTTTATGGCCTTTGTGTATATGGTGAACCGAGGCTACTTCAAAAAGAGGATCAGCCGGGACCGGACCCACATCGAGGACAGCTATGGCAAGATCCTGCAGATGATGTTTCTGATGATCACGCCGATCATCTTTACCTCCTTTATCTACAACAGCAGTGCCTATCTGGACAGCTATGTTTACTCCTTTATCCAGGGCCTGCATGGCATTCCGGCCACGGAGATCTCGGCTGCCTACGGCGAGTACAGCAACTACTATGTGCCGATGGTCGGCATCCCGCTGGCACTGGCCTCTGCAACGACCTCAGCCATGATGCCGGAGGTATCGGGAAAATACGCCACAGGGGATATCGACGAGGCGAACAGTGAGATCGCCCAGACCCTGCGCCTGGCCATGTTCATCTGCGTGCCTTCGATGGTCGGTCTGACCGTCCTGGCCTATCCGATCATGGGCGTCCTGTTTCCGGCGGCAAGCCCTCTGGCGTCCATGCTTCTGCTGAGCGGTTCCGTCTTTGTCATCACCGATTCCTTCTCGATCATCACCGGAGGAGCTTTGCAGTCGATCGGAAAGCAGAATGTGGCTCTCTTTAATGCCGGCATGTCCCTGCTGGCAAACCTGGTGCTCCTGGCCCTGATGCTGGCGCTGATGCCTTCATCGGACATTTATGCCGTCATGATCGCCAACATCCTGTTTTCGGTGATCTGCTGCGGACTGAATATCTACTCGATGCACAAATACCTCGGCTTTAAGCACGAGATCCGTAAGACCTATCTGGAGCCGCTGGCGGCATCCGTGATCATGGGCGCAGCTGCAGCCCTCGTCTACCAGGGATTGTTCCTCCTGACCAGGAGACCCTCCATCGCCCTCATTCTGGCGATCCTGATCGCTGTTGTGGTCTACATGGTCCTGTATGTTGTGATCTCAAAAACGACAGAAGAGGAGATGCTGCAGTTCCCGAAGGGCTACCTGATCGTAAAGCTCCTGAAAAAACTGCGCATATACCGTTAAAAAGAGACTTTAAATTGTTGAAATTGTGTGCTATAATACGTCGTAACCGATTACAGGGCTTAGGGAACCCTGTGATCGCAAAAGGGTTATTAATTAAGAGGGGACAAAAAAATGAATAAGAAGAATGTCGCAAAAATGTTACTCGTTTTTGTCATGGTTCTGGCTATGTTCGGATCGACGATGTCTGTCTATGCCGCAGGATCTCTTGATCTGGTCGGCAACGGTACCGGGACTTCCTCAAGCGTGACAACCACCACGCCGAAGCCCACAACGTCCACGACCTCCGGCACATCCTCATCCTCCAGCAGCAAGACCCAGACATCCACATCCACCGGATCCGTCACGGCTGGCACATCCACTGCTTCGACTGCTGCACAGTCCAATACCCAGACGACACAGACGCAGACAACTGCCTCCACCACGACAGCACAGGTCGTACAGACCGGCAACCTGGAGAAGAGCATTCCGTTTGCAGCCGCCATGGCAGCCGCTATTCTGATGATCATGCTGTTCGTACATCTGCAGCTGAACCAGACCCGTATCGGCAAGAGCGAGAAATATTACAAAGAAATGGAAGATTTCCGTTTCATGTGCAGAAACTAAGCGCACAAAGGAAATCGAACCAGAAAAAAGACAGGCACACCGCTTTTGGTGCGCCTGTCTTTTTTTCAGTGTTAGAGTAATAAGAAGACCCCCGCCTCGGGAAGACATTAAAGCAATCATTCTGCAGGCCCGACAGGGCTGAAGCCGTTTGCGTAATGCCTTCCCGAGGCGGGGGTGTAAACAATCTTCGAAAACATTAAAGCAAACATTCTGCAGGCCCGACAGGGCTTAAAGCCTTTGCGTAATGCCTTCCCGGAGCGGGGGTAGTACGTAATGCCTTTCAGAGACACGTGCTGTCTTGGTTTACCTTAAGATTTGGAAAATGTAGAATTTCAGATAGTAGGATTCCTCGCTGCTCCAGAGGATGGGGTGATCGGGTGCCTGGGTCCGGAATTCGATCTGGCGAAGGCGGACATGGGCGTCCCGCGCCGCCTCCCGGATCGTCTTTGCAAATAGCTCGGGATCCATGAAGTGGGAGCAGGAGCAGGTGGCCAGGATGCCGCCGTCCTTTACCAGACGCATGCCGCGCAGGTTGATCTCCCGGTAGCCGCGGACCGCTGCCTTGATCGAGTTTCTGGATTTGGTGAAGGCAGGAGGATCGAGGATGACCACGTCATACTGCCGTCCTTCGGATTCCTTTTGCGGCAGGAGTTCAAATACATCGGCGCAGGTGTAGTCGATCACATCCTCCAGGTGATTGAGCCGGGCGTTTTCTTTTGCCTGGTCGATGGCGGTCTGTGAGGCATCGACGGATTCCACATGTCTGGCACCGGCAATGGCTGCATTCAGGCCGAAGGAGCCGGTATGTGTAAAGCAGTCGAGCACATCCGCATCTTTGCACAGCGGCTGCATGGCCAGACGGTTCAGCTTCTGATCCAGGAAGAAGCCGGTCTTCTGGCCGTCTGCCACGTCGACGATGTATTTTACGCCATTTTCCGTGATGGGAACATTTGTGTCAAAGGGAGCGGAGAGAAAGCCCTTTGTGCGGGCAAGTCCTTCTTTTTCCCGGACCTTTGCATCGCTTCTCTCATAGATGCCCCGGACCGGTACGCCGTCCTCCGCCAGCACCTCCGCGAGGGCCTTCAGGATGATCACCTTCAGGCGGTCGATGCCAAGCGCCAGGGATTCCACGACAAGAATATCTTCATATTTATCCACCGTAAGGCCGGGCAGAAAATCTGCATCGCCAAAGATCACCCGGCAGCTGGAGGTGTCGATGACCTTTTTCCGGTAATCCCAGGCATCCTGGACCCGTTTGCGGAGGAAAGCGGGAGAGATCACCTCTTCCTGCCTGCGGGAGAGCATGCGGATCCGGATCTTTGAGGCACGGTTGATAAAGCCCCATCCCATAAAGTAGCCGTCAAAATCCTGCACAGCCAGGATATCGCCGTCGGCAAACCTGCCGGAAACAGAGGCGATCTCATTGTCGAAGACCCACAGCGCGCCGGCCTTCAAAAGCCGGCCTTCGCCCTTTTTCAGAATGGCGCAGGCGCCGCAGGTAAGAGGGGCCGTGTCATGTGTATCCAGCTCCATGCCAAGGATGTCCATGGAGATTTCTGCGATCGGTTCGTGCATCAGGTGTTTTCCTTTCCTGCCCGGCTGTTTTCGCCGGGATCTACCGCATTATAGCACGATTTGTATACTTGCGCATCAAAAAGTCCTATGCTATAATATCTGCAAATTGCCAGAGGCTTTAGGAGGATAATGCAAGATGAAGCACATCAAAACACTGAATACAAAGAATCTTCAGAATACGGTGAAAAAGGGCGGCTGCGGCGAGTGCCAGACATCCTGCCAGTCCGCATGCAAGACTTCCTGCACAGTAGGCAACCAGACCTGCGAGCAGTCCAAGTAAATCCGAGAACAATGAAGCTGCAAGAGGTGTTCCTGCACTGATACGGTGCGGGAGCACTCTTTTTATGAGCGACAGAGAAAAAAGGGAGCTGAGTATTTGATCCATTTATATAAAAACAATGGCTATAATATCTGCCTGGATGTCAACAGCGGATCTGTGCACGTGGTGGACGATATGACCTACGATGTGCTGGACCTGATGAAGGACGGGGCAGATGAAGATGCGGTATGCCGCGCGCTCGATGGGAGGTACGATCCGGAGGAGATCCGGGAAGTGATCGGAGAGTGCAATGAGCTCCGGGATCAGGGCATGCTTTTTACCGAGGATGTCTACCGGGATGTGATCTGGGATTTCCGCAAACGGCCCACCGTGGTAAAGGCCATGTGCCTCCACATTGCCCACGACTGCAATCTTGCCTGCCGGTACTGCTTTGCGGAGGAGGGCGAGTATCACGGCCGCCGGGCGCTTATGTCTCTGGAGGTCGGAAAGAAAGCGCTGGATTTCCTGGTAGCCAATTCCGGCAGCCGGCGAAATCTGGAGGTGGACTTCTTTGGCGGAGAGCCAACCATGAACTGGAACGTGGTCAAGGAGCTGGTGGCCTATGGCCGTGAGCTGGAAAAGCACCACGACAAGAAGTTCCGGTTTACCCTGACCACCAACGGCGTTCTGCTGAACGATGAGATCATGGAGTTCTGCAACCGGGAGATGGGAAATGTGGTCCTGTCCATCGACGGGCGCAAGGAGGTCCACGATCGTATGCGGCCATTCCGGAACGGAAAGGGCAGCTATGACCTGATCATTCCTAAATTCCAGAAATTTGCCGACAGCCGCGGCCAGGACCGGTATTATGTCCGCGGTACCTTTACCCACCACAATCTGGATTTTGCGGCGGATATCCTGCACATGGCGGATCTTGGCTTCAAGCAGATCTCCATCGAGCCGGTCGTGGCGCCTCCCACAGAGGATTACGCGATCCGCGAGGAGGATCTGCCCATCATCATGGAGCAGTACGATATCCTGGCAAAGGAGATGATCCGCAGATCAAAGGAGGGAAGAGGCTTCAATTTCTTCCACTTCATGATCGATCTGACCGGCGGTCCCTGTGTATACAAGCGCCTGTCGGGCTGCGGTTCCGGATCGGAATATCTGGCGGTCACCCCCTGGGGCGATCTGTATCCCTGCCACCAGTTCGTGGGCAACGAGCAGTTCCTGATGGGCAATGTCTTTGACGGGATCACCCGCCCGGAGATCAGCGAGGACTTCAAGGAAGTCAACGTCTACAGCAAGAAGGAATGCTCCGAATGCTTTGCACGGTTCTACTGCAGCGGCGGCTGCGCAGCCAACTCCTTCAACTTCACCGGAGGCATCAATGATGTATACAGGATTGGTTGCGAAATGCAGAGAAAGCGAGTAGAATGTGCAGTGATGATCAAGGCGGCCCTGGCCGGAGACGAAGAGATCAGTCTTCCGGTGCCGGCATCCTCCCAGGAAAACTGCGGGGAGGACTGCGGTGAAGAGGAGTGCCGTTCCTGATGTGCGGACAAATATCGGCAGACTGCCGGCTGACAGCGTGCCATAAGTAACTGTAAACACAGCAAAGAAGGTATAAGTATCATGAAGAAAAATCAGAGTATTGCATTCCTGCTCGTCATGGCTGTAGTCACAGTCCTGCTGGGATATACCGTCATCTGGGGCTGGGGAAACGGCAAAGTCGGTTCCATGCAGAACATCCGCACGGGTCTTGACCTTGCCGGCGGCGTAAGCATCACGTATGAGACAACAGAAGCAGCACCCTCTCAGGAGGATATGGATGATACCATCTACAAGCTGCAGCAGCGTGTCACACAGTACAGCACAGAGGCACATGTCTATCAGCAGGGCCTCAACCGGATCAACATCGAGATCCCTGGTGTGACAAATGCAAATGAGATTCTTGCCGATCTGGGAACACCCGGTTCCCTGAGCTTCACGGATTCCGAGAACAATGTGGTTCTTGAGGGTACCGATATTGCCGGCGCAGAGGGTGTGGCACAGACCAACACCACCACCGGAGCACGTGAGTATGTCGTTCAGCTGACGATGACCTCCGAAGGCGCAGATAAGTTCCAGCAGGCTACAGCAGCCAACGTTGGAAAACCGATCTATATCGTCTATGACGGTGAGATCATCAGCGCCCCCACCGTTCAGCAGGAGATCAGCGGCGGCAGCGCCGTCATCACCGGCATGGAGGATCTGGAGACTGCCCAAAACCTGGCAGCTTTCATCCGTATCGGTTCCCTTTCTCTGGAACTGCGGGAGATCTACTCCAACGTCGTCGGTGCATCCCTCGGACAGGAAGCGCTTCGGAGCAGCGTGATCGCCGGTGCCATCGGTATTCTTCTGGTCGTTCTGTTCATGCTGGTATTTTTCCGGATCTCCGGTCTGGCAGCAGGCTGGGCTCTGGTCATCTTTACCTTCCTTGACCTGGGCTTCCTTAATGCTTTTGATATCACACTGACGCTTCCCGGTATTGCCGGTCTGATCCTGACCATCGGTATGGCCGTGGATGCAAACGTCATCATTTATACCCGTACACGTGAGGAGCTGGCTCTGGGAACCGGACTTCAGTCCGCGATCCGCGCCGGTTTCAGCAAGGCCTTCTCCGCGATCCTGGACGGCAATGTCACGACCCTGATCGCAGCCGCTGTTCTGTACTTCCTTGGAACCGGAAGCATCCAGGGCTTTGCCACCACCCTTGGCATCGGTGTTATTCTCTCGATGTTCACCGCACTGGTGATCTCCAGAGGCCTCAGCTATGCCTTCTATGGTGTGGGCATCCGTGACCTGAAGTTCTACGGCAAGACCTACCACAACAAGATCTATGACATGGTCGGAAAACGCGGGATCACCATGGCCATCGCTCTGATCCTTGTCCTGCTGGCCCCCATCGGCATGCTGGTCTACAGCGCCCGCGGAAGCCATGCCATGAACTACAGCCTTGACTTTGTCGGCGGCACAGCCACCACCGTGGACTTCGGTGAGGAGCTTAGCCTTTCCGATCTCGATACAAAGGTCGCTCCGGTCGTTTCCGAAGTTACCGGCAACAACGATATTCAGTTCCAGAAGATCTCCGGCGGCACCAGCGTCATCATCAAGACCAGCGAGCTTTCCCTGGAGAAGAGAGATGAGCTGAATGCGGCACTGGCAGAGAACTTTGAAAAGGTCGACCAGTCGGCCATCACCGCAGAGAACATTTCCTCCATCATATCCGGCGAGATGCGGAGAAATGCCCTGATCGCGGTCGTCATCGCCGTTATCTGCATGCTGCTGTACATCTTCGTTCGTTTCCGTGATATCCGCTTCGCATCCAGCGCAGTCCTTGCACTGATCCATGATATCGCGGTGGTCCTGACCTTCTACGTATGGACAAGAGCATCGGTGGGCAGTACCTTCATTGCCGTTATGCTGACGATCCTCGGTTATTCCATCAATGCGACGATCGTTATCTTCGACCGTATCCGTGAGAATATGCCGAAGATGCGCGGCGAGAGCTACCAGTCGATCGTTAATACATCCATCACACAGACGCTTACCCGAAGCCTGTACAGCAACCTGACCACCTTCATCACGATCTTCGTGCTGTTCCTGTTCGGTGTTGCCTCCGTTCGGGAATTTGCCCTGCCGATCATGGTTGGTCTGATCGCCGGCTGCTTCTCCTCCGTATTTGTTACCGGACCGCTCTGGTATATGATGCGGACAAAGATGGGCAAGGAAGACCGGGGTACCGTTGCCGCAGCGCAGAGCGTACCGGCTTCTGAAGCGGCACCGAAGGCAGCTGCACCCGCAGTCGATACCGCAAAGACGGCAGCCTCCGGCAAGCATGTGAAGAAGGACCGCAGCGAGCTGTCCAGCACCAAGCCGAAAAAGAACAGGAATCGTCACTGATCCCTTTCACAGAGAACCTTTCAGGGGTTGCCACACTAAGCAAGCCATGCATCCGCAGGCACAAGACTTAGGGCGGCAGCCCCTTTTTACATGAGATTAGAATACCTGCGCTTTCTGAAGGCCAGATGCACCGCGTGCAAACAGGAAAAAGAATTCCTTCACGCATCGCAGGGTACAGATGCTCCACAGGGAACACGCAGAATGGAGATGTTTATGCAGGAGAAATGGGTAGTTGCCGCCAAACGGGCGGATTTTCGCGCCATCGCAGAAAAATACGGGATCGATCCGGTCATTGCACGTCTCATCCGCAACCGGGATGTGACAGAGGACGAGGCCATACGGCGGTATCTGTACGGAACCATCGATGATCTCTATGATCCATCTCTGATGAAGGATCTGGACAGGGCAGCGCATCTGCTGATCCAGGCGGTAAACGAGAAGAAAAAGATCCGGATCATCGGCGACTACGATATCGACGGGATCATGTCTTCCTATATTCTGATCACGGCGCTGCAGAGGCTCGGCGCAGATGCGGACGTCCGCATCCCCGAGCGAATTAAGGATGGCTATGGTCTCAATGAAAACCTGGTACGCCAGGCGGCAGAGGACGGCATCGAATGGATCCTGACCTGCGACAACGGGATCGCCGCGGCAGAGCAGATCGCCCTGGCGGGCAGTCTAGGCCTGCGGACGATCGTCACCGATCATCACGAGATCCCATTTTCAGAGGAGGACGGGGTACGGCAGGAGATCCTTCCGCCGGCAGAGGCAGTGGTCGATCCGCACCAGAGCAGCTGCGGGTATCCCTTCAAGGACCTCTGCGGGGCAGGTGTGGCATACAAGCTGGTCTGGCACATGCTGGAGCTTGCCAAGGTTCCGGACCGAGCGGAGCTTCTTCAAAAGCTTCTGGCGTTTGCGGCCATCGCCACGGTCGGTGATGTGATGGATCTGAAGGATGAGAACCGGATCCTGGTCCGGGAAGGTCTGAAGGAGATCCACCGGACAGACAATCTGGGCCTGAATGAACTGATCCTGCAGAGCGGTCTGGAAAGAGAGCAGGTGGACGTCTACCACATCGGCTTTGTGCTGGGGCCCTGCCTGAACGCCAGCGGCAGGCTGGATACGGCAAGCCGTGCGCTGGCCATGCTCATGGCAAAGGACAGGGGCGAGGCAGCCCAACTGGCCGGAGATCTGGTCGCGCTGAACGCCAGCAGAAAGGATATGACAGCCCGCGGGGAGGAGGAGGCCATCGCTCTGGTGGAAAACTCACCGCTGAAAGATGACCGGGTCCTGGTCGTCTATCTTCCCGACTGCCATGAGAGCCTTGCCGGCATCATCGCCGGAAGGCTGAAGGAGCATTTCTTCCGTCCGGCCTTTGTCCTGACCAGGACAGAGGAGGGGGTAAAAGGCTCCGGCCGGTCCATCGAGGCCTACTCCATGTACGAGGAGCTGTGTAAGTGCCGTGAGCTGTTTACGAAGTTTGGCGGTCATCCCATGGCAGCCGGCCTTTCCCTGCCGGAGGAGAACGTGGAGGAATTCCGCCGGCAGATCAATGCCTGCTGCAGCCTGACAGAGGAGGAGATGATCCCAAAGATCACCATCGACGTGCCGGTCCCTGTATCCTACATCCGGGAGGATCTGATCCGTCAGATCGACCTGCTGAAGCCGTTTGGCAAGGGAAACAGCCGGCCGCTGTTTGCCGAGCGGGGGATGGAGGTGCGGTACCTGAAGGTGCTGGGCAGGAAGCGCAATGTCGCCAAGATGATGCTGGTCTCTCAGGACGGCTGCCGGATGGATGCGGTCTACTTCGGGGATGCAGACAGCTTTGCCGCCTATGCCGGAAGCCGCGGTTCGATCGATATCGTCTACTATCCGGGAATCGATACCTGGCAGGGCAGAAACCGCCTGCAGGTAACGATCAGCGCATACCGCTGAGGGCCAAAACTGCAGGCCATCAGGCCTGGTGACGGCCAATCCCCATCTTGCGGCTTTTACACTGAAATGTTATACTGAACTTTATCGTATTGATGCGGTTTACCGGCAGTTAACTGCGGTAGTATCAGCAGCCCGGCAGTGGCAGAATGGAGAGAATCTCATGAAAGAGTTGAAAGATTATGTAGTAAGCATCCCTGATTTTCCGGAACCCGGCATTATTTTTCGTGATGTCACCAGCATCCTCCAGGATGCGGATGGCCTGCAGCTGGCTGTAGATTCCCTGCAGAAGATGCTGGAGGGCGTTGATTTTGACGTCATCGCCGGATTGGAGGCAAGAGGCTTTATTTTCGGTACCCCGCTGGCCTACAATCTGCACAAGCCGTTTATCCCGATCCGCAAGAAGGGTAAGCTTCCCCGTGAGACCGTCTCCAAGACCTACGATCTGGAGTATGGCTCCGCAACGATCGAGATCCACAAGGATGCGATCAAGCCCGGCATGAAGGTCGTGCTCGTGGATGATCTGATCGCCACCGGCGGTACGATCGAGGCAGGCGCACAGCTCATCGAGGAGCTGGGCGGCGAGGTCGTCAAGCTCGTCTTTGTCATGGAGCTTGCCGGACTGAAGGGAAGAGAGCGGCTGGCGAAGTACGACGTGGATGCCGTCATCACCTACGAAGGGAAATAACACTGCCCGAAAGGCGGTAGTAAACAGACAGGCAGCAGGAGCAGCAAATGGAAAATTTTGAGATCGGCGTCAGATCTGCGGATACGGATCTGCTGGATGATGAAAAACTGAAAAAGGAAATAGCGGCCGTTGACGCGAATCTCAAGACGATGGACGATTTCTCCAGTCCGGAGGAGCTGTTTGACGAACTGATCCGGAGCGTGAAGAAGTACCATCCGTCGACGGATCTGTCGATGATCGAGAAGGCGTACCGGATCGCTTCAAACGCGCATAAGGATCAGAAGCGGAAGTCCGGCGAGCCCTATATTATCCATCCGCTCTGTGTAGCCATTATTCTGGCAGATCTGGAGCTGGACAAGGAGACCATTGTTTCCGGTATCCTTCACGACGTGATCGAGGACACGATCATGACCAAGGAGAGCGTCGTAAAGGAGTTCAATGCCGAGGTCGCCGAGATCGTGGACGGCGTGACCAAGCTGGGACAGCTGAGCTATTCCTCGGACAAGGTCGAGGCTCAGGCGGAAAACCTGCGCAAGATGTTCCTCGCCATGGCCAAGGATATCCGTGTCATCATGGTCAAGCTGGCGGACCGCCTGCACAACATGCGGACGCTCCAGTACATGAAGCCGGAAAAGCAGAAGGAAAAGGCAAGGGAGACGATCGATATCTATTCGCCGATCGCCCAGAGGCTTGGTATCGTCAAGGTCAAGAACGAGCTGGACGACCTGTCCCTGAAGTATCTTGAGCCGGAAGCCTATTATGATCTGGTCCGCCAGATCAATTCAAAGAAATCCGAGAGGGAAAACTTTGTCAACGGCATCGTTGATGCGGTCCGCAAGCATGTTCTGGACGCAGGAATAGACGCCCAGGTCAGCGGAAGGGCAAAGCATTTCTTCAGCATATACAAAAAGATGGTCAACCAGGACAAGACCCTGGACCAGATCTATGACCTGTTTGCGGTCCGGATCATCGTGGAGACAGTCAAGGACTGCTATGCGGCCCTGGGTGTGATCCATGAGATGTACACCCCGATCCCGGGCCGGTTCAAGGACTACATCGCCATGCCGAAGGCCAACATGTATCAGTCGCTGCATACGACGCTGATCGGTCCCTCCGGCAAGCCCTTTGAGATCCAGATCCGGACCTTCGAGATGCACCGTGTCGCCGAATTCGGTATCGCGGCCCACTGGAAATACAAGGAGGCCTCCGACGGCAAGACGCCGGGTCCGGAGCAGGAGGAGGAGAAACTTAACTGGCTCCGCCAGATCCTGGAATGGCAGCAGGACATGTCCGACAACCGGGAGTTTATGAGCCTTTTAAAGAGCGATCTGAACCTGTTCAACGAGAACGTGTACTGCTTCTCGCCGGCAGGAGATGTCAAGACACTTCCGGCGGGCTCCTGTACCATCGACTTTGCCTATTCCATCCATTCCGCCGTCGGAAACCGGATGGTCGGTGCCCGCATCAACGGAAAGCTGGTGCCCATCGAGACAGAGATCCACAACGGCGACCGGGTCGAGATCATCACCTCCCAGAATTCCAAGGGACCAAGCCGCGACTGGCTGAAGATCGTCAAGAGCACCCAGGCCAAGAACCGGATCAACCGCTGGTTCCGTCAGGAGCGCAAGGAAGATAATATCCTGAAAGGACGGGAGATGCTTTCCGCCCACGCCCATGCCAAGGGCAAGAACATCAGCGAGCTGACCAAACCGGAATATACCGAAAAGGTCATGCACAAGTACGGCTTCCAGGACTGGGATTCCGTGCTTGCCGCCATCGGACACGGCGGTCTGAAGGAGGGCCAGGTCCTCAACAAGCTGAACGAGCTGTACGAGAAGGACAAAAAGCTCCACATGACCGATGAGGACGTGCTGGAGGCGGCCAGCGAGAAGGAGCATCCGGCCGAGCAGGAGCACAAGGGCGGCATCACCGTCCGGGGCATCCACGATGTGGCGGTGCGCTTCTCCAAATGCTGCAGCCCGATCCCAGGCGACGAGATCTGCGGATTTGTCACCCGCGGCAGAGGCATCACGATCCACCGGACAGACTGCATCAACATCATCAATCTTCCGGACGGGGAGAGAAGCCGCCTGATCGAGGCAGAATGGGCCCCGGATCAGGAGGGCGAGCTGTCCTATCCGGTCACCATCTATGTATACTGTGACAACCGTTCCGGCCTGCTGGTCGATATCTCCAAGGTCTTCTCCGAGAGAAAGATCGATCTGACTGCGCTGAATGTGCGGACCAGCAAGCAGAATATGGCGACCTTCGAGATGTCCTTCAACATCCGGAGCCAGGAAGAGCTGAAAGGTCTGACCGAAAAGCTGCGCCAGGTACGGAGCGTCATCGATATCGAACGAGCAAAGGGGTAGACATATGGCAGAATTCCGTCTTCAGAGCCTGGTCCTGGGACCGGTCTCGACCAATGTTTATCTGCTTCAGAATACAGAGACAAAGGAGCTGATCCTTGTCGATCCGGCAGCGAATCCCGACCGGATCCGCCAGATGATCCTGAAGATGGAAGGCCGCCCGGTGGCCATCTTGCTGACCCATGGCCATTATGACCATTTCGGTGCGGCAAAGGCGCTTCGGGAGGAGTATGGCGTCCCGGTCTATATAGAGGAAGAAGACGAGCGCATGCTGGAAGATGCGGGTATGAACCTTTCTGGCAGCTGGGATAAGCCCATTACTCTGAAGGCTGACCGTCTGGTAAAGGAAGGCGATGTCTTCCATCTTGCCGGTCTGGAGGTGCGTGTCATGCACACGCCGGGCCATTCTGAGGGCAGCTGCTGCTATTATTTCCCGGAGATCAGCGCTCTGTTTTCCGGAGACACCCTGTTCTGCATGTCCTATGGAAGGACAGATCTGCCCGGCGGCAGCGGCCGCAAGATCACGGAAAGCGTCCAGCGGCTCCTTGCGGAACTGCCGGATGAGACAGCCGTTCTGCCCGGCCACGATTCCTATACCGATATCGGGCAGGAAAAGAAATACAATCCGCTGGCCTTCGCCTGAGGGCAGGGCGGAAAGACAAATGGAAAAATGAGGTAGTCTTACGGTGGCATCACGCATTGCTATGGTCCTGAACCGCCAGACATTTGAATATGATATTCACGCCCTTATCCGGTCCTTTATCCCCATGGCAGAGATCAAGATCTCCTGTGGGGAGGAGATGCCGGAGGGGGATTTCGACGCCGGCTTTGTTGTCACATATGAGGAAACAGCAGTCGGCGTCGTGTATGTTCCGGCCCAGGGAGAGAAGCAGAGCCTTTCGGGGCCGATTACCGGCTGGAACGACCGGATCCGCACGAAAAACGAGGTGAAAAACGTCGTCTACCGGCTTCTCTGCCAGATCACCGGCAGGACACTGCCCTGGGGCGACCTTACCGGCATCCGGCCGACAAAGATCGCCATGCATATGCTGGAGGCGGGCAAAAGCCCGGAGGATACCGCTGCTGCCATGCAGGAGCTGTATTTTACCAGCAGAGAGAAGGCACAGCTTGCGGCAGAGATCGCCGGAAGGGAAAGGAAGCTCCTTGGGCTTCTCCACACCGATGAGGGCTACAGCCTGTATGTGGGGATCCCCTTCTGTCCGTCGATCTGCCTGTACTGCTCCTTTGGTTCCCATCGTCTGGATGTGTACCAGAAGCAGGTAGAGCCGTATCTTGATACGCTTTTTGGCGAGCTTGGTTTTATTGCCGGTGAGATGGGAGACCGTCCGCTGGATACCATCTATATCGGCGGAGGCACGCCGACATCCCTCACGGCGGAGCAGATGGACCGCCTGCTGGCGCAGATCTGCCGGCTCTTTCCGGCAGATAAGGTCCGGGAGTTTACGGTGGAGGCCGGACGGCCCGATACCATCACCCGGGAAAAGCTGGAGGTGCTGAGAAAAAATCCGGTGAGCCGCATTTCCATCAATCCCCAGACCATGAACCAGGAGACACTGGATCTCATCGGCCGGAAGCATACGGTGGAGGAGACCGTTTCGGTGTTCCGCATGGCCAGGGAGGCAGGCTTTGACAATATCAATATGGATCTGATCATCGGCCTTCCGGGAGAAGGAAAGGACGAGGTGGCAAAGACCCTGGCAGCGGTGCAGGAGCTCTCGCCCGACAGTCTGACGATCCATTCCCTCGCGCTGAAGCGTGCCACCAGACTAAACCTGTTCCGGGATCAGTATGAGCCGGTCAGCTTCGAGAACTCAGCTGCCATCATGGATATGACAGAGCAGTGCGCCCGGCAGATGGGCCTTAAGCCCTATTATCTCTACCGGCAGAAGAACATGGCCGGCAATTTTGAGAATGTCGGCTATGCAAGGGAAGGAAAAGAAGGCCTGTACAACATCCTGATCATGGAGGAAAAGCAGAGCATCATGGCAGCCGGATCGGGCGCGTCCACGAAGTTTGTCTTTGAAAACGGGGAGAGGATCGAACGGGCGGAAAATGTCAAGGATCTGCGCAGCTACATCGACCGCATCGACGAGATGCTCATGCGGAAGAAGATCGGAATTGATACCTATCTGAGGAGAAACAAAGACGGTGGGTTGGAAAAAGAAGGATAACAGCTACGAATATAAAAATACGCAGCATCTGCTCGGCATGAACATGTCCGACATGGTCGCCCACGGGGAGATCGTCAGCAACCTCTGCTACGAGGTGGCAAAGGAAATGGGCATGCCCGAGGATTTCTGCGAGGATATGATCACAGCCGGCTTCTTCCATGATATCGGCAAGACGGTCCTGGGTGACGGGGATCTGAATGAGGACGAGATCCTGGTGGTCGAGGAGATGAACTCCGTGCGCCTGCATCCCCAGAAGGGCTATGATATCCTGAAGCGGCATAATTATCCCGAATCGATCTGCCGCTATGTCCTGTGCCATCACGAAAACATGGACGGAAGCGGCTATCCGATGAACCTGGACGGGAGCAAAATCCCCCTCGGGGCTTGCATAATCCGTGTCTGTGATGTATTCTGTGCTTTGGTCCAGGATCGCCCGTACCGGCAGGCATTCACCAAGGAGCAGGCGATCGCGACCATGATCGAAGAAGTGGAAAAGTACAATATCGAGGTATTTCTCGCATTTCAGAGAGTCGTCCACCGGACGAGCGACGGGAGCGTGCAGATGCCGGAGATATCAGATAAAGTAAGAGGAGCCTGGAGCGAATTATGACATTGACAAAGAAGCCGGTCACCGGCATGAAGGATATTCTCCCCAGAGAGATGCAGATCCGTGACTATGTGATCGGACAGATCAAGGAGACCTATGCGAAATTCGGGTTCACCTCGATCGAGACTCCCTGTGTGGAGCACATCGAGAACCTGTCCAGCAAGCAGGGCGGTGAGAACGAAAAGCTGATCTTTAAGATCCTCAAGAGAGGCGAGAAGCTTCGCCTGGCAGAAGCAAAGACAGAAGCAGATGTGGTCGATGGCGGTCTTCGCTATGACCTGACCCTGCCCCTGTCCCGCTACTATGCAAATCATGCAGCCGAGCTGCCGAGCCCCTTCAAGGCTCTGCAGATGGGCAATGTCTGGCGTGCAGACCGGCCCCAGAGAGGACGGTTCCGTCAGTTCATGCAGTGCGACATCGATATCCTGGGCGAGAGCGGCAATCTTGCCGAGATCGAGCTGATCCTGGCAACGACCACACTGCTGGGCCGTCTGAACTTCAGGAATTTCACCATCCGGATCAATGACCGGCGCATCCTCAAGGCCATGGCGGCATTTTCCGGTTTCCCGGAGGAGTCCTATGATACGGTCTTCATCATTCTGGACAAGATGGACAAGATCGGTCTGGACGGCGTAGCTGCCGAGCTGGAAGCGGAAGGCTTTGCCAAAGAGTCCATTGAGAAGTATCTGGAGCTGTTCCGGATCATCACGCCCGATGCGGCCGGTGTTGCTGCTGCCAGAGAAAAGCTGGAAGGCTTCCTGGATCCGGCCTATGCCGACGGACTGATCACCATCATGAACAGCGTCGATGCGGTCAAGACAGCCGACTTCAAGATCGCCTTTGATCCCACCCTGGTGCGCGGCATGTCCTACTATACCGGCCCGATCTTCGAGATCGCCATGGATGAGTACGGCGGTTCCGTGGGCGGCGGCGGACGCTACGATGAGATGATCGGTAAGTTCACCGGTCAGGCTGTTCCGGCGGTTGGTTTCTCCATCGGTTTCGAGCGCATCGTCATGCTGCTTCTGGAAAATGGTTTCCAGGTTCCCGGTGCTGCCAGGAAGAAGGCATATCTCATCGAAAAGAAATGCTCGGATGAAAAGATCCGTGAGACGATCCGCAAAGCCATGGACGAGCGTGCACAGGGAATGACCGTCAATCTGCTTGTCATGAAGAAAAATAAAAAGTTCCAGAAGGACCAGCTGCAGGCCGAAGGCTATGATCTCGTGGAAGAGGTCTTTGCCAGAGACTAAAGCAGGACTAGTTATTCCGGAACAAAGGATAAAGGAGACGTAAGAGAAAAATGGCAGAATCCATGAAAGGTATGCAGCGGACCTGCCGCTGTGCAGAAGTGACCGAGAGCATGATCGGTCAGGAGATCACCCTGATGGGCTGGGTGCAGAAGAGCAGAAACAAAGGAAGCATCATCTTTGTCGACCTGAGAGACCGCTCCGGCATCATGCAGCTGATCTTTGAGGAAGGTACCATCGACGCGGAGGGCTTCGAGAAGGCCTCAAAGCTCCGTTCCGAGTTTGTTATTGCTGTCAGAGGCGTGGTCCGCGCAAGAGCAGGCGCGGTCAATGAGAAGCTGGCCACCGGCGCGCTGGAGATGGATGCCCGTTACCTGCGCATCCTGGCAGAGGCCGAGACTCCTCCCTTCCCGGTGGAGGAGAACAGCCGGACAAAGGATGAGATCCGCCTGAAATACCGTTACCTGGATCTCCGCCGTCCCGACCTGCAGAAAAATATCATGCTTCGTTCCGAGGTTGCTTACCTGACCAGAGAATTCTTCCATGGCGAGGGCTTCCTGGAGATCGAGACCCCGATGCTCGGCAAGAGCACGCCCGAGGGTGCAAGGGACTACCTGGTTCCCAGCCGTGTCCATCCCGGCAGCTTCTATGCGCTGCCCCAGTCTCCCCAGCTGTTCAAGCAGCTGCTGATGTGCTCTGGCTATGACCGGTATATCCAGCTGGCCAGATGCTTCCGTGACGAGGATCTGCGTGCAGACCGTCAGCCGGAATTCACCCAGATCGACATGGAGCTGTCCTTTGTCGATGTCGATGATGTCATCGATGTCAACGAGCGCTATCTGAAGTTCCTGTTTGGCAAAGCGCTTGGCGTCGAGATCCCGACACCGATCCAGCGGATGACCTGGCAGGAGGCCATGGACCGCTTTGGTTCCGACAAGCCGGATCTTCGGTTTGGCATGGAGCTGGTCAATGTATCTGAGATCGTCAAGGATACCAACTTCGTCGTGTTCCGCAATGCACTGGAAAAGAAGGACGGATCTGTCCGCGGCATCAATGTCAAGGGCCAGGGCGGTCTGGGCAGAAAGAAGATCGACAAGCTGGTGGAATTCGCCAAAGGCTGCGGTGCCGGCGGTCTTGCCTACATCCAGATCCAGGAGAGCGGCGAGATCAAATGCTCCTTCTCTAAATTTGTCACAGAGGACGAGCTTCAGGCACTGATCCAGGCTATGGGCGGCGAGAAGGGTGACCTTCTGCTGTTTGCGGCTGACCGCAACAAGATCGTATGGAACGTTCTTGGCGCACTCCGGCTTCACTTTGCCGAGGAGCTGAACCTGACAGATCCAAAGGATTTCCGTTTCGTATGGATCACCGAGTTCCCGCTTCTTGAGTGGTCGGACGAGGAAGAGCGCTACACCGCCATGCATCATCCCTTCACCATGCCCATGGAAGAGGACTGGGACAAGATCGACTCCGATCCCGGCAGCGTGCGTGCAAAAGCCTACGATATCGTGCTCAACGGCAACGAGATCGGCGGCGGCTCCGTCAGGATCCATCAGGACGACATCCAGGAAAAGATGTTTGAGGTCCTTGGCTTTACAAAAGAGCAGGCATGGGAGCAGTTCAGCTTCCTCCTGTCCGCATTCAAATACGGTGTTCCGCCTCACGCAGGACTGGCCTACGGCCTGGATCGTCTGGTCATGCTGATGGCAGGCGCAGACTCCATCCGTGAGGTCATCGCCTTCCCGAAGGTAAAGGACGCTTCCTGCCTGATGACAGAGGCACCCGCACCGGTGGCAGAAAAACAGCTGGAAGAGCTGGGCATTAAGGTCGCCGAAGAAGAATAAAGAGAAAAGAAAAGACCCGGGCAGGATAGGGTTTCTGTCCGGGTTTTTATTTTTGCAGGCCTGGACGCATACCCGTAAGCGGGAACGATGGTGGATTAAGTGGATTAATTGAAGGCCTTGCCTGTGCATATGCATTCTTCCGGGAAACGCTCGCGCTCTGTCCTCACGCAGCGGTACTAAGCTTCCGCTCGGATAAGTTCCTTATCCGGCGTAAGCAAGTACCGGCTGAGGGCTGTTCCCTCCAGAATGATTATGCACTGGCAGCGGCCTTACTACCTTACATCCCCATATACCTCAAATGCCTCATATACCAAATCATATACCAAATATGCACCTGCTCTTTAGCTGGGACACAATCTGTGGTATAATAAAATGACCAACCGCATTTGGCCGGTTTTGCGGAAGTTGTAGTGAGAGCTGCTGCCGGGTTTTTCTGTGCGGGTTTGGCAGGCAAAGGATGATTCCAGACCAGGTGTGAGGAACAGACAAGGTTCCTGACCGGGCTTTACGATCAGATGTTTCTAGGAGGATTTCGATGAGCAATAAAAAGAAAGTGGCAGTGAGCATTACCTTTACTTTGGTGTTCGCAGCTTTGCTGATCTGCGGGAAGCTCTTTTTCCGTTCCGGAGGCGGCGGGGATGAAGCAGCTGTCTATGTGGATATCGCGGAGAACTATACGCCTTTTGGCGCAATGAGCGGTGCCGGGAATTACTATACGGGGACGGTGTCCACCCAGGAGACCTGGTCCGTGAACCTGGACTCTGAGGCAAAGGTTAAGGAGCTTCTGGTGGCCGTCGGCGATGAAGTGACCGAGGGACAGGACCTGTTTATCTATGATACTGAGACGGCAAAAAGCGAGCTGGAACAGCTGGAGATCGATCTGGTCCGGCTGAACAATGAGCAGACGAATCTGTCGGACAGCATCACAAAGCTGGAGACGGAAAAGAGCAGGACCTGGGATTCGGCAGACCGGGCGGACTATGATCTGCGCATTCAGGAGACCACCCTCGAGCTCGAGGAGAAAAAGCTGGATATCGAGGCGAAGGAAAACGAGATCGCCAGAAAGAAGGAAAGCATCGAAAACGCGGTGGTGCACAGCAAGATCGCTGGTGTGGTTTCCCGGATCAATGACCCGGAAAGCACCTCCTCCGGCGCTTTTGGCGATGATTCCAGCAATGCCTATATTACCGTTGTAAAGACCGGTGACCTGCAGATCAAGGGCTATGCCAGCGAGCTGAATGTATGGGATCTGTCAGAGGGCCAGGAGGTGATCATCAGCTCCAGAGTTGATGACAGCACCTGGCATGGAACGATCAGCAAGATCGAGTACAACGATCCCTCCTCTTCTGAAAACAGCAATGGCGAGAGCAGCTCGAAATATCCGTTTTATGTTGCGCTGGACAGCGCTGACGGGCTGATGCTTGGCCAGCATGTTTATGTCACAAAGGATATGGGACAGGATGATCCCAAACTCAAGGAGGGGGTCTGGATCTATCAGTATATGGTCGATGAGACCACGGATCCCGAGCAGCCCTTTGTATGGGTCAGCCAGGACAGCCGTCTTGTGCGCAGACCGGTTTCCATCGGCAGCAGGGATGATGCGCTTGGCCTCATCCAGATCCTTGAAGGGCTGAGCATTGAGGAGTATATCGCGCAGCCTGCAGAGGGACTTGCGGAAGGCATGAAGACCGTCACCATGGGCGAGATGATCTCCGGGCAGGGAAATGCACTGCCTGCCAGCGATGATGCGGGGGAGATCATGGAAGAGGAAGGATCCATGGATGAAGGAAATTACGAAGAGGATATCGACATGACAGGCGATGAAGGCCTGGAGGAGACCGATATCGAGGTAGAGGAATTCGAAGAGGAAGGCCTCTCCGGAGGAATTGTGAATAATGTCGCTAAGGGCGGCTGAGCTTAGTTTGGAGGAACGGCAGAATTGATCGTTGAATGTATTGATATCTGTAAGAGTTTCGTTCACGGAACCCGGACAGACCAGATCCTGTTTGATGTCAATTTCAGTCTGGATGCAGGGGAGTACTGCGCGATCCTTGGGCCTTCGGGCTCGGGAAAATCCACGCTGATGAACATCATCGGCTGTCTGGACAAGCCGACGAGCGGGACGCTGATCCTGGACGGGGAGGATGTAAGTACGCGGAACGAGAATCAGCTGGCTGATATCCGGCTTCAGAAGATCGGCTTTGTTTTTCAGAATTACCAGCTTCTGGCCTATCAGAGCGCGCTGGAGAACGTTGCCCTTCCGCTGACCTATGCAGGGATCGGAAGAAAACAGAGAGAGGAAATGGCAGCAGAGGCGCTCCGGAAGGTCGGCCTCGAGCACCGGATGAAAAACCGGCCGTCGGAAATGTCGGGCGGAGAAAAGCAGCGGACCGCCATCGCCAGAGCCATGATCAACCATCCGAAGATCCTGCTCGCCGATGAGCCGACCGGCGCACTGGATTCCCGGTCCGGAAATCAGGTCATGGAGCTTTTTGAGGCACTGAATGAGGAAGGGGTCACTGTTCTGATGATCACGCACGACCTGAACATTGCGAAGCGCGCAAAGCGGCGTGTCAGGATCTATGACGGGATCCTCTCACAGGAGGTGGAGGAATGAATGGGAAAAAACTGGCCGCGGCGGCCCTGATCACCCTGGCTGTGCTGGGTGGAACGGCAGGGATCGGCTATGCGGTACTGAAGACGACATCCACCAGCAAAGCCGTCAAGGTCATTTCGGTGCGGGACAACAGGGAGAGCATCGTGGAAGACAGCATGGGTTCCGGATTTGAAGGGATCGTCTCCGGAGAGGCTGCCCAGAATATATATGTCAGCAGTGCAGTCGCCGTCGAGGAGGTCCTGGTGACAGAGGGGCAGGAGGTAAAGAAAGGCGATGTCATCCTGACCTATGACACGACGGAGACCGATCTGAAGCTGCGCAAGCTCCGCATCGAGGAGAGAAGGCTGCTCCTGCAGACAGAGGTCGCAGAGCGGAATCTCGCGACCCTGAACAATATGTACCCTTACTATGAGGGCGGCGACTGGGGCGGCGATGACGGTGGCGGCGAAGAGGAAGCGTTCGACGAAGACGCCTATCTCGATTCGCTGGCGGAAGAGCTGGCCGGTCTGGACGATGCGCAGCTGGAAAAGACCCTGATCAAGACCCTGGCCAAGCTGAATGCCAGGGAGACGATCAAGCTTTTGAATATGCTTCTTGAGGCGCACCGGGGCGATGTCCTCAAAAAGGTCATTGCCGAGATGACATTGGCAAAGAAGGCAGAGTTGATGACCGAGATCGCCTATGAGCGGGACGGTGGCATCATGGATCTGTTTATGGCAAGCCTTAGCGACAGCAAGCTGGCTCCGGTAGCTGCCAAAGCCCTTCCGGGACTTGACCGGGCTGCTCTTTTGTGGACATACAGCCAGATGAAGGCATCCGGAAGAGAGAAGGCCATGGGCGATGGGATCGCTCTGATGAGCGCCCAGGAGCAGGCGGCACTGGTCCCTGCCCTCAGTCAGATGACGGCCGGAGAGCTTGCGGCGGTCATAGGAACGATCGAGGAGACCTCCGGCAGCAAAAAACTGACCGGCGTACTCTCGGTAAAAGACAAAAAAGGAAAAACATCTCCTATAAAGGATCTGCTTGCCAGTATCCGGAAAACAGATCCTGAGAAGTATGACAGCATTCTTGCCGGCTTGAAGGAAGAGCAGAGAAAGACGGTGATCCGCCTGTGCGGAAAGCCGTCCGGGACAAAGCCGACCGATACGCCGGAGCCGACCGATACACCTGCTCCGACCGATACGCCGGAGCCCACAGACACGCCGGAGCCGACCGATACACCTGCTCCGACCGATACGCCGGTACCAACCGATACACCTGTCCCGACAGATACGCCGGTACCAACCGATACACCTGTCCCGACAGAGACACCAGTCCCGACAGAGGCACCTGTTCCAACAGATACGCCAGTCCCGACAGAGACACCGGCACCGACGGAAGAGCCCGGCGATTCTTCCGGAAGCAGTTCTTCATCTTCCACGGCTTCTGCAGAAGGTGCAGGCACGAAGGTGACAAGGACCCTTATCCTGCCTGTCAGTCCGGCGCTTGCCGATGACAGCAGCGGCGGAAGCAGCCTGATCCGTCCGGATTCCCAGTACAGTGCAGAGGAGCTTGCGGATGCCAAAAAAGAAGTGCAGAGCAGTCTGCGCGAGCTGGAGCTGCAAAAAAGAGAGCTGAAGCTGAAGATCGATGCTGCCGGCAAGGCGCTGAATGAAGGCAAGGTCATAGCCAAATATGACGGCGTCATTACAAAGGCAGGAGACCCCGCCGAGCAGGATAATCCTGGCGATCCGCTGGTAACGCTTGTAGGAAATTCCGGGACATTTGTCACAGGTGAGCTTGGCGAGACTATGCTTGAGACGATAAAGGAGGGAAGCTCCTGTATCGTCATGGATGCGATGACAGGCATGTCCTATACGGGTGAGATCACCGAGATCTCCGAATTCCCGAGCAGGAATACGGACAATGAGCAGTACTATGATATGGGTTCCGCCAGCCAGAGCTTTTATCCGGTGACCATCGTGGTCGAGGACAAGGAAGCACAGATGGCAAGCGGAAGCTGGGTGAGCATCATGCCGGTTGCGGAAAATGACGGTTCCGAACAGGAGGATAACAAGATCTACTTCTGGAAGGCCATGTTTATCCAGGATGGCGGCAGCGCCTATGCCTATGTGCGCGGTGAGGACGGACGTCTCGTCCGCCGGGAGGTAAAACTGGGAAAGCTGCTCTGGGATTACTACTACGAAGTTCAGTCAGGGCTTTCTCTGGATGACTGGATCGCGTTCCCCTACGGTGCAGCCGAGGAAGGGGCCGAGACAGTGGAGAGTACCATGTCAGAGCTGTATGAGGAATAAAAGGAGACAGCATGGTTGAAAATATAAGAACAGCCTTTCAGGGCATCTGGTCGCACAAGCTGCGCTCCTTCCTGACCATGCTCGGTGTGATCATCGGCATCGCTTCGATCATCGGCATTGTGTCGACGATCCAGGGGACGCAGCAGCAGATCATGGAGAACCTGGTGGGCAGCGGAAACAACAATGTGACGATCCCCCTGTATGAGGGTGATTATGAAGCATCTCCCGACTGGAGCATGCCCCAGACGGTCAGCACGCTGACCGACAGCCAGAAACGGAGGATCCGGGAGCTGGAGGGCATGGTGGATGCCACCTTTTACTTCCAGAGGAGCTATGCAGCCACGATAAGGGGAAACACAACCATTCAGGGCGGCGTTTTTGGCATCGATGACCGGTATCTGGCCACGGTTGGCTATACCGTATACAAGGGCAGAAGCTTTGTGGAAGAGGATTACCGGAAATTCAAAAAGATCGCGCTGATCGATGAGAATGCCTGCACGCAGCTCTTTGGCGGCGAGGATCCCATCGGTCAGATCATCGAGATCTCCGGCGAACCCTTCGCCGTTGCGGGATTGATCCGGAAGGACATAAAGACAGGTCCTGTGATCAATACCGTGAACGATTACTTTAATTATGTTACGGACAGCTCTGGACTGGTCCTGATCCCCTCCAGCGTCTGGCCGGTCATGTTTTCCTTTGACGAGTACCAGAACTGCATCATCCGGGTGGATTCCATCGAGCGTATGAGCTCCCTGGGAAAGGCGGCGGCCGATATCCTGAATGAAGCAGTGCGCGCGTCGGCAGACGGCAGCACGACGTTCAAGTACAAGGCAAATGATCTGGCAGAAAAGGCCAGAAACCAGCAGCAGGCAAATGCCAGCATGAACAATCTGATGCTCTGGATCGCGGCCATCGCCCTTCTTGTGGGCGGCATCGGTGTCATGAACATCATGCTGGTATCGGTCACGGAGCGGACCAGCGAGATCGGACTGAAGAAGGCGCTCGGAGCCAGAAAACGGGTGATCCTCATGCAGTTCCTGACGGAATCCGTCATGCTGACCGGTATGGGCGGGGTGATCGGCGTCATTGCAGGCATCATCCTGTCGTATGTCATTTCCAGGGTGTCCGGGACGCCCATCGCCATCAGCGCATTGTCCATCGTGGTCAGTGTGGTATTTTCCATGGCGATCGGCATCGTCTTTGGCATTCTGCCCTCGATCAAGGCGGCAAACCTGAACCCGATCGAGGCGCTGCAGAGAGAATAAAAACAGGCCCGGCCTGGCAGGATCTCCATCCGGAGCGTCTGCCGCCGGGCTTGAATCTTTTTAGCCAATCGATTATACTATCGGTTGTCAGATTCTGAGCAGATGAGGGGCAGGGATCAAAAAAGCTCTCTGTGAAGGAGGGCAGCCATAACGGAGCACCGGCAGGTGTTCCCAAAATGACAAGGAAGGAGCATGGAATGAATATTTTATTCTTTCTCACGCCAAAAAGTGAAGTCGCCTGCATCAGCGAGGAATTTACCCTGCGGCAGACGATCGAAAAGATGGAATACCACCGGTACACAGCTGTGCCGATCCTGGACCGCAGGGGCCATTACATCGGTACGCTGACCGAAGGAGATCTTCTCCGGGAGATCAAGCAGAAATATGATCTGAATCTGCATGAGGCAGAGGATATCAATATCCTTCAGGTTCCCCGCAGATGGACGAACGACGCCATCAACATTAACTGCGACATCGAGGACCTGGTCCAGGTCGCTCTGCGGCAGAATTTTGTGCCGGTCGTGGACGATGACAATGTGTTTATCGGGATCATTACCCGAAAGGCGATCATCCAGTACGCCTTTGACCACGGGAACCTTTCAAAGTAAGAAATCCGCAGTCAGGCAGAATGATACAGACCAAAAGAACAGGAACAGATTACGTATGAAAAAAATCATTGATTACATCACAGAAGAGACCAGGAAGGCCTTCCGGGCTGCCGGCTATGACGAGAAATACGCCAAGGTCAGCATCTCCAACCGGCCGGACCTGTGTGAATACCAGTGCAACGGAGCCATGGCAGCCAAGAAGGAGTATGGCATGGCGCCGATCAAAATCGCCCAGGATATTGTTGCGGCCATGCAGGACTCTGCCGTTTTTGAGAAGGCAGAGGCCGTCATGCCAGGCTTTATCAACCTCACTTTGAGCCGGGAGTTCCTGGCATGCTATCTGGGAGAGATGGCAGCGGATCCGGAGCATTCCGTAGAAAAGGCGGAAACGCCGCAGACGATCGTCGTGGACTACGGCGGGGCCAACGTGGCAAAGCCGCTGCATGTCGGCCATCTTCGTGCCGCCATTATCGGCGAGAGCATCAAGCGTATGGGCCGGCGCCTTGGACACAAGGTGATCGGCGATGTCCATCTGGGCGACTGGGGCCTGCAGATGGGCCTGATCATCACCGAGCTGCAGGAGAGAAAGCCGGAGCTTCCCTATTTTGATCCGGACTTTACCGGAGAATACCCGGCAGAGGCTCCCTTTACCATTTCCGAGTTGGAGGAGATCTACCCGACAGCCAGCGGAAAATCCAAAACCGACGAAGCCTACAAGGCAAAGGCGCTGCAGGCGACTTACGAGCTGCAGCAGGGCCGCCGCGGATACCGTGCCCTCTGGGATCACATCATCCGCATCTCGGTCGCAGACCTCAAGAAGAATTACGGCAGACTGGATGTCCATTTCGACCTCTGGTACGGTGAATCCGATGCACAGCCCTACATCCCGGATATGATCCGGAAGATGAAGGAAGATGGCTATGCCTACGAGGACCAGGGTGCCCTGATCGTGGATGTAAAGGAGGAGAGCGACCAGAAAGAGGTTCCGCCCTGCATGATCCTGAAGTCCGACGGCGCATCCCTGTATACCACCACCGACCTGGCCACCATCGTCCAGCGTGTGCAGGATTACGATCCCGATGAGATCATCTACGTCGTCGACAAGCGGCAGGAGATGCACTTTATTCAGACCTTCCGCTGCGCAAAGAAGACCGGGATCGCAAAGGATGAGATGAAGCTGTCCTTCCTGGGCTTCGGCACGATGAACGGCAAGGACGGAAAGCCCTTCAAGACCAGGGAGGGCGGCGTCATGCGCCTGGAGAACCTGATCGACGACATCAACCGGGAGATGTTCCGCAAGATCGTCGAGAACCGGAGCGTAAAAGATACCGATGCGGAAAAGACCGCCGAGATGGTCGGCCTGTCCGCCCTGAAATACGGCGACCTGTCCAACCAGGCATCCAAGGACTATGTCTTTGACGTGGACCGCTTTACCTCCTTTGAAGGCAACACAGGACCATATATCCTTTATACGATCGTCCGCATCAAGTCCATCATGGAGAAATACCGTCAGGAAGGCGGCAGCGCCGATACCGGCAAGATCCTGCCGGCATCCGGAGACAGCGAAAAGAACCTGATGCTGCAGACCGCCCGGTGGAACGATGCCCTGGCCGGCGCCTTTGCCGACAAGGCACCTCATCGGATCTGCGCCTACATCTATGAGCTGTCCAACGACTTCAACAGCTTCTATCACGATACCCGGATCCTTTCCGAGGAAAACGAAGAGCAGCGCAAGTCCTGGATCAGCCTGCTGGAGCTGGTAAAAGAGGTACTGGAGGATGCCATCGGCGTGCTCGGCTTCTCCGCTCCGGACCGGATGTAAGCAGAACAAAAACAACCAAATGGAGGTGCCCCGCGCCGCAGCAGGCGATGGGGCACCTTGGCATATGCACCTGTCAAAACAAAGACGCACAGAAGAATGACCTGATATACAGGAGAGAACAATGGCAGAAAACAAGCTGGTGATATTTGACAACGACGGCACGATCATGAACTCTGCCCCAGGCATCACAAAATGCGTCCAGAGCGCACTGGTGCGCCTGGGCTATCCGGAGCCACCGGCAAAAGAGCTGGAGGTCTTCATCGGACCGCCGCTGTACGAAGAATTCCGCGCCTACGCCGGCATGGGCCACGAGGAAGCACTGCAGGCAGTAGAATACTACCGGGAGCGGTACGGGACCGTAGGCAAATTCGAAGCCGACGTATACCCCGGGATCCCGGAACTGTTCGAAAAACTGCAAAACGCAGGCTGCCAGATCGCAGTAGCCACGTCCAAACCAGGCATATTCACCCGCCAGATCCTCGAACACTTCGGCCTGATGCACTACATCGGCTATCTGGCAGCACCAGAACTCTCCGACACAAAAAGTAAAAAACCCGAACTGATCACCTCCGTCCTCAAATGGGCCGGACGGTTAGAAGAACGGGAAAACGTATACATGGTAGGAGACCGCCACTACGACATGGACGGCGCCGTCCGCACCGGCATAACCGGGATCGGCGTCACCTACGGCTTCGGCAGCCGGGAAGAACTCATCAGCACCGGCGCATCCGTAACCGTCGGCAGCGCCGCAGAGCTCGGCGACTACCTGCTTGGCACCTGACCAGACAGATAGGACGGTTCTATCTGTCTGGTCGGGCAGGATTTCACAGATAGACAGAGAAAGAAACCAGACAAATGGGATATTTTATTTGGCTTCTAAAGTAAGGTGTTCACAGATCAGGAGGGAAAAGCGGTATGGATAATAAGAATATGCCGGGAAAACTCTGGGATGTAGTATATCCGACGATCCTGATCTTCCTGTGCATGGCGGCCATGACGGTAGTTGTGATGCTTCTGGCAGGACTGGTTACAGGAATCTATGATGCCGATGCCATGGCTACGCAGATAAAGGGCCTCCCGCTGCTGATCAGTGGAGCTGCATTTGTCCTGGTGCTGGTGCTGACAAGAAAAGACCGCATGGTCGACAGCCTGCGTTTCTGGCAGGAGCAGAACCGTTTTCAGCCGGCACTCTCGGCGGCATCCTGTCTGCTGGTGACGGCGGCAGGTCACCTGACCAGCAGTCTGATCCAGGCTTCCGGCCTGAAAGAGGTATTTACTGCTTATACCACGACCGCTTCCCTGGCCTTTGAGGGGCAGGAGATGTGGCTTCTGATCGCGGTGACCGTGATCCTGGGGCCGATAGCGGAAGAGGTGATCTTCCGCGGCATGACCTACCGGAGAGCCAGAGCTTATCTGGGATCATGGAAGGGAACGCTGGTATCTGCAGCTTTGTTTGGCCTTTACCATACCAACGCCATTCAGTTTCTCTATGCATTCATCCTTGGCCTTATCCTTGCTTTGATCTATGAAAAAAGCGGCAGCCTGCGGCTGGTGATCGCGGCGCACATGTGCGTAAATCTCTGGGCAGTCATCTCCGGACCGCTGCTTTCACTGCTTGGAGCGGACAGCGGGACCGGGCATTTGCTGGTACTGGCAGCGGAGGCTGTCATCACGGCAGCTGTGCTGGGATTTCTGCTCTTTGGACCGGCCGGAAAAAAAGATGAAAATAATTAAAAAAAGTCCTTGCATTTTCCAAGTGACTTGTATATAATAGCACATGTTGTAAGGAATTGGGCTATCGCCAAACGGTAAGGCAACGGACTCTGACTCCGTCATTTCCTGGTTCGAATCCAGGTAGCCCAGCGCAGGACCTGAATCATTTTGATTCAGGTCCTTTTTCTTTTCCTTCTTATTATTTCGTTCTATTTTACATATATGAATGAAATCGATCTTTCACGATCAAAAAAAAGGGTTAGTGCGTATCGAACCACTCTGTGATTTCCCGCAGACGTTTGATCCGATGGAGCGGCTTGCCGCTTCTGGAGAGTTCATGATTCTCTCCGCGAAAGCAGACCATTTTTGCCTCGACCCCGTGGGAGATCAGAGCAGTGAACATCTGGTAGCCCTGGTCGATGGGGCAGCGGTAATCCTCGAAGGAGTGAATAAACAGGGTCGGTGTCTTCACCTTGTCGGCGTACTTAAGCGGGCTGTGCTCCCAGAGCTTTTCGGGATCCTGCCATGGATCGGAGGCATTCTGGTCCCTGGTGAAATCAACCCCGATATCTGAAACTCCATAGAAGGAAAACCAGTTGGAGATGGACCGCTGGCTGGCACAGGCACGGAACCGGTCGGTGTGTCCGATGATCCAGTTGGTCATGAAGCCGCCATAGGAGCCGCCGGTCTCATACAGGCGGACCGGATCCATGGCTGGCCAGGCAGCAAGAGCCGCATCGGTAAAGACCATCAGGTCCTCATAATCGACGGTTCCATACTTTCCGCGGATATCCATAAATTCGCCCCTGCCGTCTGAACCTGTGGGATTGCAGAAGATCACAAAATATCCCTTCCCGGCCCAGTACTGCATTTCATGATAGAAAACCGGGCCGTAGACGGTCTTGGGACCTCCGTGGACGTCCAGGATCACCGGATATTTCTTACCCGGATCATAATCAACCGGAGGCAGCACAAAACCATGCACCTCATAGCCATCCCTCTGCACGTTCAGGGCTTCCGGCTTCGCTACATATTTTCCTCTCAGTACAGCATCATTGAAAGTGCTCAGCTTCTTTCCGTTCCCGTCATAAAGCTCCTGACCCTTCATATCGAACAGGGCGGTCATCAGGATCCGACCATCTCGGACAGCGACAGACTCTACAGAACCGGCGCGGTCCGTCAGCTGCGTGATCTCGCCATTTTCCAGCTTATAGAGATGTGCGCAGTCATAACGTGTGGAGACAAAGTACACCGTATCTCCGTCGATGGCGATGGATTTCCCTCCGCCGTACCGGATATCCGAGCCCACACTGGTCCCGATGGCTTCTCCATATTTTGCGTAGAGAGAAAGATCCCCGCTCGCATAGTCATACCGGTAAAAATCATTGTCCGTATTAAGGCCCAGGTGTTTATCCGAAGCCAGTAGCAGCAGGAAGGAATCGGCACAGGCAAAACCATTGATCTCCAACGTATCACTGCTTTGCACAAGACACGTTTCGCTCGCCGTTGCCAGATCCATCCGGCAAAGGGCGGCAGCCCCGGAGAGAGGAAGGAGAGGCTTCACAGGGGTGGCAAGATAGTACACGGACTGTTTGTCCGGAGACAGCTCCGCACCGGAAATGTCCACATTCAGCGCTGACAGCCTCCGAAGGGCCTTTTTCCTGGAATCATAATAGAAGAGAGAGGTATAGGCACCCTTCGTATACGTGCTGCCGTTCCACCACCAGGGAACCTGCCGGATCTCCTCGTAATCCGCGTTCTCCTCCGTGTATTGCTTCCAGGCAGCCAGATCCTTCTTCCGTCCCAGATAAAGATCCTCAAAGCCGGGCAGCGTCTGTCCGGAAACGATCAGGTCGCCATTCGGAAGCGGGAGGATCCTCGATATCGGGATCGGAAAAGACAGAAACAGCTCCGCCTCCCCGCCATCCAGACGGATCTTGTAAAAGCGGCTGGTCGGATCAGGAGCCTTGGCATCCTTTTTCTCCTCCTCCCGGTCAGCCGGGAACAAAAGGGTATCCTCATCCAGATACTGAAAAGAGCGCTCCTTCCCGCCGGACGTCAGCTGACGGATCTTTCCATCCTTACGAACATACAGAAACGAGCGATAATCATTTTTCTTCTTATCCGCCTGTGAAACAACAAAACAGGCACTCTGTCCTTCCGGGGAAAACGCAAGTCCAGACAAAAACTTAAAGCTGCAGAAATCATCAATCGCGACAGAACGCATAGTAAAGCTCCTTTCCGGAAATCGTACACATATAATTATACATGCTTCCGGAGAAAGAAGCACCCTTTTGTCCGTTTCAGCGGACACGAAAAAGCCCCACGGAGGAAAGGCATTACGCGAACGGCTTCGGCCCTCTGGGCCTGCAGATTGTTCGCTTTAATGCCTTTCCTCCGTGGGGCTTTATCTACCCGAAACTCTTTAGTCAGCCCTCCGCCGTTTCCCGGTGCAGCTTTCTGTATTTGGCTGGCGACAGCCCTTTGTTTTTGCGGAAGAGGCGGCTGAAGTACATGGGATTGTCGTAGCCGACGCTGCGGGCGATCTCGGTGACGCTGACGTCGGTCGTTTCCAGGAGGAACTGGGCGTTGCGGATCCGCTGGCTTAGGATGAACTGCATGGGCGATACGCCGATGACAGTGTGGAAGGCCTTGTTGAACCAGCTGGTGCTCATGTTTCGTGAGGCGGCGTACTGCTCGATGCTGATGCATTCATTGTAGTGGTTTCGGAAATAGTCCTTGGCCCGCTCGGCTTCATCCCGGGCAAAGCTGGAGATGCCGGGCCGCTCGTCGTTCATCCGCCGGTGCATGAGCAGGAGGAGCTCCCGGAAGAGCAGGGTGAGGGATTCTTCGTAGCCCCATGCACATTCGATCAGTTCGTCCCGCATCCGCCGGAACAGGTCTTCGTAGTCCAGGGACAGACCGGTGTGCAGGATGTGGCCATCCAGCGGGATCTCATAATGGGCCAGGATGTTGCGGACCTGTTTGCCTGTGAAGTGGACAAACCAGTATTGCGAGTGATCCTTTGCCAGGAAATGGTAGCGCTGCTCCTGGCGGGGCTGGTAGAGGACCATGTTGCCGGCAGGCACGACGATGTCCTGTCCTTCCAGCTGGAAGTGTCCCTCCCCGGCTGCGACGTAGATCAGCTGCCAGTCGACACGCCCTTTTGGCCGCCAGGTAGGGAGCTTGGGCCAGGTGTGCAGCTGATATGTGCCGGCACTGAGGATGCGCAGCGGGAGCTTTTGCTCTTTAAAAGGAACACGTGAATTGAACAGATAACCAGAGTTTACGTACATTTCAGCACTTCCTTTCTATTTAATTTTCAGCCGCCGGCACTTGCTTCCTGGCAGCTTGGGGAAGCTTCAGCCTGCGAAAAATGCAGGAGGATGTTTCCCACTGGTCAGGCCCGGCGCTGTCTGCAGATACTGCAGACAGCAGGGCAGGTACCTCTTGTTTCTTCATTTTAACTGCTGGATGTGATTTTATCTACTCGGTTGGCGATTTGTGCAGAAAACAGATTGCTTTGTTTATATGCTTTTTTGTTATGAATCAGTATGATTTTAGTGGGATAGCATAACACTTAGGCGCCATTTCAGGCAAACGCCCGGGGCGAAGCTGAAATGGAAAACGAAGGAAAGGGGGTCTTGCATTGATCGTTCCAAGATTGTATGAGGATCTGACCGTTCTGCATCAGAATACGCTGCCGGTCCACGCGTATTTTATCCCGGAAGCACCGGGGGAGGACAGGCCGTGGGATCTGCCGGAGCGGGGAGAGCTTGAGCGTCTGCAGATGCTTAGCGGCTGTGCCTGGGATTTCCGTTATTATGCCAGCATTCATGAGGTGAAGGAGGAGTTCTTCCTGGAGAGCTTTGCAGCGGATGCCGGCTGGAAGAAGGAGATGGTTCCCTTCTGTTGGCAGATGCGGGGATACGATGCCCATCAGTACACCAACATCCGGTATCCGTTTCCTTTTGATCCTCCCTACGTTCCCCAGAAAAACCCCTGCGGAGCGTACCGCCATTTGTTTGTCTGGCATGAGGATCCGGAAACGCCCGATGTCACGCTTTGCTTTGAGGGTGTGGATTCCTGCTTTTATGTGTGGATGAATGGAGTCTATGTGGGATACAGCCAGGTATCCCACCACACCTCTGAGTTTTCGGTCGGACATCTCTTGCGTGAAGGAGAGAACCTGCTGGCTGTGCTGGTGCTGAAATGGTGCGATGGCAGCTACCTGGAGGATCAGGATAAGTTTCGGATGTCGGGTATCTTCCGTGATGTCTATCTGATCCGCCGGCCAAAGGACCATATCCGGGATTATGTGATCACGACCGGTTTATCGGATGATGGGGAGACGGCCGATATACATATACGTTTCCAATTTGCCGGGAAACCGCTTCCGGTGACGCTGCATCTGCTGGCACCGGAAACAGGAGAGCTGACAGCCACCGCCCGTCTTGAGGCGGGGGAGGAGATCACTCTTTCTGTCACCAGACCACTTCTTTGGAATGCGGAGTTGCCGAAGCTGTACACGCTGATCATGGAAACGCCGGGCGAGATGATCCGGGAGACGGTGGGCATCCGCAGCATCTGCGTGAAGAATGGCATCGTGCTTCTGAACGGATCGCCGATCATCTTCCGGGGCGTCAACCGTCATGAATCCGATCCCGTCACCGGATTTTGTGTGGACCGGGCGGGAGTGGAGAGAGATCTGCGGATGATCAAGGCGCACAACTTCAATGCGGTCCGGGCCAGCCATTATCCGAACGTTCCCTGGTTCTATCAGCTGTGCGACCAGATCGGCCTGTATGTGATCGATGAGGCGGATAACGAGAGCCATGGAACGGCGCCGCTCTATTTCAACGAGGATGATTATGCCGAGCGTATGCGGCTGGCTCATGAGCGGATCGCCGACAATCCGGATTTCATCGCGCCGACCCTCGACCGGGTGCAGTCGATGGTCATCCGGAACCGGAACCGGCCCTCTGTGCTGGTCTGGTCCATGGGAAATGAGTGCGGCTATGGATGTACCTTCGAGGCGTCCCTTCGCTGGACGAAGCAGACAGATCCGGACCGGCTTACCCACTATGAGAGTGCCTATTACATGCCCGGGGACCGGGCATACGACACCTCGGATATCGATCTGTTCGGCCGCATGTACCCGGCATTTGATGAGGTGACGGCCTATCTGGAGAACGATCCGAAAAAACCGCTGCTTTTGGTGGAATACTGTCATGCCATGGGCAACAGCCCGGGAGATTTTCTGGAATACCGGGAGCTGACGGAAAAATGGCCGATGCTCTGCGGCGGTTTTGTCTGGGAATGGTGCGATCATGCCATCGACAAGGGGCCGGCTGCTGACGGCAGGCGGATGTACTGGTATGGTGGGGATCACGGTGAGCTGCAGCATGACGGAAATTTCTGCCTGGACGGCCTGGTCTATCCGGACCGCAGACCTCATACCGGCCTTCTGGAATACAAAAACGTCCACCGGCCGCTGCGGTCTGCCTACAATACGACAGCCGGTACGCTAACGGTAGAGAACCACTGGGATTTTCTGGAGGCTTCCGCCCTGGTGCGGGGCTGCTATGTCCTGGAGAAGAATGGCGCCGGGATCGCTGCCGGGGAGATCCGCCTGCCGCGTCTTCCGGCTCGGGGAAGGACAGCGCTTCCCCTGCCGTTAAACCTTCCGGCGGATGGCAGAGTTTTCCTTCGGATCATCTGGACCATGAAGCAAAGCCTGCCGGGTCTTCCGGAAGGGCATGTCCTCGGATTTGATGAGTGCCGGATCCCGGGTATGGACAGAGTATGTCTGCCCGCCCGCCTGATCTACAGAACGGCATCCCAGACTCTGCAGCCGCCAAAGGTGGAGGAGGACGGAGAACATCTGCGGATCAGCGGGGAGGGATTCTCCTATACGCTGGATACCCTGACCGGCTGCTTTGTTTCCTGGAAGATCCGGGGAAAGGAATGGCTGAATGCACCGGCAGATCTCAATCTCTGGCGGGCGCCGGTGGACAATGACCGGAATGTGGCAGACCTGTGGCGCTGGGAACGGCTGGACAAGACCGAGACCCGGGCCTTCGGGATCATCTTCCGGCAGGCCGGGGATACGATCCGGATCCGCATCCGCCAGTCTGTGGCGGCCATGTCCGTACAGCCATTTCTCCGGGTGTGGACAGATTACAGGATCCGGCCGGATGGCAGCATCCAGGCGGAATTCCGGGCAGAAAAGGACGAGCATGTTTTATCACTGCCCAGGATCGGCCTGCGGCTGTTCCTTGACAGCTCCTTTGACCAGGCGGAATACTACGGGATCGGACCGGAGGAAAGCTATGCAGATAAATGCCGCGCCGGCTGGCACGGCAGGTTCCGCGCACCAGTCAGGGATCTGCATGAGGATTATATCCGGCCCCAGGAAAACGGAAGCCATGCCGACTGCGACTATGTCCGGCTTACGGGTCCTTTTGGGACACTGTCGGCGGCAGCGGCAGACGGACAGACCTTTTCCTTTAATGCGTCCTTCTATTCCCAGGAGGAGCTGGAGAGCAGGCGGCATAATTACGAGCTGGAGGAGTGCGGCAGCACGATCCTGTGCCTCGATCACCGGATGGCCGGAATCGGATCGGCAAGCTGCGGCCCCGCCCTGGCGGAAACGTACCGTGTAGATGCAGACAGATACAGCTTTGCCTTTGTTATCCGGCCGGAAGCCGGAACAGATTAGGCGGAAAGGGGAATCAGACAATGAAAGAAAAGACTTACCTGAAATGGTACAACAAGATCGGTTATGGCTCCGGAGACATCGCAGGCAACGTCGTGTACGCCCTGCTGTCGGCCTTTGTCATGATCTTCCTGACCGATACCGTCGGCATGAACGCCGGCATTGTCGGTACGCTCATTGCCGTCTCCAAGCTCTTCGATGGCGTCAGCGATATCTTTTTCGGATCACTGATCGATAAGACCAAAAGCCGGATGGGAAAAGCCCGGCCGTGGATGTTCTATGGGTATTTTGGCTGTGCCGTATGCCTGGTTGCGATCTTCTTTATCCCTGCGGATATCAGTCCGTTTGCTCAGTATGCCTGGTTCTTCATTGCCTACACGCTGCTGAACGCAGGCTTCTATACGGCAAACAACATCGCCTACTCGGCGTTGACCGCCCTGGTCACAAAGAACAACCATGAGCGTGTGGAGATGGGCTCGATCCGCTTTATGTTTGCATTTGGTACCAGCATGCTGATCCAGACCATCACCGTCGGCCTGGTGGCAAGATTTGGCGGCGGTGCGGCCGCATGGCGGATCGTAGCCGTGATCTACGCCATCGTCGGCATCATCTCCAACACCTTATCCGTATTCTCGGTAAAAGAGCTGCCGGAGGAGGAGCTGGACGAGGGGCGGCCGGCCGCAGAGCAGGCACCGGAGGAAAAGTACAGCCTGATCGATGCCTTCGGTCTGTTGATCCGGAACAAATATTACCTCATGATCTGTGCCTCCTATATCCTGATGCAGATCTATTCGGCCACGCTGAACATGGGCATTTATTATATGACCTACGTCTTAAAGAATGCGAACCTTCTGGGCGTGTTCTCCTGGGCGATCAACATTCCGATGATCATCGGCCTTCTGTTTACGCCTGCCCTGGTGGCGAAATGGGGCGGGATGTACCGCCTGAATCTGACCGGCTATACCATCGGAACCCTGGGAAGGCTGGGCGTTGTGGCGGCTGGATATATGGGCTCTGTGCCCCTGATGCTGGTCTGCACCGCCATCGCCGCCATCGGCATGAGCCCGCTGCAGGGTGATATGAACGCCCTGATCGCCACCTGCTCGGAGTACACCTATCTGACCAGCGGCAAGCGGGTAGACGGAACGATGTATTCCTGCACATCGCTTGGAACAAAGCTTGGCGGCGGAATCGGCACCGCGCTGGCCGGCTGGCTGCTTGCTCTCAGCGGATATGTGGGCGGCGCGGCAGTGCAGAGCGCATCCTGCATCACCATGCTACACGTGATGTATCTGTGGCTGCCCATGATTTTCAACCTGCTGATCACCCTGATCCTGACCCGGCTGAATGTTGAGAAGGCAAACGAAGATCTGCGCGCGAAAAAGCGGGCAGGCTAAAAAATGACAGAATGTCCTCCACAGGGGGTGCCGTGCGAAATGCTTCGTGCGGCGCCCCTATTCTTTTGCTCTTTTCTTTGGGATGTGATATGATAAATTGATTAAAATGCCAGAAGTTTGACCATATAATCAAAGAAACATCAGCATGGAGTACAGAAGGTAAAGAAATAAAATGCGCTACACATACAGAAGCCGTGTCCGTTACAGCGAGGTGGACGGCGAACAGAACATGACGATCGACAGCATCCTGAACTATCTTCAGGATACGGCAACTTTTCACGGAGAGGACTGCGGCTGCAGCCTGAACCGGAACATCGAGATGGGCTGCGCCTGGATCGTGGCCGATCTGCAGCTGCACATCTACCGCTATCCCCGGTTCAACGACCATATCCGGGTAAACACCTGGCCCATCGCCTTTCGGGGCATGATCGGATACCGGCAGTTTTCCATTGAGACGGAGGAGGGGGAGACCCTGGTCGTCTGCAATTCCGTCTGGATCTTTATGGACATGAAGTCCCAGAAGCCGATGAAGGTGCCGGCGGAGCAGCTGGAGGCCTATGGTTCCAATCCGGAGCTGAAGCTTACCGAGGACATGGGCAGCCGGAAGGTCCGGATGCCGGAGGCAGGAGAAGCGCGGCCGTCCTTCCGTATCCAGGAATCCCATCTGGACACGAATCATCATGTGAACAACGTGCAGTATGTGCGCCTGGCGGCAAAATATCTGCCGGCGGAATGGAAGACGGCTCATCTGCGCGTGGAATACAAAAAGCAGGCCCACCTGGATGACGAAGTGTTCCCGCGCACGGTGCAGAAGGATGGAAAATGGTATGTGTCCCTCGACAGTGCAGAGGGGGAGGCCTACTTTACGGCGGAGTTCTCCGGGAACTAAAGCCGAACCACCATATGGAGGAAAAGCCGTCCTGCGGATGGGCATCCGGGTGATACTTACTTGACAAAAACAGTAAGACGGTATAGAACCCATCTGGCGGATGGGCATCTAAACCATAAATATATTGAATTAGAAAAGAGGACGGAATAACATGCTTGAACTTGGAAAGAAACAGACACTGATCGTTGCGACAAAGCAGGAGCACGGCGTATACCTGGCAGAACGGGCCGATGCCGGCAGAGAGGAGCGGGTCCTTCTTCCGATCCGGCAGGTTCCTGCGGGAACCCAGATCGGCGCAAAGCTGGAAGTATTTCTCTATCGGGATTCCCAGGACCGGCTGATCGCCACCACGGCAGAGCCGAAGATCCAGCTTGGCGGTACCGCCGTGCTGCGGGTCAAGGAGACCACCAGGATCGGCGCGTTTCTTGACTGGGGCCTGGAAAAAGACCTGCTGCTTCCCTTCCATGAGCAGACGGCAAAGGTAAAGGCCGGGGATGAGGTGCTTGTCGCCCTCTATGAGGACAAGAGCAGCAGACTCTGCGCCACCATGAAGGTCTATCATTATCTGAAGACATCATCGCCCTACATCGTCGGGGATACCGTATCCGGCCGGGTGTACGAGACTAGCCGGAACTTCGGCGTTTTTGTGGCGGTGGATGACAAGTATTCCGCCCTGATCCCCAAAAAGGATGCCCAGGGCAGCTTCCGGGCCGGCGACATCCTGAAGCTTAGGGTCGTCGAGGTGCGAGAGGACGGCAAGCTGACCGTATCGGCCAGACAGAAGGCTTACCTGGAGATCGGAACCGATGCGGACCGGATCCTGGAGGCGCTGCGGGATGAGGAAGGCGTGCTGGGCTTTGACGACAAGGCAGCACCAGAGCTGATCAGCGAGCGCTTTGGCATTTCCAAGGCCGCGTTCAAGCGTGCGGTCGGACACCTGCTGAAGGAGAAAAAGATCCGGCTTGAGGATGGCCAGATCTATCTGAACGACTGAGGTGAGATAAATGAGCTTTGTGCATCTGCACGTCCACACCGAGTACAGTTTGCTGGACGGCTCAAACAAGATAAAAGAATATGTGGCCAGGGTCAAGGAACTCGGCATGAATGCCGCAGCGATCACCGACCATGGCGTTATGTACGGGTGCATCGACTTTTACAAGGAGTGCCTGGCCCAGGGGATCAATCCGATCCTGGGCTGTGAGGTCTATGTGGCGCCCGGTTCCCGGTTTGACCGTGAGGCCGGAAAGAGCGATGACCGGTACCATCATCTGATCCTCCTGGCCGAGAACAATACCGGCTATGAAAATCTGATGAAGATCGTCTCCAGAGGCTTTGTGGACGGCTTCTACTACAAGCCCAGAGTCGATCTGGAGCTGCTGCGGCAATACCACGATGGACTGATCTGTCTCTCGGCGTGCCTGGCAGGTGAGGTCGCCTCCAATCTGGCGAGAAACCGGTACGAGGAAGGCAAGGCGGCCGCCCTTCGCTACCGTGAGATCTTCGGGGCGGACAACTTTTTCCTGGAGCTTCAGGATCATGGGATCCCCGAGCAGCGGATCGTCAATCCCCAGCTGCTCCGGATGAGCGAGGAGACCGGGATCCCGCTGGTATGCACGAACGACTGCCATTACACCTTTGCAGATGACGCGGAGGCCCATGACATCCTGCTGTGCATCCAGACCGGAAAAAAGCTGTCGGACGAAAACCGGCTGCGCTACGAAGGCGGTCAGTACTATGTCAAATCACCGGAGGAGATGGCAGCGCTGTTTCCCTATGCAAGACAGGCGCTGGAAAATACCCAGCAGATCGCCGACCGGTGCCATGTGGAGATCCGCTTCCACGAGCTGAAACTCCCGCATTTCGACGTGCCGGAGGGCTATACCTCCTGGACCTACCTGGTGGAGCTGTGCGAGCAAGGCCTCCGGAAAAAATATCCGGTCATTACCGACGAGATCCGGGAGCGGCTGGAATATGAGCTCAACACGATCCGTACCATGGGGTACGTGGATTATTTCCTGATCGTGTGGGACTACTGCAACTTTGCCAAGCAGAACGGCATCATGGTAGGCCCCGGCAGAGGAAGTGCTGCCGGCAGCATCGTTTCCTACACGTTGGGCATTACAGAGCTGGATCCTTTGAAGTACAGCCTGCTGTTCGAGCGTTTCCTGAATCCGGAGCGGGTATCCATGCCCGATATCGACGTGGATTTTTGCTTCGAACGGCGGCAGGAGGTGATCGACTACGTTGTCCGGAAGTACGGAAAGGAGAGGGTCGTTCAGATCGTCACCTTTGGTACGCTGGCGGCACGAGGCGTTATCCGCGATGTCGGCCGGGTCATGGACCTGCCCTATGCGAAATGCGACACCATTGCCAAGATGATCCCCGCCGAGCTGAACATCACCATCGACAAGGCGCTCACCATGAATCCTGAGCTGAAGAGCCTGTACGCCGGTGACGACGAGGTCCACAAGCTGATCGATATGGCGCGCCGGCTGGAGGGACTTCCCCGCCACAGCTCCATGCATGCGGCTGGCGTGGTGATCTCATCCAAATCGGTAGACGAGTTCGTGCCTCTCTCGCGCGCGGCGGACGGCACGATCACGACCCAGTACACCATGACGACCCTCGAGGAGCTGGGCCTTCTGAAAATGGATTTCCTGGGCCTTCGGACCCTGACCGTGATCCAGGACGCGCAAAAGCTTGCTGAGAAGAGCAGCGGGAAAAAGCTGGACATGATGGCGATCGATTACAACGATCCGAAGGTCATGGCCATGCTCGGACAGGGAAAATGCGAGGGCGTGTTCCAGCTGGAATCTGCCGGCATGAAGAGCTTCATGAAGGAGCTTCGGCCCACCTGTCTGGATGATATCGTAGCCGGTGTGGCCCTGTACCGTCCCGGCCCGATGGATTTCATCCCCCAGTATATCCGGGGAAAAAACAATGCCGACTCCATAACCTATGACTGTCCGGAGCTTGAGCCGATCCTGAAGTCGACCTACGGGTGTATCGTATACCAGGAGCAGGTCATGCAGATCGTCCGGGAGCTGGCTGGCTATTCCTATGGCGCCAGCGATGTACTCCGCCGGGCGATGTCAAAGAAAAAGACCAAGGTCATGGAAGAGGAGAGAAAGACCTTTGTCTACGGAAACGCAGAAAGAAACATTCCGGGCTGTATCAGCCGGGGGATCAACGAGAAGACGGCAAACAAGATCTACGATGATATGATCGATTTTGCCAAGTACGCCTTCAACAAATCCCATGCGGCGGCCTATGCCATCGTCTCGGTGCAGACAGCCTGGCTGAAATATTATTATCCGGTGGAATTCATGGCGGCGCTCATGACCTCCGTGATCGACAACACCGGCAAGTGCTCCGAGTATATCCTCAGCTGCAGGCAGATGGGCATCCAGATCCTGCCTCCGGACATCAACCGGAGCGAGGGCTCCTTCTCCGTTGAGGACGGAAAGATCCGCTACGCTCTTTCTGCTATTAAAGGAATCGGCCGTCCGGTCATGGCAGCCATCACCGCGGAGAGAAGGGCAAACGGCCCATACAAGAGCCTTCGCGATTTCTGCGACCGCCTTTCCGGACGAGAGGTCAATAAGCGCACAGTCGAAAGCTTTATCAAGGCCGGTGCCTTCGATACCCTCGGCGGGACGAGAAAACAGTTTATGCAGGTCTACAGCCTGGTCATGGATCAGGTCGCCCAGGAAAAGAAAAACAGCATGTCCGGCCAGATGAGCCTCTTCGATATCCTGGGAGAGGAGAGCCGGAAGGAATTTGAGATCCGCATGCCCGATGTGGGCGAATTTGATAAGGAAGAAAAGCTTGCCTTTGAAAAGGAAGTGACCGGGATCTACATCAGCGGCCATCCGCTGGAGGAGTACGAGGAGAAGTGGCGGAAAAATATCACCGCCGTTACCGCGGACTTCCAGCCCGATGAGGAGTACGGACGGCCAAAGGTGAACGATGAAGCCCGCGAGACCATCGGCGGAATGATCACGGAAAAAACCATCAAGTACACCCGGCAGAACCAGCAGATGGCATTCCTGACCGTGGAGGATCTGCTGGGAACGGTGGAGGTGATCGCCTTCCCAAGGACCTATGAGAAGTATGCCAATCTCCTTACGGAGGATGCCAAGATCTTTATCGAGGGCAGGGTCTCTCTGGAGGAGGATAAACCAAGCAAGCTGATCATGGAGAAAGCCATTGCCTTCTCGGATATTCCCTGCGATGTCTGGGTCCAGTTTGCCGACCGGCAGGCGTATGAGGCAGGTGCGGCCAGGCTGCAGGCGATATGCGCCGGACGGCAGGGCAGAGACCAGGTGGTCGTTTTCCTCAAAGCTGAGCGGGCCATGAAACGCCTTGGCGGCGGAACAGACGTGCAGAAGGACGGGGAGATCCTGACAAAGCTGTACGAAGCCTTCGGACGGGCAAATGTTAAAGTGGTAGAAAAGGGCATTGAAAAGAAAAGGGAAATGCATTAGAATTGTCATGAGTTTTAATTCCCAGCAGTATGAATGGAGGAAAAAACAATGGCTGACAGCAGCGTAAAAACGATCGGTATTCTGTCCAGCGGCGGTGACGCCCCCGGGATGAATGCGGCAATCAGAGCAGCGGCAAGGCGCGCGATCAGCAAGGGTCTGCTTGTCAAAGGTATTCAGAAAGGATACGAAGGACTGATTAATGGCGAGATCGTTGATCTCAACGCGAAGGCAGTTTCCGATGTGATCGGAAAAGGCGGCACGATCCTGTATTCCGCCCGCTGTGCAGAGATGCGCACAGAGGAAGGCATCATGAAGGCGGTGGAAAACTGCAACAAACACGGGATCGACGGTCTGGTCGTCATCGGCGGTGACGGCTCTTTTGCCGGCGCGCAGAAGCTGGCGGACAAGGGCATCAATGCGATCGGTATCCCGGGCACCATCGACCTGGACATCGCCTGTACAGACTATACCATTGGTTTTGATACAGCTGTTAACACTGCCATGGAGGCGATCGACAAGATCCGAGATACATCCACCTCCCATGAGCGGGTCAGCATCATCGAGGTCATGGGCAGAAATGCCGGCTATATCGCACTGTGGTGCGGCATCGCTTCCGGCGCTGAGGATGTTCTGCTTCCCGAAGAGTACGACTACGACGAGCAGAGGATCATCGACCAGATCATCGAGACCCGCAAAAAGGGCAAACGGCATCACATCATCATCAATGCAGAGGGCATCGGCCATTCCATCGCGATGGCCAAGCGGATCGAGGCTGCGACAGGCATCGATACCCGTGCGACGATCCTCGGCCACATGCAGAGAGGCGGAAGCCCCACCTGCAAGGATCGTATGTATGCGACCATCATGGGAGCCTATGCAGTAGACCTCCTCTGTGCAGGCAAGACCAAGAGAGTGGTTGCCTACAGAAACGGAGAGTTCGTGGACTTTGATATCAACGAAGCGCTCGCGATGAAGAAGAACCTCTCTCCCTACGAGGTCGAGCTGGCAAAATCACTGTCCTACAATTTCGCAATGAAATAAAACAACCGCAAAGGAGGAGCGTCAGTTATCTGGTGCTCCTCCTTCTGTCAAGAGGAGTAAAATGATCACCAGTACCAGCAATGCACAGATGAAGTATATTCAGCAGCTCAACAGCAAGGTCCGTTTCCGTCGGGAGGAGGGCTGCTTTGCAGCGGAAGGCTTCCGCCTTTATCAGGAGACCCCAAGAAGCCTGAGACAAAAGGTGTACCTGTCTGCCAGCTTTGCCAAAGAGCATCCGGAGCTCGCAAAGGTTCCGCTCACCGAGATCGTGGATGACAACGTCTTTACAAAGGTCTGCGACACCCGCACACCCCAGGGGATCCTGACGATCGTGCGTATGCCGGAGTGCAGCCTGGAGGAGATGCTGCCGGCAGGAAGACGGCCGCTCATCATGGTCCTGGAAGGACTGCAGGATCCGGGAAATGTCGGGACCATCATCCGGACCGCGGAGGGTGCCGGCGTCACCGGGATCATTATCGGCGGAAATACCGTGGATATCTTTCAGCCAAAGGTGATCCGCTCGACGATGGGATCGATCTTCCGTGTGCCGGTCTGCCAGGAGGAGGATCTTGGCGCTGTGGTCACATGGCTGAAGGAAAAACGTGTGAAATGCTTCGCCGCACATCTGAAGGGCGAGCAGGACTACACTACAGCCGACTATACGGGAGGCTGCGCTTTCCTGGTCGGAAACGAGGGCAGAGGCCTGTCGGACGAGCTGGCCGGCATGACGGATGCCTGGGTCCGCATTCCCATGGAGGGCAAGGTGGAATCCCTGAATGTGGCGATCGCATCCTCCCTTCTGATGTACGAGGCCAGAAGGCAGCGAAGCTAAAGGGAAGGCAGCAAGGCGAAAGGAAAGACACCGCAGCGAGAGGAAAGCTTCCTTTACTTCAATTAAAGAATATAGTATGATAACTCCATTACGCGCGGGAACCTTTAGCGGCCGTGCTCTTGGCGTAAAAGAATGAAAGCAATACATACCGATGGAAGAAAATCAGGATTCCGCGGGATGGCAGTACAGAGACAAGGAGCATAAAGATGAATCTTAAGGGACGCAGTTTTCTTACACTTAAGGATTTTTCAGAGGCAGAGATCCTCTATTTTCTTGACCTGGCCGCACGGCTGAAGGACAAAAAGAAGAGAGGCGTTCAGGTGGATGTCCTGCGCGGCAAAAATGTCGCTCTGATCTTTGAAAAGACCAGCACCAGGACCAGATGCTCCTTTGAAGTGGCTGCCCACGATCTGGGCATGGGAAGCACCTATCTGGATCCCAAGAGCTCGCAGATCGGCAAGAAGGAAAGCATTAAGGATACGGCCAGAGTGCTGGGACGGATGTATGAAGGCATCGAGTACCGCGGCTATGGCCAGGAGATCGTCGAGGAGCTGGCAAAATATGCCGGTGTTCCGGTATGGAACGGCCTGACCAATGAATATCATCCCACCCAGATGCTGGCGGATATGCTGACGATCCGGGAGCACTTTGGAACCCTTAAAGGTCTCCGGCTGGCCTATATGGGCGATGCCCGCTACAATATGGGCAATTCCTACATGGTCGTCTGCGCAAAGCTGGGCATGCACTTTGTGGCCTGCGCACCGGAAAAGTATTTCCCGGACCCCGAGCTTGTGGGTGAGTGCGAGCGGTTTGCCGAGGAAAGCGGCGGCACGATCACACTGACGGAGAATATTACGGTCGGCACTAGGAACGCAGATATCATCTGTACCGATGTCTGGGTCTCCATGGGCGAGCCTGATGAGGTTTGGGAGGAGCGGATCCGGGATCTGTCTCCCTACAAGGTGACCCGTGAGGTGATGGAGAACGCCGGCGAAAAGGCTATTTTCCTTCACTGCCTGCCATCCTTCCATGATCTGGGAACGGAGATCGGCAGAGAGATCCACGAGAAATACGGCATCGACGATATGGAAGTGACCGACGAGGTCTTTGAATCGCCCCAGTCCCTCGTTTTCGAGGAGGCGGAGAACCGCATGCATACCATCAAGGCGGTAATGGCGGCCACCCTCGGCGCGGACAGGTACGTATGATGGGAAGAAACCTGAATATTCGGGAGATCGAAGAACAGCTGACGGTCCCCGGCTACGTGCTGCACTATGCGGAGACGGTGGATTCCACAAACGACTGGGCAAAGCGGGAAGCCGTGCAGGATCTGGCGGAGGGCCAGGTGTATCTGGCTGACCATCAGAGTGCAGGGAAAGGCAGAAGAGGAAGAGCATGGAATTCACCGGAGGGAACCTCTGTATCCATGAGCCTCCTGCTCCGGCCGCAGATCCCGGCAGAGAGGGTGAGCATGATCACCCTGGTCATGGGCATGGCGGCTGCGGAAGGCATACGCCAGGCATCCGGTCTGGATGTGGGGATCAAATGGCCGAACGATGTGGTCATCGACGGAAAAAAACTCTGCGGGATCCTGACTGAGACCGACGGCCGGGTCAGCTATTGCGTGCCGGGGATCGGCATCAATGTCAATGTGTCTGAATTTCCGGAGGAGCTGGCGGACAAGGCCACATCCCTGTATTTGCAGACTGGAAGAGAGATCAGCAGAGAAAAGGTGACTGCTGCTGTGCTGAATGCGTTCATGGTCTTCTACCGCAGCTTTTGCGAGAGGGCAGATCTATCGGCGCTCAAAGAGCGTTACGAGGAGCTGCTGGTCAACCGGAATGCGCGTGTCCGGATCATGGATGAAAAGGATCCCTTTACCGGGACCGCTCTCGGCATCGACGAGATGGGCGATCTGCTGGTCCTCAGGGATGGCACGGATACCATCGAGAAGGTCTTTGCCGGAGAGGTATCGGTGCGGGGTATCTACGGGTACGTCATTTAAATAGGATGAACAGGCAAATACGCACATAGTATAATACGCATATAGTGAAATACGTGTGCCCACCTTACGTTATCCGGTAAGGAAAGCACTTTCCTGAAACAGAATATAGACGTTTGGAGGCTGATATGGGAGATTCAGTGGTGCTCTGCGGAGCCAATGCATATCAGAAGAAATATTATTTTAATGAAGAATTTGCGATTCTTCCCGAGCGGATCCGGCAGGAGCTGCAGATCCTCTGTGTCATGTATACGGAGGAGATCGGCGGCATCTTTATGATCGAATTTGACGAAAAGGGAAATCTGCAGATGAAAACGGAAGCGCTGGAAGGCGATGCCATGTACGATGAGATCGGCAGCGCACTGCGGATCAAAAAGCTGCAGGAGGAGAAAAAGGATCTTTTTGAATCGCTGGAGCTTTTCTATAAGGTGTTTGCCTCAGAGGACGGAGGAATCGGATGAGACCGGTCAGAATCGGCCAGACAGAAATTGAATTTCCCGTTGCGTTAGGACCAATGGCAGGTGTGACTGACCTGCCATTTCGTTTGCTCTGCAGGGAAAAGGGAGCAGGCCTTGTGTGCACGGAGATGGTCAGTGCAAAGGCCATTCTCTATCACAACCGGAATACCTTCGAGCTGATGCAGATCCACGACGGGGAACACCCGGTGGCGCTGCAGCTGTTTGGCAGCGAGCCGGAGGTGGTGGCGGCAGCGGCAGAGGAGATCGAGGAGCTGCCATTTGATATCCTGGATTTCAACATGGGGTGCCCTGTCCCGAAGGTTGTCAACAATCATGAAGGTTCTGCCCTGATGAACGATCTTCCGCTGGCAGGCAGTATCATCCGGGAGACAGTAAAACGGATCCGCAAACCGGTCACCGTCAAGATCAGGAAGGGCTTTGACCAGGACAGTGTCAATGCCGTTGAGGCTGCCAAGGTGCTGGAAGATGCCGGTGCGGCAGCAATCGCCGTGCATGGCAGGACAAGAGAGCAGTTTTATTCCGGAAAGGCAGACTGGGAGATCATCCGCCAGGTAAAAGAAGCCGTCTCGATCCCTGTATTTGGAAATGGGGACATCGACAGTCCGCTCCGGGCAGAAGAGATGCTGGCCCAGACTGGTGCGGACGGTGTAATGATCGCCAGGGCAGCCAGAGGCAATCCCTGGATCTTCTCAAAGATCCGCACGTATTTTGAAACCGGAAGTGTACCAGAAGGCCCATCCGGTCAGGAGATCCTTGCCACGATCCTGCGGCATATGCAGATGCTGACGGAGATCAAAGGAGAATATATCGCCATCCGGGAGATGCGCAAGCACATCGCCTGGTACACGACAGGTCTTCCTGGGGCAGCAGCGCTTCGACGAAGGATAAATGAGACGGAAAATACCGAAAACATAATAGAAATGCTGCGTGAGTATCTTCCAGATTAGCTGCTTTCCACAAAAACAGCTTGTAATCCGGGGCTCTATCGTGTATTATAGATAATACCTCTCTTCGAGAGAACGACTTTTGGAAAAAGATGAACAAAACGAAAAAAAGTGGTTGACTTTCCTAAAAGCCGGTGTTATCCTAAATAAGCTGTCGGCGAGAGATAAACAACAAGCCGCACGGCACACAGCACTTTGACAACTGAACAGTAGAACACATCCTCGAAAATTCAAAGTTTTATTTTAATTTTGAACGATCGAAACCTATTTCAGTAA
>OCTX012265559.1_pt1 | contig 51693 bp, 41 predicted proteins | sample 1539691 | NCBI WGS metagenome assembly OCTX01 (sample SAMN02144231, study PRJEB22623) | gut metagenome | biome: sheep rumen | host: Ovis aries | place: New Zealand
TTATCAATCATCTGCTATGAGGATACTTCGCCGGCACTTGATCGGAAACGGACAGCCAAAAGCCCCGTGCCTGAAATTCAGACACGGAGCAGGTTTTGTCTAAAAAGTAATAAATCAGTTGGATAGATACAGGTTCGATCCCGGGTTACTTGTCTTCTTTTTGTTTTTCTGCAGCCCGCATGATCATCTCCTCCGCCATGCCTTTATAGAGCTGGCAGAAACGGATAATATGTGCTTCCACATTTGACTCCATCTTCTGGTTGAGCCACTCGATCGCAAGCCCGAAGCATTCACAGCGGTAGAAACGGAGGATAATCTCCGCATCGGACGGAGCGATCACCACATCGTGGAAAAGTGTTTTTGCATAGGTAGTAACAACGTAGTCACAGACCTTCCACAGATACTGCTCGAAGACATCGCGGCTTACGGAATTATAGATATGAAGGATCGCCCGGCGATTCTGCTCGCAGAAGGAAATGGCGGCCCGGAGTGCCGTCTCGATCGAATCGATCGTATCGTACTTTTCTATGATCGCATCTGCCTCATCCTTTACCATTTCCTCGACCAGAGACGGCAGATCCTGATAGTAGTAATAGAAAGAATTTCTGTTGATCCCGCATTTCTCCACGATCATCTTGACCGTGATACTGGACATCGGAAGCTCCTCAAGAAGTTCCACAAACGTCTTCTTGATGGCATCTTTCATAAAACTCGGCATAAGCGTCATTGCTCCTTCCCTTCATACTAGATAAGCCATACCTATTATACCCCATCCGTACAAACTTGAATGGCGAATAATATACGATGCCAAGTTTTGCCACCTTGGGAAGCAGGATTTTGGTGGCTAAGATTGCGGGTTCCCTTGTTTCGCCACCTTCGATCATTCCTTTTCGTGTGGTGAATAATTAAATACGTCACATTCGCCACCTTCCGTTCGTTATTTAAGGTGGCGAATCTCATCACCTATCTTCTCTCGCCACTACTGATAGTGCTTTTCAAGGTGGCTGATTACGGATCAATCAGATTTCGCCACCTCCTCTTCCCTTCATCATGGTGGTCAATCCAGGCAAATCTTAACTTTCGCCACCTTTTATGACCTTCCTGAGAAATTCCACCTGAAAAGCATCCCAAACATTGTTCCGGAATCGTTCAGGATCAAATGGTGCATATGATGTCTCCGACGTAAGAATAAGATTCTTCCCTGTGAATATTCCGTTTTCTCCGTATTCCTGAAGTTTGATCAGTGCGGCCTTTCGATAATCCGGATCTTCGAGCATACCGAGATGTTCGTGATAGACCACTCTGTGATGCGCAATATCCAGCAAGGTGAAATCCGGGTAACGCGTCTTCCCGTTGCGAAGTACGACAGGACACTCATATTTGTATGGGATCCCCAGTTCAAAATACACATTCGCGATAAACACTTCCGTCTTGGATCGTACCAGGTCACCTCGTCTGGTCCGAAAAGTCAGTCTCTCAGGGTACTGCGGATTTCCCGCATACGTCTTTGCTAACCACATATCGGCATACGTCCCGCCATCGAGAAGCACGGGCGACACCAACATCTTCCTACCTTCACTTAGAGTCCGATACAAGTGATCCGCAGGTCTGGTCTTCATAAGCCCGAGATATTTTTCAAGCAGCGATCTCTCTTTCTTTGCAGATTCAAGAATGTGCGACAAGTAGTCTTTCTCCGCCAGTTTTACTGCCAGATCCCTGTTCTACTTATGGATGTACTTACCATGCGAATAAGCCTCGAGCACCTGAAAATATCGGGTAGATCCATTTCTCCGCTCGACTCGCACTCTGCCGGCCGGAGCCTGCCTAAGGATCTCCTCCGTCGAAGAGATTACTTCGTCCAGCTGCCTTTTCCTGATCGTCAATTCCCTCAACAAGCTTTCCATATCCGCCTCCTCGCAAAGTAATGCCTTTATTGAACTATCGTACACGCGTGCGGCGCAATATTTTATATGAGTAGTTCTGTGACTTTTTTGAAAAGAACTTGCCCTGCATCTGATATTCAGACACAGGGCGCCAAATGGTAAAAAAGTTAAGGTTTGTATATCACATCGTTTTCAGATCTATCCCCATCGCCAGAAGGATATTCTCCACATTCTTTACATGGTCTGCATCTAAGGCTTCCATGGAAAAGGAGATCGTATCGTTATAGCCCAGCACAAACAGAGCATCACTCCCTTCCGGAATCTTGCAGTAGTATGCCTCAAGGAAAAAAGCACCTTCTTCTTTCTTGATTTCCTTTACAACAAGATCCTCTTCATACCATCCGCCATAGTCCAGTGTCTCTTGAACCGCGGCCTTTGCAGATTCTGCATCACTATATACCCGGAATAGAATATGTACTGACTTCGTGCCATAGACGCGGATCGTATTCTTCTCTCCTGCATCACGTTCTGTTACCGGTTCGATAGAATCTTTACACGCTTCGAGGAAAGCTTCTTCCATCTCTTTTGCAGTTTTGATTGCTACAGGCTCCTGACTCGAAGGCTCGGTCGCACTCTCCGATGATTCGGACGTGCTATCCTCCTGCATAGACGACGTCTCATCTGACTCCGAGGAACTCTCCTCTGATACTGATGCAGTCGTTTCAGATACAGTAGCAGAGGATTCCGTATCCTTTTTTGATCCTTTACATCCACATGCCATTGCAATTGCAGAGACAACTGCCAATATCATAATCAGCTTCGCTTTTTTCATGGTTTCATTTCTCCTTATACTTAAATACTATATGTCTGTCTCCTGCAGATAGAGTGTTACTCTTCTTTGAATCATATCAGCCACATGTTCAGCGGTGTTATCTCCGGAATAGTAGGCGGCCGCCTCTTCGAGACATATATCGACGATCGATTGAGAACCGTGGAGATAGTGGTCTCCCCGCTTTATAAGATTGCGATACATGTCCAGGTATTCTTCTTTCGTGTACTTCAGCCTATATGCGCCACTATTCTCGACGAAATCATAACCTTGTTGCATTTTCTCTTCATTATATTTCCGATTTACCGAGATTCCTTGATTTAGCTGCTTACTTTTCGATTGGAAAGATTCTCCAACTGCATATTTTATTATTTCACTGGCAAGGTCAGGTTGTGAAGTTGATGCAGATATCGCTAATAAACAATACGGCACCACATGAAGAGATCCATTTTCATTCGGGAATCCGACTATGACATGATCCTGGTACATAAACAGTGACCCCAGCGCAACTATATCCGCCCAATCCAGCATGTAAATACCATTATCCAGATCCGTGGATACATAGTCATCCCAGTTGCTTTTACATCCGAAATCTTTCGTCCATTTTAACAGGTTAAGAAAATCCTCACTGTTAAAGTACGCCTTGCCATCTCGGATAAATGTATCTATCTGAGCCATAATCCCGTGTTTCAGAAGATACTGTTTTGAAAAGATAGTCTGAATTCCGGAATAATCAGGGTACTTCTTTGCACTTCGATAAAAATCCTCATATGTCCAGGTATAAGGATTCTCCACATATTTCTCAGAAGCGCGGAAACCGATAATATCAAAGTAGAGGCAGGCACAGTATGGTGTTTCCGCCCCCATGGTGATCTTATCGACATAGTACTCCTCTTCATCGAGCGTGGAAATCAGCGGTGTCATATCCTTTAAATAGCCCAGCCTTCCCAACTCATCTAATCCGGCATCGGCATATTGATCAAAATACATATCCGGCGCCGTTCCATTCGCCAGATCCAGACTTATAATCGTATTGATCTCATTTCGTGCCTGTGCCCAGTTCTCTTCAGTCGCATTGATTTCATTTTTATAATCCCGCAAAATGAATTTGACTTCCGGATGCAGAAGATTCATCTCCTGAACAAGCTGCTCTACACAACTTCCTTCCAGATTATATCCCGCTATCACAAACTCTTCTTTTTTCTTCAGATCCTGCTTTTCTGCCGGACTCAAGTGATACCAAACAAGCATCTCATCGTTCAACTGCTTCGTGATTAACTCGAGTTCACCGTTCTCACGGAATCTCAGATCTTGAATAGATCCCCATACAGAAACGTCCTCCCAGGCAAGGGATACAGGTTCAGTGATGTCCAGACAGGTAATGCCGGTTGTCGTAACTCCGAATAAGTGTTCACCATGAGAAAATAGAGACCTGAAAACCGGCGTTTGAATAGCGGTTTCCGTCCATTTTGTACTCTTTTCATCTAAACGGAACAGAACCGTCCCACCATCTTTTCCGATGCCAACACATGTCCACTGTCCTTTATGGAAGATCACATTTGACTCAGCCATCTCAGGAAGTTCGATTGTTTCCCGGATATTTCCGTCTTCTGTTAAGGAATATATGGAAGAGGTGCCTTTACTATAGACAATTAGAGCTAATCTACCATCTTCGCTTGTCATAATATCCCGGATCGACATCATCTCCGGATCAACATCCAACTGAATATGCTTGACCAGGCCACTATCGGATCGAATCATATCCAAGTAATACTTCTGTTCGCCCGTAGCATTATCCGCCTGTAAGGTTATCATCCAGCAGTCGTTTCCTTGGCATCGCATTATCCGGTCTCGAAGTGATGTTCCACATTCTTTATTCAAATCGAATTCTTTTATAGTTTTCCCGTTCTCATCCAGAAATAGCAATTTATTGTCCGGAGTAAGAACATTGCCCTGTTCATCAATCGGGAAGAGAGGATATTTCTTTCCTACGTCATCCCCAAGGTTCGGAACACACTGCTCTGCTCTCAATTTGGAATACATCTCAGACTCAAAAAAGGTCTGAACAATTAAGGCGTTATCTGCAAAATCCGCCCTGCACTCATTGGGAATGGAAAGAATCTTATTTTCTGTTAAGTAATATGGGAAGAGAGGAGAGACAGAAGCATCTTCTTTAGACGACTTTTTCTTGCATGCGCTACATAATAACACACTCAACACTAGCGCTAAAGAAAGTACAGATCTGAACAATTTCTTCACATTTATCATTCTGTCTCCCCCCCGTCTTTGATTAGCTTGCGTATAAAACAACAATGGTTTGACTGGTATTGTTCAGTATTCCGTTTTTGTTATCCGGAGTCTCGAAAGAGAATTCAACATTGAAAACCTCACCAAGTTGATTATCAGGAAGAATTACAATGCTTTTCCCTAACACTTTGCTTGAAACTGATTCAGGATATTGTTGTTTAATCGTTTTATAAACCAGATCGCTTGCATCAGACGATTCAAGTACACCTATATCTGCAATTGCATCTGCCGGGTTCTTATCCATATATGCATTAAACTCATCTACCATGAATCGTTCAAACCAAACTAGTTCTCCGTCACTGCTATAAATAAGGTCCAGGCCTGCGCACGTAGGTGTATTCTGAATATATCGTCTGAAATGGAAAGCATAGAGTCCGGCAGAATCCGTCGTCTCAGAGGGACGGCTATCATCAACAGCGAGCTGATAATCCTCAACAGAAATGTATTTAGAAGCTATCTCCATTGCTCTTTTCTTGCACTCTTCAATTGAATAATCACCATATTCATCATGGAATAGTCGAATCCGGACAACTTCAGTTGTATCTGCTTTCACAGCAAAATCGCCACCTTCAAAAGTATAAATGTCAGATTCGTAGGTATTAAAATAATCCAGTAATGAATACTGATATTCACCTGAATACTCTTTTCCTTCAAATACAATGCTGCACGTTTGGGGTGCATTTTCCCGAGGATGCATATTACACTGATCGTATGTCCAGTATGAGTATTCATTTACACTATTCGTCGAAGGTATGTCTCCCGAACAAGCACTTGAGAGTATCGCTGCATGAAGCGTACAACTCTTGTTCTGCATTGTATCGTCAGTATTATCAGTCCATTGACTATCGGTCATGGATTGGATGCCATCAGACGTTTTTGCTCCTTTGTTCTTATGAGAACACGCGGAAATGCTTATCACAAGAATAAGAGAGACAAGGAGTATGCTCAATGTCGTCAATAAGGTCACGATCTTTTTCAATGATTTCATATTTCGTGTCACCTCTTTAACTAAATCATTACTCGGATAATTAGTTCAACTTCTTCAATATTACAATCTAGCTCACTGGTCTTATACTGTCTCCACCGTGCCGAGGAATACCGGGATACCGGTGTCCTTATCAACGATCGCATATGCGTACGGGCGGTCGCAGGTCACGTATCTGGCCGGGTCCGGCTCCGCTATGCACTTCTCGGTCATAACGACCGCGGTAGCTGCCGCTGCTTTTGTGCCCTTGCGGTTTACCTCGATATATGTCTTATGAATGACATCCGAGATATACACATCCTTCTTAGTCATGTTTGAAAAATCGGCGGCCGTTTCACTGAACGCATCCTTCATACCCATGTCGCTCAGGATCGCGGGCAGGTGGATATCATATTCGCTTTTAAACTCCGGCATGACAGTATATACTTCCATGGAGTCATCCTGGCTGTTCCAGAACTCCCAGTATTCTTCCGGTGTCAGGTTAGCGATGAACTCGTTGATATCTACATTCTCATCTTCCGGAAGGATCGTCATAAACGTAAACTTCCCGTCATCGTAATCCTTAAGGAAACCAATGGCCTTACCATTACTCAAGTAAGTGGACTCTTCACCGCTTAAGAACATGACCTTCTGCTCTTCGCCTTTCCCGTTACGGAAGGTGCCTTCATACACCCTGTCTTCCGCATAGGAAGTCTCCCACTTGCCGTCAAATGCGATGGCATTTACAAGGACCATCAGATCGTTGTCCGTCAGTTTCTCGAGCAGATTGTGGATCCTGTCCTCTGTCTGCTCTTCGACCCACTTGTTGATCGTCTCGACTGCACCCTGGTCAAACTCCAGCGTGCCGACCTCAGCACCGAAGTTCTCCCTTACATACTTCAGGAAATCATCATATACACTGTCTGCTTTATTCTGGTTGATCCATACCGAGTTTGCGATCCGAAGGCTATCATTCTTCAGTGAATTCATGTGATTCACCGCGTAGCTGAATGCTGTGGCCTCGTCTGCTCCCGGGACCATCGTATTCATCATCTGACTCAGCGTGTTTCCATTCGCACCCGCCGCAGTCATATTCATCGCAAAGAGCACTGAGTCCGGAGAGATCAGTACATTCTCTCCCTTCGCATCCTGTGCGCACCGTTTCATCATCTCGAAGATAAACTTCGAGTATGCCATATTCAGTTCTTCCTGGGACATGCTCTCTTTTCCGGACATTGCCGTGGCGAGCTCGAAGACTGCCTGCTGTCCGTTGTCTCTTTTGACTGATGTCACGGGGATGCTGCTCTTCTTATTATTTGATCCGAAAGCGGATCTTCCGTTTGTTTTCTTTGCACATCCTGTTCCCATTGATAAGAGGATCGAAGTGGTCATCAATCCGGCTACGATTTTCTTCGTTTTCATTTTCTTATTCCTCACTTTTATTCGTGTAATTCTTTTTCGTGCTTTGCAAAACCTGATCTGCAAATTAGACGACAGAACTTCCGGATGCGTTGCAAAAAATTATTCCGAAAGGAAGATTCTCATGGGAGGCCTCATCTCGCGGAGTGCTTTTCTATTGTGGTAAAATACCCTTGAATCCATGTCTGATTAGGGGAGATCACATGCACTACGATTGTCTGATCATTGACGATGAGAAGATCCTCGCGGATAATACCTGCGAGTACTTCAATATGTTTGAAGTCAAAACAAAAGCCGTTTACAGCAAGGCAGAGGCGCTCACTTTTCTCGAAGAGAATGACACCTCTTTGATCCTTCTTGATATCAATCTCGGGGATGGTTCCGGATTCGAGCTATGTAAGCACATCCGCTCCACTCTCAATATCCCGATCCTTTTCGTTTCTGCGAGAAATACCGATGACGATAAGATCATCGCGCTCAATATCGGTGGCGACGACTATGTCGAAAAGCCGTATTCCCTCGGCGTCCTTCTGGCCAAAGTGAAGGTCATGCTCCGCCGCTTCGGGTCTGTCTCTGAGAAGGAAACATCGGACACTTTTGAGGACGGCTCTCTCCTGATCGATAAGAAAAACAAGCTCGTAACTCTCGATGGGGAGCCGAAGAAGCTCACCAGCATGGAGTTCACGCTTCTTCTCTATCTCGTGGAGAACCCGGACCGCCTGATCACGAAAGCAGAGCTTTTCGATAACGTATGGAAAGATAAGTTCACCTCTGACGGCACCCTGAATGTACACATCAGAAAACTCAGAGAAGCGATCGAGGAAGATCCGAAGAATCCGCTCCGGATCCAGACCGTCTGGAAAGAGGGATATAAATACGTCACAGGAGCCGGCAGATGAGCCGCAGCTGTGTGATGGAGGATAACGCATGAGAAAGAAGAGCTTCCTGGTCCTCATCATTCTGACCTTTGTCCTCGAAGGTGTGATCGCCGGTATTCTCCTGTACCGTTCGAGGGATATTGAGCAGGACACCGTCGCGATCAACGACTGCATCAAGGTCATCGAAGAAAACTTCGGCCAGAACGATAAATATCTCACGACTCGCAACTATTCCCTGATCGACACGGACGGGAAACTTCTTTACAAGAATGCGGACGATATCTCCACCAGTGTCAACGAGGCCGTCAAAAACAACGACACGATCCTGGATATAAAGCAGGGAGATAAAGTCGTCGGCAAAGTGCTTTTCCATAATGACACACAGGATCGGATCGAAAAGAACCAGCGGGCGATCGCCGTCACGATCCTTGTCATTTCCGCCGTGCAGGCAGCGATTATCATCGCGTATGTGATCTACCTGAAAAAGACGATCGTGAAACCGTTTGACGAGCTGTCCGGATTTGCCGAGCGCGTCGCAGGCGGAAACCTCGACATTCCTCTGCCGATGGATAAGAAACACACCTTCGGTGCTTTTACCGAGGCATTCGATATCATGAGAGATGAGATCAAGAAGTCCCGTGCTGCGGAGAAAGCCGCGAATGACGCGAAAAAAGAGATGGTCGCGAAGCTCTCGCACGACATTAAGACTCCGGTCGCCTCGATCAAGTCGGCATCGGAATTCGGATATGAACTCGCCAAAGAAGAGAAGGTAAAAGAACGCTTCAACCTTATCAACTTTAAGGCCGACGAGCTCACCGTGCTGGTCGATAACCTCTTCCAGTCGAGCGTCCACGAAGCGACGGAGATCACCGTCAGTCCCAGAGAGAATGACTCTTCCTCGGTGCGCGAAGCGATCCTGCATGCCGACTACTTAAAGCGCGCCGGCTCCTTTACGATCCCCGAGTGCAAAGTCTTTACCGACAAGCTCCGCCTGCAGCAGGCCTTCGATAATGTATTTATTAATTCATATAAGTATGCGGATACAGAGATCAAGGTAGACGCGAAGCTCGAGGGCGAATATCTGAAAGTTTCGATCCGTGACTTCGGTCCCGGCGTTACCGACGAGGAAGTTGCCGTATTAAAAGAAAAGTATAAGCGCGGCAAGAACAGCGAAGGAAAAGACGGCGCCGGCATCGGTCTGTATCTGGCATCCTACTTCCTGAAGGAGATGGATGGCGACATATTGATCACGAACGAAGAGCCGGGACTTCAGGTGCTGTTCCTGATAAGAACGGTCTGATAACTGAAACGGATTTCGGATCGGGGGCAATCTGATGCCGACGGTTCAGTGCTTTTCGAGAATTAAGAAAGATTTAAGAGTTCCTTAAAGGCACTTAAGACTTGAAAAAGTATGATAGTGCCATAAGGAGGCGAGAAACGCTATGAATGAGATTATCAAAACACATAAACTTTGCAAAACATTTTCTAACGGAGGCGTACAGCAGCACGTGCTCCGCAACATCGACCTTTCGATCTATGAAGGTGATTTTACAGTAATCATGGGTGCCAGTGGCGCCGGTAAATCCACTCTTCTTTACGCCCTGTCCGGCATGGACAAGCCGACACTCGGCGATGTTACTTTCGCAGGAAAGAACATCACAAAGGGAACACCGGATGACCTTGCTCTTTTCAGAAGAAAGAACTGCGGATTTGTCTTCCAGCAGACCTACCTCGTTGACTCCATGAGTGTTCTCGATAACGTTCTCGCAGCGGCTCTTCTCGTTGAGAAGAATAAGAAGGCGGCTGGAGCGAAGGCAAGAGAAGTTCTGAAGTCTGTTGATATCGATGAGAATCTCTGGAACAAATTCCCGACACAACTCAGTGGCGGTGAGGCACAGCGCGTCGGTATCGCAAGAGCTCTTATTAACGAGCCGAAGCTCGTGTTCGCCGATGAGCCTACAGGTGCTCTTAACTCGACAACAGGTAAGGATGTCCTCGATGTCCTTACAAAAGCAAATGATAACGGACAGTCCATCGTAATGGTTACCCACGATATCACATCCGCCCGTCGCGGCAACCGCATCCTCTACGTCAAAGACGGTGAGATCGCAGGCGAATGTGACCTCGGAAAGTATGTCAGTGGAGACAAGGAGCGTCACCTGAAGCTTCGTGACTTCTTAGGCGGAATGGGGTGGTAACCATGACAAAAGAAAAAATGCTCGCGAAATCCCACTTTCGTAAGAATAAGGGAAGCTCTATCGGTATCTTCTGTCTGATGCTCCTGGCTTCGATGCTCATGTCCCTGGCCATGATCCTCTTTACCGATACCTATCCGACCGCAGCCAAAGAAGCGGAGCGCCTCAATGGCGGAGACGGAATGATGTACGTCTCAAGTGAAACACTCAATATTGATGATTCTTATCTTTCAGATCTCCTTCAGGGAGCAGAAAAATACGAGCTGGAAAAAGCACTGTATTATCCTCTTTTACCTCTTCCGTTCGGATCTTCCGAGATGGATAATTCCGTAAAGGTCTGTCGGATGGAATCCATGATGAAAAAGACAATGGCGCGTACCGAGATCGCCGAAGAAGATGCCTCCATCACCGGTGATTATATCTACCTTCCGTATCAGTTTAAGACTTCGGGTGGAATGCACGTAGGAGATGACTATCACATCTCTATCTCCGGTGAAAACTATGACCTGAAAGTCAAGGGATTTCTCAACACCGTATATGGCGGATGCAATAACAGCGGACTTTATGAGATCTGTGTCTCTGATGAAGTATATGAAAGAATGTATTCCAAGATCGGCGATGCCGGTGAATCTTCTTTCGTCGTATTTGAACTCAAGGACGATGTCAAAATGGGACAGTTCCGTATCCGCGTCCTCAATCAGCTGAAGACAGATGATGCACTGGCAAATGTTTCGCTGCAGCCGGTCTCCATGTACCTCGGCTCCCGTACATTTATGTCGCTGATCATTGCGGGTTCTTTTCTCGCCGTAACCATGCTTGTCGTCATTGTCATCATTCTCATGATCGTCAACAGCATTGGCAACTATGTCAAGGAAAACATGAAGACCATCGGTGCTCTGAAGGCCATCGGCTACACCAGCCGCAACATCAAGAGTTCTGTCCTGATGATGTTCCTGACTCTGGCTCTGATCGCTTCCGTTATCGGTATCGCCGTTTCTTACCTGCTGGCTCCGTCGATCTCTTCTCTGGTCATTGCGCAGATGGGTGTCCCTTACAGTGTTTCTTTCAGCCTGATCGCAACCATCGTAGCCTTTTCTACCGTCGTACTTCTTACTGTGCTGGTTACACTTTTTGCACTTCGTAAGATCAAGAAAATCGAGCCGATCGTTGCTCTTCGTGAAGGTGTGGAGAGCCATAACTTCAAAACCAACCACTTCAAGCTCGACAAGTCCGTTTTCGGCCTGGATGCCAGCCTCTCCATGAAGACGATGCTGCACAATAAGAGACAGAACATTATCACATTCTTTGTCACCGGATTTATGGTATTCATTTGTGTCATTGCACTTCTGATGTTCGAGAACTTTAACAGGAAACCGAACCTCAGTCTGATGGTCCCGGAAATCTGTGATGGTGTTGTCACTTTTGACAAGGATACCTGGGAAGAAGGATATGAGTTCCTTGCCTCTCAGGAAGGTGTCGAAAACATCCGCAGATACCGTGAGGATTCGATTTATGTCGGACAGGAAGATTCTCTGTACCTGATGGTATATGTGGATCCGACGCAGAAGGCCAATAAGGATGTCTGCTACAAGGGAAGACTTCCCTCACACGAAAACGAGGTCAATGTCAGCGGTAAATTCGCCAAACAGAACGGTTATAAGATCGGTGATGAGATCACTCTCAATCTGGGCGGCAGAGAGTATACCTACCTGATCACAGGATTCATCCAGAGCCTGAATAACGACGGTCATGAAGCCATTATGTCGGAAGCGGCAGCAGCGCATATCCTTGATCCGGAATCGATGCCCACGAGTTTCCTCTTTGATACCGAAACCGATGAGCAGATCGATCCGATCCTGGATGCCTGTGAAGAAAAGTTCGGTGAGAAAATGGTAGTCCGAATGAATATGGTGAAGTCCATCGAAGCGTCTATGATCACCTTCAAGGGAATCTCGACCCTGATGCTCGTGATGATGTGTCTGATCTCCGCACTGGTGATCCTCCTGGTACTCTTCCTGCTGATCCGCTCTCTGGTCTTCAGCAAGAGAAAAGACTACGGTATCTACAAGGCCATCGGTTACACATCGAAGTCCCTGATCCTTCAGACGGCAGGCTCCTTCATGCCGACCATTATCCTTTCGGTCATCCTGTTCTCTGTAGTGTCTTACTTCGTCGCGAATCCCTACATGCAGTTCATCATGATCAGCTTCGGCCTCATGAAGTGTACCTTCGATATCCCGATTCCTGGTCTCGTCGTGATCGGTGCCGCCATGATCCTCATCTCCTTCCTCTTCGCTGTCCTTCAGGCACGCCGAATCAAGAAGGTAGAACCGTACCAGATGCTGGTAGCAGAGTAAGACGCAGCCAAACAGCTCCCGGTCTCTACGGGGCACTGGGAGAAGCAGATACGAGTGCTTTTCACAAAGAATCATCCATAGCGGAAAAAGCCATAGGGGCGACTCACAGACGAGCCGCCCCTTTTCATTACGCCGGATTTCCAGATTTTTCCAGAATATTTCCACGAAGCAGCCTCGAGCGAGAAAAATTCTGGAAAACAATACGCCTACTCTATGAAATCTCTGTTTTTTCTCATATATTTCCAGATCCTCCCTGAAACTTGGAAAGAATTTGGAAATCTGAAGGTTCAGGAAGCCTTTCGTGCGTTTTTTCCACCAGATTTCCAAAAAGCATGTTCAAGTGAGAAAGAATTTGGAAAACTGATCGACAATGCACCCTTTTCTCCAGTTTTTCCACCAGATTTCCAAAATCATCCGCGAATCTGGAAATAATCTGGAAAACAGAGCGTCCGTTCTCAAAACCGCATCGATATTCTTCTCAGCGCGTCCCGTCAGCATACTCCACCAGCATCTCCGGGATGTACTGGTAGTGGTGGCTCTTATAGAGTTTCGATACCGCCGCCGGGGATCCCGGATCGCAGTGCGCGTTGATCCGCTCCGCAAGATGTGCGATGCTCTCCGTGGTCGAATCGCCGCCCTGGAAGTACTCCTGGTAGTCTTCATCCTCGTCGGATCCCGCCGTAATAAAAGCACTCTTTCCCATCGTCTGGTTTCTCTCGAAATATCCGTAGTCTTTTGCCTGCTCCGGATAGTCATTCATCTCACGGGAATACGGCGACCAGAAGGCCGGACTTCCGATGATGTAAGTTCCGAAAGGCTGGTTCTCGTAGCGGTCGGAATTGAAGAGCGCATAGTGCGTGAACACGCCGCCAAGCGAGTGACCGAAGAGCGTCGAGTTCCCGTAGTCGATCGCGTATTTTTCACCAAGGTACGGCATCAGGTTATCCGTGATGAAATCGAGGAACTTATCCTTCCCCTCGCAGAACACCGCGGCGCGCTCCATGTTATCGGAATTACTGATGGAATAGTCCTGCCCGATGGAGATCAGGATCTGCGGCTTGGCCCGCCCCGCTTCCATCTCCGCAAGAAGTTTCGCGATATCGTTAAATCTCCAGACCGCATCCGTCAGTACGAATGCTGGAAAAGCACTCTTCCCTTCTGTTCCTGCATCTTCCCCGGCCGTCTTCTTCGCCGCCTCTTCGTACCCCTTTGGCACCGCAACATGCACCACGAAGTCTCTATCCAGTTCATCGTCATGAATATGGTATTCCGTCACCTGATCCCTGATGGCCGCGACCGCGTCCTCATCCAGTTCCCAGGAATAGTCCATCCCCCTTTGCTTTTCCAGCAGCCTCTCGAAACATTCCGATGTCGTGTTCAGCGGAAGCTTCTGGTACTGTTTTGCCTCCACCGCTTCAAAAACGCGGATGACATCTTTTTCCATCTGCTCCGGATCGAAAGCGTCCGAGATGTAGGTATACTGGTATTCCTCTTTCTGATACTCCTTCATCAGATCCGGAAGGATCCTCTTTAGGTCTTCCATGTCCCTGATTTCACTTGGCTCAAATTGCCCATCTTTGTAAGTGTAGTAAAAACCGTACACATCGACACATCCGGGGATGATCATGCAGCCGTAATTTCTCCCATCCACAGTAAATCCGCGAATAGACGTGACGCAGTTCGCCTTATACTCCTCCAGTTCTTCCGGCGTCATATAGGAATAATCCTCCGGATGTTCTTCCATATCCCGGAGAAAATCCTCCCGTGTCCACAGTTCGACGTACACACCGTCGCCATACTCGCCCGCTGTCGTCCCTTTTTCCCAGGGCTTATCCAGAAGTTGAAGCGGTCCTTCCGTCACCGATGCACGCTCGGCATCGCTCATATGATTTTTCAGTGTCCGGATCTTCTGCCCTCTCCCGGTATCCATGCTCACACTGGCAGCCTGTCCTTCGTCTGAAGCAGGCGCACTGCTTCCTGTACTTTCCTTCTTTTTCCCGCATCCGCAAAAGCACTCTCCCATGACGATAATGCTCAGCGCGGCTGCAGCGGCCTTCGCCAGTTTGGTTTTCTTGTATATATTTTTCATGTTGGAATAACCATCCCTTCGTTGTGTTTGAGATGATGGTACTCTTCGAAAAAGGATCTCTAAGGGAGGTTATATGGATTTTATGTGGAGATGAAAAGCCGCGCAGATCGGAAATCCCTGCGCGGCTATACGTTAGTTCAATTACGTCCATCAGCTGTTCTTAATAAAGATGCCACAGCTCACCGTTCGGCATGATGTGGATGTCCCCCGGGAGGATCTCGATCACATCTCCTGTTTCGATATCGCGGACCACGGTCTCTTCGCGGTAGTCCGGATCCTCATACCAGCGGTTCAGATAGAGACGGTTTTCTTCCATGTAAAAGAAGCTTTCTTTCTCGGAGATCTTGATGGTTTTTTTCTTCGGCCACACAATTTCCAGCGTCCCGTCATTCCCCTGGCGCGTCAGCGTCAGCGGGTGCTCGAAAAGCCGGAGATTAAAGCAGTCTTTCACATCAGAAAGAGAAAAAGAATCCAGCTCTTTGCAGGTTCTTTTTGCGCAGTCAAACTGGTAGATCGTGATGAGATCACTCGGGAAATCCACAGAGATAAAGGAGATCTTCCCGTCATGATAGACCGGCTCACCGATCGCATTATTCGAACAGGAAGAAAGAGGTTCGATCACTTCCGTATCCGGATAGTGGATCAGATAAAGATGGTTCCCGTCCACATGGCCGTTATGCTCATAGATCTCCTGCGCTTCGTAAAGGTCGCCGTTATCGTAATCCATCGCATAATACCACTCGGATGTGCCCTCTCGCACAGGCCGCATAAATGTAATTCCGTGAAGATTCAAGTCCTTCATTTTCTCTCCTCCATAACTGCCGGGAGCTCGATCACCGCCAGTACGTCTGATCCGTCATTTTCCATCCGGCAGGCGCCGCCCTGTTTTTCGAGGATCAGCTTCGCCAGATAAAGCCCCAGCCCGGAGCCGCCGGATCTTCTGCTTCTCGATTGATCCGCGCGGTAAAACGGCTCGAATAGATGCGTAAGATCTTTTTCTTCGATGTTCCCTGCATTACGGATCGAAACAAGAATCACTTTTTTATTTTCGTCTTCTGATTTCTCCGCGTCAACAAAGACCGTCGTGCCCTCTTCCGAATAGAATGCCGCGTTACTTAAAAATGCACCGATCGCGAGCGATGTGAGCTCCCGATTTCCTTCAAAGATCAGTCCATTTTCAAATGACAGATCCATCTTAAGTCCACGGGATTCGAAAAGCTCTTCGCACTCTTCCATCTTCTCTTCCAGAAGTTGCACCATATCCACTCTCGCCGCCACGATCTCTTTTCCCGACTGCATGCGCGATGCGATCAGGATCTCGTTAATGAGGCTCTCCATGCGCTTCACCGTTCCGAGTGCGCGCGGCAGATATTCCTCGTGATCCGTGTACGGTTCGACACCATCGATCATGCCGCGGAGCTGTCCTTCTAAGATCGTCACCGGAGTCTTCAGTTCGTGCGACGCTGCCGAGAAAAACATATCCTTCTGGCTCTCGAGTTCTTTTCGGCGGGAAACCTCTTCCGAGAGTTCACGGTTCTTCTTCTCCATCTCCATATTCTTCTGATTCAGTTCGCCGATCTTCTCATCGAGAGATCCAGCCATGAGATCCAGATCGCGCGAAAGATCGCCGATCTCATCGAGCCTTTTTGATCCGCTTTTCTTCGAGAAATCGAAGTCCGCCATCGCACGTGAAACAGCGCTCAGTTTCTTGACCGGCCGCGCAAAGATCATCGTATAGATGTACGCGCAAAGAAGTGAGACGATCACGACTGCCACGATGATGAGCGGCAGGCTCTTCCTGATCGCTGTCGTCATCGTATTGCCCTCATCGACGAAATAGTAGTACTCCAGGCGGTACGTCGGTCCGGTATTCTGAAAGCGGAAGTTCCGGGAGTTGTTGAAGTAGTATGAATTTTCATGCTGCGCCATGAGTTTATCGAGCTCTTCGTAAGTATGGATCGCGCGAACGGAATTGAGTGAAGTAAGCAGCGGCTTTCCGTCGAGAGTCGTACTTACGTTATAAAGCAGAATATCGGCGCCGCTTTCGCGCACAAATGCATCTATGACCGGGCCCGCGTCTTCGTACTTTGTCTCCGCCATCGCTTCAAGCAGTTCCTGAAAGTCACTCTCCACACTGTCCTGTTTTGCGGTGTTATAGCTTCTCGGTGTCGAGTAGTACAGCACCCCGATGATCAAGGCGCCGAAGACGATCTGCACCAGAAACGTGATCAGGAAGACCTTGACTGACAGGCGGCTCCGGATCCATCCGAAAACACAGGTTCTCTTCCCGTCAGCACGCACCTGCAACCTGGTGTCCACATTTTCGCCACACGCGTTGTCCATATTTTTCCCACTCAAAAAGCACTTGTCCCTGTTCATTTTTTCTTCGCTTTGCGAACGCTCTTTACTGTCCAATCCGGTACCCCCGTCCGCGTACGGTCTCGATATAGTCACCGCCCAGTTTGTGCCGCAGGTTCTTGATATGAGTATCCACGATCCTCTCATCGACAAAGGAATTATAGTCCCACAGCATATCCAGCAGCGTCTCTCTCGTATAGACTCTTCCCGGGTGTTTCGCCATCGTCAGAAGAAGATCGAATTCACGCGATGTAACCTCCACCTTCTGCCCTTTGACCAGCACTTCCATGCGGTCCGGGATCAAGGTAAGATCCCCGCAGGAAACTGAAGGGCAAGTGCTTTTCGCGTCGGAAGAAAGATCTTTTCTTCGGAGGATCGCGCTTACTTTTCGAAGCAGTACCGGCATGGAAAACGGCTTCGTCATGTAGTCGTCCGCCATCGCGTCGTAGCCCCTGATAAGATCTTTCTCATCGCCCAGCGCCGACAGCATCAGGACAGGGACATCCGACTGCTTCTTGATGACCTCGCATACCCCGTATCCGTCGATCTTCGGGATCATGATGTCGAGGATCACCAGATCGGCGCCACCTTCCGAAAAGCGCGCGATCGCCTCGACGCCGTCGCCTGCCGCCACGACGTCATAGCCCTCATTCCCAAGGTAGTTCACGAGGAGCTCACGAATATCCGGTTCATCTTCCACAACAAGAATCTTTTTCATATTTTCATTATAAAACAGTTTTGTGGATTTAATATGGAGAGACATGATATAATCATTTTTGTCACGGTAGGAAGATCGGAGGTAATGACCATGGCTTTTAATGTATCTTTTTCCAATACCATTCCCTTCAATGACCCGAAATACAGGAGCATCTTTATAAAGTTCAGCGGTGATCTTCTGGTAGAATCGGATGATCCGAATTATCTGGTTCCGGGTAGCGCAACGACCGTGAAGTATGTTGCCGATATGGCGAACTATTCCATCGGAAGAACCCTTATTAATATGGGACCCGTAAGATATAAAGAGCTTTCCACGAAGTTCGGAGAATTCGTGAATGTGATTGCTTCAGATCTAAAGTCCAGGCAAATCACTCTCGTCGGTGCTTCCTTTGATCCTGTCGAGCCGGATGAAGCAAGTAAGATTCGCATCAAGCGGCAGGAAGAGACAGAAAGACTCGTCAACGATCCGGCCGCTATGGCTGCGAAGATGCAGGAAGCACAGGCTCAGGCTGCTGCACAGGCTGCACAAGTTACAGCACAGGCTGCTCAAGTTACAGCACAGGCTGCACCAGTTCAGGCTTCTCCGGTTGCTGCACAGACTTCTCCAGTTGCTTCACAGGCGGCTGCGGCCTCTAGCGAGCCTCAGCTCATGAAGTACTGCGCCCGCTGCGGCACGCTCGCATCAGGCTCGAAATTCTGCACCAACTGCGGCAGTTCCCTGATCAGAAAAACTTAAAATCCACATCAAACACAAAAAGTCGCTGATTACGTTACTTTCTGCATACCCTGCAGCGACGTATTCAGCGACTTTTTGCATTAAAACTCAAATCTGAGCAAGAGCTTATCTCTTTCTGGACTCACTCTTCTTTGCATTCTTTCTCTTCGTGTCCATGCGCTTCGGCTGATTCGAGATCACACCTTCGCTCTCGGTCACATATGCCTTGTTTGCGCCCTTATACTCTTTTTCTTCGAGCGGCAGGATCGCGTTGAAGATGATACCGATCAGCGCACCGATCGCAAGACCTGACAGGGAAATATCTACAGAGCCGATCGAGAAGGAGATCGCACCGGAGTAGTTCACGCCGATGGAGAATCCGAGGATGAGTGCTGCGATGATGATGTTTCTGCTCTTGCTGAAGTCGACCTGATTCTCTACGATGTTACGAACACCGACTGCAGAGATCATACCGTAAAGAACGATCGAAACACCGCCGATGGTCGCAACAGGCATCGATCCGACCAGCGCCGCGAATTTCGGCGAGAAGGAGAAGAAGATCGCGCAGTATGCAGCGATGCGGATAACCTTTGGATCATAGACTTTCGTCAGGGAAAGGACACCTGTGTTCTCGCCGTATGTGGTATTCGCCGGAGCTCCGAAGAGAGATGCAAGCATTGTGGCAAGACCATCGCCGAGGAGTGTTCTGTGAAGACCCGGATCTTCGATGAAGTTTCTGTTCGTTGTGGAAGAGATCGCGGAGATATCACCGATATGCTCGACCATGGTTGCAAGAGCAATCGGCATGATCGTGATGACCGCATTTGCCAGTGTTGACCAATCCGGATCCTTAAAGACCTCAAATGCTGTGTTCTCCATCTTGAAAGGAAGACCGATCCAGGCAGCTTCTCGTACAGAATCAAAGTTAACGATTCCCAGAAAGCACGCTGCAATATATGAAACGATTACACCCAGAAGGACCGGAACGATCTTGATCATGCCTTTTCCAAAGACATTGCAGACCACCACCACAAGGATCGCGAGAACAGCAACGATCCAGTTATCCTTACAGCTGTCGATCGCTGTCTTGGAAAGTGTAAGACCGATCGCAATGATGATCGGGCCGGTAACGACCGGTGGGAAGAACCTCATGACTCTCTTCTGACCGAATGCCTTGATCAGAGCTGCCAGTACCAGATAGAGGGCACCGGCTGCCAGCACGCCTATACAGGCATACGGGAGGAGCTCCGGATGAAGTGTCTCAACCTCTTTCCCGTCAACGACCTCCACCGTCCATGCAACTGCCTTATATCCGGCAATAAAAGCAAAGGAGGATCCTAAGAAGGCAGGGACTTTACCCTTTGTCAGAAAATGGAAAAGCAATGTACCTAAGCCTGCGAACAGAAGTGTCGCAGATACAGAAAGTCCTGTCAGCGCCGGAACGAGAACCGTCGCGCCAAACATAGCAAACATGTGCTGAAATCCCAGCACGAACATCTTGGGATATCCGAGCGTTCTCGCATCGTATACCGCACCTTTGTTATCACCCATAACATACCCTCCTTGAAAATGTTTCCAATAAATTAATTGTAACACTCTTAACAGAAATGCAAGGAGAAATATACGTGTTTTCTTCAAAATCCCCTGTTTTTCATGTCGGAAACGATGCCGACGAAGAACTCACGGACATCAAATCCATCGATGTTTTCACGGTTGAGATCGATGACATCTCCGTGAGAAATACCGCGCTTTCCGGTCGTGGTCAGGAACTGATATTCCGATCCCCAGCTGAAGGATTTTTCGCCGACCAGACCATCGTTCGGTCCATCGAAATGTCCGACGAGAAGCGTAGAGAAATTGAGTGGAAATCTTCCTGAACCCGGACGGTTTAATTTCGATCCGAAACTTTGACAGAAAATGCCTTCCGGGTCCGGCATTTCGGCATTCAGTTTTTCGCATGCGGAGTGAGTAAGATCCGTGACCGCCGCGATGAAATCCGGATCCGGATCACCCATTCTGCGAAGCGCAGCCTCGTACATTTTCGCGACGCGCTGCTGATGCGGCTGTCCTATTTTGCTTAGAAGATAATCAGCAAATTCACACCCTCTGTGTGGAGTATTGATCGTTGTGAGACTGGCGACATATGGTCCCGCGCCGTACTTCGCGATCGCCATTCTGCAGTCAAGTCCCCCCTTACTATGCGCGATGATATTGACCTTCTCAGATCCCGTTTCTTCACACACTTTCCGGATCCTCTCGGCGAGTTCTTTTCCACTGGATTCGACCGATGCTGCCGACTGTTGATTGCCGTAGAAAACCTTCGCGCCGTTCGTCTCAAGTTCGCCCGGGATACGTCCCCAGTAATTGAAAAAACGGAAGTCTCGGAAGAATACACCGTGCACCATGAGGATCGGATATTTCGTTTCGCAGATCTTCTGCGATGCGCGGGATTCATTCAGGATGATCTTATCATTTTCGACCTTGATCTCTTTATCAGTGATGCGCAGGAGAATGCCGAGGCAGATGATATTGACTATCGGGATCCATCCGCAGAGGATGCCGATCAGGCGGTACTTCATCCCGAGCTGATTTGCCGTCAGGTAGATCCTTAGGATACCGCTCCAGAACACGGCCGCTTCAATCAGAACCACCAGAAGGATATGTCCTGTCCATCGCCATCCGGCATCGCCGATCGCCGGGATCCCTTCCGATGCAAAAGCACCAGTCATGGCAGGGATATTAAACGCCAGTACTACGATCATCGACGAAAGAAAGATCTTCAGAAGCATCGATCCTCTATTCGCGATGCGAAGTCTCGCGGAGCGGATCTTTTTTGATACCGGCGGAAGTACCGGGAGAAAAAGGATCACTATAAAAAGCGGGATCAGAATAAGAAGCAGGAGTTTTGATACCGGGAGCATCACGATGTTTCCCAAGGCAAAAACACAAGCACAGCAAATCAGGAAATAGAGTATTTCAAAAACAATCATTCTTTTCCTCCTTCGCTCATCAGATCGAGGAGCTCCGCGACATTCGCGACGATCTCCTTCTGATCCTTCGGAGCAGGCTTATACTGCAGGAACGGTTTCTTCAGGGAATATACCATGATATGTCCGTCGAAGCGCTTGTCACTGCCGGCCATAAGGATCGCCGCAGCCGCTCCCGAAACACCCGGACGGTAGTAGAGTCTTGCCGTGTCTTTCTCGATCTCGACCGTCTCAAATCCGAGCTTACTTGCCTGGTGGCGGATGATCGCGATATTCGCCAGGATCGTGACCTCTTTCGGCACATCACCGAAGCGGTCGGTCAGTTCGTCCTCGAGGTCTTCTCTTTCCTTCTTCGAAGCGATGGACTGGATATGACGATAGACATCCATCCTCTGTCCGTCATCCGGAATATACGCCGGAGAAATATACGCATCCTCGCTCATCTTGATGACCGTATCCTCGACTTCCGGCTCCCATGTGCCGGAGAGTTTCTTGATCTCTTCGTCGAGCATACGGCAGTAGAGCTCGTAGCCGATGACGTCCATCTGTCCGTGCTGTTCCGCACCGAGCAGATTTCCGGCGCCACGCACCTCGAGATCTTTCAGCGCGATCTTGATACCGGATCCGAGCTCGGTGAAATCACGGATCGCGGCGAGTCGTTTTTCCGCATCTTCATTCAGGACTTTTTCCGGCTGATAGGTGATATAGGCATAGGCCTGACGGTCGGATCTTCCGACTCTTCCTTTCAGCTGATACAGCTGCGACAGACCGAATCGGTCACTGTTTTCGACGATGATCGTATTTACATTCGGCATATCCACGCCCGACTCGATGATCGTCGTGCAGACGAGGATATCCGCTTCTTTTCTTATAAATGCTTCGATGATGCTCTCGAGTTCTCTTTCGCTCATCTTGCCGTGCGCATATACGATCCTCGCGCCGGGAAGCATATCCGAGAGCATCTCTGCTTTCTCCTGGATCAGGTGCGTATTATTGAACAGATAGAAGACCTGTCCGTGGCGCTCGATCTCACGCAGGCATGCCTCCGCGATGATCTGCGGATCGTACTCGATGACATAGGTCTGCACGGGTCTTCGGTCCTGCGGCGGTTCTTCGAGAACAGAGATATCACGGATGCCCGACAGCGACATATGCAGCGTTCTCGGGATCGGGGTCGCGGTCAAGGTCAAAACATCGACCGTGTTTCTGAGGGTCTTCATCTTCTCTTTATGGTTGACGCCGAATCTCTGCTCTTCGTCGATGACCATGAGGCCCAGATTCTTCGGCTGGACGTCTTTACTTAAGACGCGGTGCGTGCCGACGACGACATCGACCGACCCGTCATTGATCCCCTGCACGGCACGCTTGATTTCCTTCGGTGTTGCGAACCGGGAGAGCATCGCAATACGGATCGGATAGCCTCTCAGGCGCTCCTTGAGGTTGTCGTAATGCTGCTGGACAAGGACCGTGGTCGGGGCAAGGAGCACAGCCTGTTTTCCGTCCATGACGCACTTAAATATCGCGCGAAAAGCAACCTCCGTTTTTCCGAATCCGACATCGCCGCACAGGAGTCTGTCCATGGACTTTTTCGACTCCATGTCTTTCTTGATGTCCTTGATCGCATTCAGCTGATCTTCCGTCTCCTGATAGGGGAAATCGTCTTCAAACTGTGTCTGCCATACTGTGTCCGGCGAAAAAGCATATCCATCGACGGCCTGTCTTTTCGCATAGAGCTCGACGAGGTCAAAGGCGAGCTGCTTGATGGAGTTTTTCGCGCGGCTTACGGACTTGCTCCACTCGGCGGATCCGAGGCGGGCAAGCTTTGGTGTCCTTCCGTCGGAAGCGACATATTTCTGGATATGGTCGAGGCGGTCCATCGGGATATAAAGATGGTCGTCGTTCGCATAGGTGATCTGCAGGTAGTCTCTCTTCGTGCCCTCGACTTCGAGGTTTACGAGACCGTCATATCTGCCGACGCCGTTTTCATCATCGACGACCAGTTCACCCGGAACAAGATCCGAGAACAGGTCGATCGTCATGCCGCCTTTTTTCTTCTTTTTGATACCGCGGTCCACACCGAAAATATCCTGTGTTCCGATGAGGATCATGTTGATCGCCGGATAGACAAATCCACTCGGCAGTGGTTTTGGCAGCAGCACCGGCATGCTGTTTTTCTCGAAGAGGAACGTCCTGAGTTTATCGGCACGGCTTCCCGTACCGCTCATGATATACGTCGTCTTTCCTTCTTTATTTCTTCCGGAGATCAGCTCGGCAAGAGCATCTTCGTGGCCTCTGTAGCTGTTGCAGGCCGTGCCCTGGATCTTGATATGGACACCTCCGGGAAGGCCGTTATTACTGCTCGGCAGGATCGCCATCGCGACGACCTGTTTCTTGTCGAGTTCGCGGAAAACATCCGGGATCTTCATCAGCGCAGTCGAGCACTCCGCCGGGACGAGTCCTTTTTCAAAGGCATTCCGGAAACGCGCTTCAAAGTCCGCAGCGACGCCGTCCATTCTGGATCTGACCTGCGCGATCTCATCGACATAGATCGTGTCGCCCATGCTCCGTACAAAGGAAAGGATCGACTCGGTATTTTCTTCCAGGACGGCCGCCCACTTTTCCCATCCGGAAAAAGAACCTCCGGACCGGAGCGCTTCACTTTCTTTTCCGACCATGCGCAGAAGCGTATCGATATTATTTCTGTCCGCGCCGATCGCCGCCGCTTTTCTTGCTGCCTCATCACCGATCGCGACCATCTTGTCCGCGAGGCGCTCCCAGTCTTTCGGAGGAAGCAGGAGCTCGGAGGCCGGAAGGATCGTATATTCTTTCAGCTGCTGTTCGGATCTCTGGGTATTGAGATTAAAGAGCTTGATCTGATCGACTTCGTCATCGAAGAACGACAGACGCACACCCATGTCCGATCCGCTCGGGAAGAAATCGAAGATATCTCCGCGCTTGGAAAATTCACCGACACCCTCAACTTCACGAGTACGCACATATCCCATCGAGATCAGGGTCTGTGCGAGGTCTTCCGGGGCGAGGCGGCGTCCGAGACGGACAGTGACTGTCGTACTGATAAACCTTCCCATCGGAAGCATCTTCGTCAGGAGCGCGCCGGCGGTCACGATCAGGCAGCCGCAGTCACGCGTGACATACTTCACAAGTGCATTGACACGTCCCTGCTCGATCTCGCGGCTCGATGCCGAGACCTGCGACATGTGTGTCTCACGGCCGCGAAGGATCACGCTCTCCTTCTCGAAGAAAGCGTCGAGATAGGACTTCATTTTTCTTGCGGAAAGCTCATCCGAGACCAGGATCACCGGTACGGGAAAAGCACTTGCCTCATTCTTTCCCGATTTCTTTCCATCGGCTTTTTCAGGCTTGCTTTCGCTTCCGTATTGCGGGTCGTTCTCACTTCTATAGAGAGTCGCGGCAGCGATCAGGAATGCCTTCTGCGTCTCGGTCATACCGGTCAGGTTGATATGTCCTTTTTGCGCAGAAAAAGAATCGACCAGCTCCTTAAAGGCAGGGTCGATGTAGGCTTCATGCAGCATCTCTTTTATCGAGGGAAGAAATCTCATGAGTGATGCGATCCTCCTCTGTTTCTTCCGCCCGGGACCGGTTTTCCCGAGAGGATATCTTCGACTGCCTGCGCGCCTTCTTCAAAGGCCTTGAGCATCGTCTCCTGCTCTTCTTTCGGAATCGAAGAAAGAACGAAGTCCGCCAGATCCCATTGCTCCGGGACCGGTCCGCATCCGATGCGGACACGTGCGAAATCCTGCGACTCCACGCAGTATATCACTGACTTCATGCCGTTATGCGTACCGGCCGATCCGCTCGATCTGACGCGGATCTTGCCTCTTGGAATATCGATATCGTCGTAGATCACGATCAGGTGATCGAGAGGGATCTTAAAGAAACGCATGACCTCGATCACGCTCTGTCCCGACAGGTTCATGAAGGTATGCGGACGCAGGAGGATACAGTCTTCCCCCTGGATCGTTCCTCTTCCGTATTCGCCTTTCCACTTGAGCTTATCTACCCGGATATTATGCTTCTGCGCCAGAACTTCCAGCGTCATGAAGCCGCAGTTATGGAAGGTGGACGTGTATTCTTTGCCCGGATTACCCAGGCCTACGATCAGCCACATATTTTCACCCTTTGCTGTCCAGTCTTTCTCTGTCGTTTGCTTCTTTCTAAACCACATCGGATCACATACCGCTGGTACGTTTCTTATCCGGCTGGATGACCGTCGAAGCACGGGAACGGTTCTTCTTTGCGACCCAGTTCTCCTTGACGACCTGCTGGGATCTGGCGATCGCAAGACCCAGCTCCGGAACATCTTCCGTGATGGTCGATCCGGCAGCGATATAGGAGTTTTCCTTCAGTGTGACAGGAGAGATGAGGTTGCTGTTACCGCCGATAAATACGTTATCTCCGATGACGCACCAGGTCTTATCCATACCATCGTAGTTGCAGGTCACGGTACCACAGCCGAAGTTGACGTTCTTTCCGACCTTCGCATCACCGACATAGGTCAGGTGGCGGGCACGGGAATAATCACCGATAGTCGCATTCTTCACCTCGACATACGCGCCGATGGTGACATTATCTTTGAGGATCGTATCCGGACGCAGATGGGAGTATGGTCCGATACGGCAGTTCTTACCGACTTCACAGTCCGAAGCGATAGAGTTATCGATCACGGTACCGTCACCGACGATCACATTCTCCAGACGGGAATTCTCACCGATGACGCACTCGTCACCGACGACCGTATTCCCGAGAAGTATCGAGCCCGGAAGGATCAGTGTATCCATGCCGATTCTCACTGTATCCGCGATCCATGTCGTCTCGGTATCGACGATCTGCACGCCCTGCTGCATGAGCTTGAGGCATGTTCTTCTGTTGAGCATCTTGCCGACTTCCTGCAGCTGGATCCGGTCGTTCACACCACGGGTCTCATCGAAGTCCGCGATATATGCACCGACCTTATGACCGTCACGGATCAGGATCTCGATGGTATCTGTAAGGTAGTATTCTTTCTGCGCATTTTTCGCATCGATGCGTCCGAGTGCGGACAGAAGAAGCGGTGTCTTAAAGCAGTAGATGGAGGAGTTGATCTCGTTGACCTTCAGCTCCTCTTCCGTGCAGTCGCGGTGCTCGACGATCTTGACGACATTGCCCTCGGCATTACGGATCACTCGGCCGTAGCCCTTCGGATCCGGAGCGAGACCTGTGATGATGACCGCGCCGTAGTCACCCTGTTCGAACATCTCCAGTGCTTTTGCAATAGTATCGGAAGTGATCAGGGGAGCATCACCCGGAAGTACGATCGTACATCCGTTTCTTCCCTCGAGGAAAGGAGCTGCCTGCATGACCGCGTGTCCGGTTCCGAGCTGCTGCTCCTGGAAGACAAATGCCACATCTTCGCCGAGGACTTCTCTGACTTCTTCCTGTCTGTGACCGACGATATATACCTGCTCGGTTGCACCCACTCCGGAAAGCGCTTCCGCCACCCAGCGGATCAGGGGTTTACCTGCCGCGAGCTGGACAACCTTCGAGTGATTCGAGTGCATACGCTTGCCCTCACCGGCTGCCATAACAACTGCACAAAGCTCCATTTTTCTTATCTCCTTTAAGGTTAAATGATTCCGTGTCTATGCACACAAAAACCCCAATGATCCTGCTCTTACAGGGGAGCATCGATCATCGGATTCCTGCTGATTTTCATATCAAGGATATTATATCTTTTTTCGGATGGCTTTTCTACCTTTTTCTTTATCGCGAAGAGCTCAGCGCAGAATACTTTTCCCCATGTGTCATGCGTACCGTTTTCCGGTGCGGACAGGCAATCAGGTATTATCAATAGATTTTTATGCTGATTTCTGTTAAGATAGTGAAAATAACTTCAATGCCGAAGCGATCAGCGGAGTGTGTCCCGTGCTTCGGCGTCCCGCAAAATGGGGGGAAAGGGATAAACATGATTGCTTTGATTCTTGCAGCCGGATATGCCACGCGTCTTTATCCGCTGACAATTAATACACCGAAGCCGCTTCTTCCGGTCGGTCCGAAGGCCATGATCGACTACATCACAGATGAAATCGAGACCATCCCGGACGTAACACGGATCGCAGTAGTAACCAACCATCGCTTTGCCAGCCACTTCGACGAATGGTCGAAGACCCGTTCCGGGAAGGATATCGCAGATGGCAAGCTCTCCACACCGATCATCGTTATCGATGACGGCACGACAGACGATACAAATAAACTCGGCGCGATCGGCGACATCCAGTTCGTTATCGACAAGCTTTCGATCGATGAGGACATGATGATCATCGCCGGTGACAACCTCTTCACCTATAAGCTCAGCGACATGTATGCATTCTTTAAAGAGAAGCAGCACGACACGCTCATCTCCGTCACTGTGGAAGATATCGATCAGCTCAGGAAACTCGCTGTAGCCACGATCAATGAAGACGGCAAGGTCGAAGCTCTCGCCGAGAAGCCGAAGGAACCCAAGTCCACCGATGCCGTCTATGCGACATATATGTATCTCCGCGAGACGATCCCGATGATCCGCCAGTACCTTGACGAGGGAAATACGCCGGATGCCCCGGGCCACTTCCCGTCCTGGCTCTACACCAGAAAAGACGTGTATGTCTATCGCGCACCGGGAACCTGCATCGACATCGGAACTCCCGAGAACTATAAGGACGTCTGCGACAATTATCAGGAGATCCTCGGACTCTGATACCATACAGGTGCTTTTCGATAAAAGGCTGTCCCGGTAAAAGGACAGCCTTTCTTTGCGGAATTGACCTTACTCTTCTTCGGACTCTTCCGGTTTGGGGTCTTCTGCCTGGTCCTGCTTCTCCTCGAAGAACCCGCGTAGCGGCATGTAGCACAGGAATGCCACAAGCGAGATCGTGATGCCCTTGAAGATATTGAACGGAACGAAGGTCATAAGGATGACATCCAGCTTCGAATCGATCTTGGCCAATGTATTAGCAGCATCGCACATATCGATGATCACGGCAAGAGGGAAACCCATTACCTTCTCATAAAGCGGGATCGTGAAGAAGTAATTCACGAAAGATGTTGCGATCACGAGTGCTACCGTACCGAAAGCAAGAGAAAGGATGACACCTTTCTTATTTTTCATGCGAAGGTAGATGATCGTGGTCGTCAGAACAAAGATACTTCCCGAGAGGAAGTTCGCGACTTCGCCGATATACTGTGTATTCGTAAACGGCATGTGGATCAGATTCTTAAGAAGTTCCACGATCACACCTGAGACCGGACCGCAGGCAAATCCTGCAAACAGTGCCGGGATGTCGGAAAAATCGTACTTAAGGAATCCCGGCATCAGGGGAAGCGCGATCTCAAGCAGCATGAGCACTTCCGCGAGCGCTGTCATCATACCTGTAAGCGCGATCCTGCGGATCATCTTCTTTCTGGATTCATTTTGAGATTTGAGATTTGATGTGACTTCTGACATTTATACCACTCCTTCCATCCGGACTATACCGTCGGCACCGGATTCTCACCGGTTCTGCTCTTCGCTCGCGGGCTCGTATCTTCTCGTGATACATCACCGCCGGTGGGGAATTACGCCCCGCCCTGAAGTTACGATGGGATTATAAGACTCAGCGCATTACGCGTCAATAGGAAATATCAAATTCCTCTCTTCCGAAAAGCACTTTCCTTATATCATAAATTAATATAAGTGAAACACTACCGTTGCATCTTCTGGGATATACTTAATCATGTGAAATTATGTAAGGCAGGTATCTTCGAAATGAAGCGCAATATACTTCCAGGTCTTCTGGTCATTTCCATCCTCGTATCCTCGGTATTATTTTCCGGGTGCAAGGATAAAAAGGAAATAGGTCCTTCGTACACGGACTGGACTGCCCCCTCTTCGGTTTCCGAAAAAGAGGAGCAAGCATCTTCGTCCACCACTTTACAAGCGACGGAAACTCCTACTCCGACGCCTTCTCCGGAGCCGACCGCAACCCCGGCGCCTTCTCCGTCGCCGACACCGGTACCGGAATACGTTGAGCCTACGCTCGAGGGTGGTCCCAAGTGGTATAACGGGTACGTGGATCCGCGCTCCGTACGTGCGGAGATCGTGTCTAACCCGGATGATATCGCCGTACTCGTCAACAAATACTATGCCAGCCCCGAGTCATATGTGCCGGAGCTTGTCTGGGCGAAGTATTCCGCCAGCCAGCAGCTTCGTCCCGAAGCCGCAGAGGCCTGGGAAAAGATGCATGATGCATGTCTTGCAGATATCGGGCAGGATCTCTACCTGATCTCCGGCTACAGATCCTGGGCCACGCAGACCGCCAGCTTTAACAACGCGATCCCGAGACGAGGTCTGGACAAGGCCGTCTGCAAGAATGCTTATCCGGGAAGATCCGAGCATCCTCTCGGACTGGCACTGGATATCAACATCAAGAGCGACCCGGAGATCCGTGACAATTTCGTCTATACGAAGGCCGGCCAGTGGGTACTCGAGCATGGTCATGAATATGGATTTATCTGGCGTTATCCGGCAGAAAAAGGCCACATCACAGGTTATGGTGTGGAGGGCTGGCACTTCCGTTTCGTCGGTGTCGATGTGGCGACCGAGATGTACGAGAAGAAGATCAGTACGCTGGAAGAATACTATGGAAAACCTCAGATCCTTCCGGATGATTATAATGAGTAAGCCAAAGGATATGTGACCTATGCTTCTGAGCCATAATGGAGATTACCAGTTTTTCGACATCGGCACGAAGATCTATTCGTGCTACGTTGTCACATATAAGGACAAGGCTGTCATGATCGATGCCGGTCCTCTTTCCGAGCGTGACCTGATCGAGAAGAACCTTCAGAAGGACTTTCTTTTCGCTATCGATGCGATCTTTCTGACGCATGTGCATGGAGATACCGCAGGAAATGCGGAGTATTTCTCCATGCTTTTTAACTGCCCGGTCTACTGCATGAAGGAAGCGATCCTGCCTCTTCAGAAAGGTGTCTGCAAGCGCCCGGGGAAAGATCATCCGTATGTCAAAAGAGCCGGTCCCGCAGGAAATATCGTTCCGAAGCTTCCGGCATTTATCCCTTTCGAGCCATGCCAGAACGCGCATCCTCTGACGAAGAAGATCGCGGAAGAATATCTGGGAAAAGAAGTCCAGCTTATTATGACACCCGGTCACTGTGAGGACTCGATCTCGCTTAAGATCGGTGATGTCGCGCTGATCGGCGATGCCGCTCAGTTCAATAAGCGCGTCCTTGCCCCGGTATTCGTTGATAATGAAGCGCAGCTGGCGAGGACCTGGGAGACTCTCATCGGGCTTTCCTGCAAGCAATACTTAAGCGCACACGGCCGCCCCTTCTCCTCCGAAGAATGGCTCAAAAACAAATAAGAGAAGGCCCCGGAAAACATTTTTCATCAGAAAGAATATAAGTGAAAAGATCTCCGAAGAGACGAGTTTTTTGCGAAGCAAAAACTGTCTGAGTCTCGACGGAGATACTTTTCACTCTTATATATTTGATTAGTAAAAATCTTTCCGGATCCCTTCGATGATCTCATCACGCATGACTCTCGAAAGACCGATCGCCGTAGTCGAAACGACGACCAGGAGATGCGCAAGGATCACGATTAGGAAGAACGGTACATTGATATAGTGGGGGATCGTGGACGAGATCAGCATCACCGATAACTGTGTCGCGACAAAAAGAATCAGCACCAGTAGGAAGATACTCTCGAAGAAATAGATGATACTCTCCGAGATGACCATACGGAATAGTGTTTTCCGCGACATACCGACAGCATTCAGAAGAATATATTCTTTCCTTCGGAACACGATATTGCTGAGTACAGTCATGATGACATTCAGGAAACACATAAAGCTGAGCATCGCGACATAACCGTACATGATGATGCGGACCAGTGCATTAACGGCACTTCGCGCACGGTAATTGATACCATTATCCACAAGCGTATCCGTCAGATACAGATTATTCTCAAGGATACTTTTCATCTGGGAAACAGCGGTCACCGGGTTTCCGGCAGAATAAATGAACATCTCGTATCCGGCAAGAGATCTCAAGTGATAATAGTCCAGTCTTGAAAGCGGTATATAGACCTCCATGACGGGTTCACTGACCTGAATTTCATCCGACAGATCGATCTCCGCTACCGGCTTTAGCGGGTAGATGAAGTCCGGCATGTTTTCGGCATTAATATCCATGTTCATCTTATCAGGGAGCTGCGAAAAACCTTCTCCGTGATAGATCTCCCGTCCATCTTCCGTGTACAGTGTGAGATCATTATTCACGATGCAAAGGTCTGATCCGTATTCAAAAAACGGGTCCGGATCGATGTCATTCTTTGTCAGAAGCTCCCGGTATGTGCCATCGTCGATAAATACTACCGGCATAAAAACATATGACTCACTATAGGATGTTGAGATCAGATTGTCTCTTATCTCCTGGGAGGCCAGAGTCGAGAAAGGAAACTGCATCTGTGCGGAAGTGACATACATCATCCTGCCGCTCTTCACTGTATCCGCTTTTTTGAGAAGGTAGAACAGAGACTGATCTTCTCCGGTAAAACCACCCTCTCCGAGATAGCGGGTATAGGAGATCACGTTCCCTGCTTCGTTCTCATCCACTTTGTAGTTTTCGGTGACGGAGCGCACCATCATATTGGCAAAGAGGATCATGAATACACTGGCCATGATCGAGATAACTGTCGCCAGATATCTTTTTCTATACCGCTGATAATTCTTCAGGGATAGAGCTCCGGTAAAGCCCAGGATACGGGTGGCGAGCATATGATGTTTCTTTCCGGCACTTCCCCGGGAAGCGCTGTCCTGTGCACGGACCGCCTCCATAGGAAGAACTCTGGAAACCTTCATTACAGGGATCAGGACGGCGGCAAATATCGTCAGGATCGAAAGCACCAGTGGTCCTAAAATATTCTGATATCCGATGCGGTACTGAAGGTCTATGTTTTTCAGGATAAAATAGTTGGCGGCATTTCTTCCCATATCGCTCAGCGCCATGAATAGTAATTTGCTGCTGATATGACCCAGGATAAGACCGATCGGAATACCGATGATCGAGTAGTAAAATGCTTCTTTGAACATCAGATCCCTGACCTGCCTTCTGGTAGCGCCGACAGACTTCAGAAGACCGATGGCACGGAGTCTCTCAGACGATGAAGAAGCAAAGGAATTATAGATGAGCATGATGGCCAGAAGGGCGATCATGGCGATCGTTCCGATAGCGACGATTGCGATGAGCCTCTCGATCCTCGTATCATCTGCCGAGTTTTCCATACGGATATAATCTTTGTTGTAGAGGCAGTCATCCTCGTTTTCAAAATGGTCAGCTGCAAATGCTGTATAATCGGCCGGGTCTTTGAACTCGAAGTATGCATTTACAGCGGATCCTGCCATGACGTTCTCGGAACGGGTAAGGATCACGTTTCTCGCTATATTTTTCCATGTTGCATATTCCGGCACTGCAAAATAACCGACGATCGTATATTCCTGCTCACCGATCGAATAAAACTGCTCATTTACAAGTCCGTTATTATTTCTCTGAAGTCCCTGAAGATTCATTACTTTATGTCCCTGAGAATAGCGGGCATAATATGTCATAAAGATGGTAGAGCCGATTGCAAGATTATTCCGGTCATCCGAAAACATCTCCAGAGAAATGATCGCTTCATTACTGTTCTCCGGCATTCTTCCTCTCACAAGAGAGATGTTGCACATATCCTCAAATCCCGGACTCATCGCCGCAAGGAAATACTCATACTTATCAATATACTGCAGAAGTTTCGGCTCCTCTTTTATCAGTTTCTCAGTATAGTCGGGGCCTGCATTAAATCCGAGTTCCTGGATATACACGACATTTTTGATGCGCTCATCTTTGGCCGTCTTCTGAAAGTCCATAGAAGTCATCGAATATGCTTCCTCATGCCATGTACCGTATTCGTCGCTTGCAAAACTCTTCAGAATATCGATCGCGCTCTGATGCGCCGATGCAACGATCGAGAACATCATCGTCGCGACAACGATCCCGATGAGAGTCAATATCGATCTTCCTTTGTTTTTGAATACCGTACGCTTGGCATACTTGCTGACGATATTGGAGGAACGGCTCATTTACGGATCACCTCATCATGCTGGATCCGTCCGTCCCGGATAGTAATGATGCGCTTGGCCTGAAGTGCCACATTTTCATCGTGCGTGATGAGCACCGTGGTCTGGTTATATTTCTGATTCGAATACTTAAGAAGCTCGACAACTTCCTGACTGTTCTTGGAATCGAGGTTGCCGGTCGGCTCGTCCGCGAGAAGGATCGTCGGCGCATTGATCAGGGCTCGCCCGATCGCGACACGCTGCTGCTGGCCTCCGCTGAGCTGGCTCGGAAATGCATTTCTCTTCTCTTTCAGTCCTAAAAGGTTGAGAAGCTCACGTAAGCGGTCACGATTCACTTTTCTGTGATCGAGCAGCACCGGCATCGTGATGTTCTCCACTACTGACAGGACCGGGATCAGGTTGAAGAACTGATATACCAGACCGATCTCTCTTCTTCGAAAGATCGCCAGCTGTTCATCGTTCTGCTTAAAGATATCTTTTCCGTCGATGAGTACAGTTCCGGATGTCGGTCTATCTACTCCGCCCAGCATATGAAGAAGTGTGGATTTACCGGAACCGGATGCACCGATGATTGCAACAAATTCGCCCTTATTGATGGTCAGGGATACATCGTTCAGAGCAGCAACGACATTCTCGTCCTTGCCGTATGTCTTGGTAAGATGTTCCGCTCTAAGTAGTTCCATATTCTTCCTCTCCCCCGCTTCCTTCCGGGTCCGTTATCTTTTCGAGTTATAAAAGCGCACCGTAAAGACTGCACCTGTTGCAGGCGCTTCTCTATTTCCCGCCCGGATCGTACCGTTCTGTCTTTCCACGATCATTTTAGTCAGCGCGAGTCCGATACCGATACTGGTATTTAAGGCCACCTTTCCGCGATAGAAGCGCTCGAACACATGAGGAATATCCTCCGGGTCGAATCCCGATCCGGTATCAAAGATCACAAGCTCCGTATAGATCGGCGTATGCTTGACATTGACTCCGATCATGCCACCCTCCGGCGTGTGTTCCATACAGTTTTTCAGGATATTTCCGATCGCTTCGGATGTCCACATCATATCTCCGCGGATGACCGCATCTTCCGGGACTTTCATCTTAAGAGCCACGCCATTGATATCCAGCGGCACGGCAAGAGGTCCCGCCGCCTTCGCCAGCATCTGACGGACGTTATATTCTTTCTGCTCGAAAAAGACCGTGTCCGCATCGATCTTACTCATCTTCAGAAGTGTGTTGATGAGCCATTCGATTCGGTTTAAGCTCTGCATCATCTCTGCCAGAAGATCGAATCTCTTCTCATCGGAGAGCTCCGCATCCGAGAACATATCCACGACGATATTCATAGACGTAAGCGGCGTTCTCAGCTGATGGGCGATATCCGCGATCGAGTCGGAAAGGAATCTCTTGTCAGCCAGGAGCTGCGATGCCTGTTCACGAAGCCGGATCACCAGCTTATGGATCTCCGAGCTTAAGATGGCGACTTCGCCTTCCTGATATTCTTCAAACTTCACATTCTCCGCGCCGTGCAGGATCTTGTCGATACTGTCGGAAAGATCCGCGATCCTTCTGTAACGCCGGATATCTGCCAGAAGCCGGATCAGGATCAAGGTAACGGAAGTAATAACAACAGCGATCACGCTGTTCCTTCCCAGAAAAGATGCTCCACAGGCAAGGATCACCGTGATCACGATGCAGATAAGGTATTCACGTCGGAGTTCTGCGTTATTGCGGATCATGCTTGCTCCCCGGCTTTATACCCGAAACCGCGGATCGTGCGGATCAGGATCGGCTGTGCCGGATCATCCTCGATCTTCTCGCGGAGTCTCTTGATATATACAGTCAGTGTGTTGTCATTTACATATTCACCGCCGACATCCCACAGATCCTGCAGGAGCTTGGCGCGTGTCAGGACGATGCCCTGGTTATTGGCGAATAGAAGAAGAAGTCTGTACTCGAGTGCGGACAGGATGATCTCCTCCCCGTTTTTACTGACGTTGCCGCGTGCGGTATCGATCTTCACGTTTCCGAGTTCTACAACATCCGAAGATTTATGGGATCTTCTCATGACACTCTTGATACGGGACAGCATCTCTCTCGGACGGAAAGGCTTGCTGATGTAGTCATCCGCTCCCATGTCGAGGCCGGTAACGACACTGTACTCATCGCCGGATGCGGTTACGAAGATGACCGGGATGTCTGCCTTCTGCGCTTTGATCGCTGCACAGACGGCATAGCCGTTTCCATCCGTAAGGGAAATATCGATAAGCGCCAGATCGAAAGATTCGTTTTCAATCTTGGTCATCGCTGTCGTCTGACCGGGTGCCCAGATCACATCAAATCCTTCCGATTTAAGGAAAGCCGAAAGCGTAGTAACAATACTGGAATCATCTTCCACGAGTAAAATTCGTCCCATAACACAACCTCTTAAACAGATTTCTCTTGATACTATTTTACCTTTTTTATAGGGGCTGTGGGTGACTAATTTTACATATTCACATGAAGATAGATATCGGAAGACATTTATGCTTCCACAGATACCTCCGCCATCTCTTCGGAAGGCGCTTCTTTTTTCTTTCTGCCCGTCGCGAAAAGCACTATAAAGGCGATCACGATCACGATCGTCACACAGAGGCCGCCCTCCGGTCCGAACGTGCCACCGCTCATGAGATCCGAAGACATCTTGGTGGGAGCCGATGCGAAGATCGAAGCCGACTGCGGGTTACCGCTGACCTCAAGGCCGAAAAGGTTACCCTGACAGAAGTTCCATAATGTATGCATCGCGCAGACGGTATAGATATGTCCCTGGCGAAGTGCGATGCAGGCAAAGAGCGCTGCGATCAAGGCCAGGTTGATCAGGGCCAGAATAGAGAATCCGGCATTACCTGCATGCATCAGAGAGAAGCACATCGAGGAGAAAAAAATTCCGAACGGGATACCGAATCTTCCGGCAATACGGGGAAGCATATAACCTCTCATCATGATCTCCTCTGTCGCGCCCTGCGGGATCCACATCAGAAGATACAGGAAGAAAAGACCGACTGAATCATTCCGGAGTGCAAATCCCTTGAAGGAGACCTGACCGGTAAGGAAAAGAAGGATGTACACCGAAGTGATCAGGACGAATCCGAGAAGCATGCCCTTCAGATAGTTCTTCCACGCTGCTCTTCCCTTTCCCTTATTGAAGGAGGGATTCGGTGTCCATGTCTTCGCGGAGGCATCTTTCCCGGCGAGTTCTTCAGAGGAGGAAAAGCCCATCGTGGACAGACGGTTTCTCTCCAGAAGCTTTACGATCAGCATATAGATGCCGATGATGCACCAGTAGCCGAGGCCCATGAAGAAGATGAACCAGTGATTCGTCATGAATTCCGAAAAGAGCGATGCTGATTCCGATACCGCATCTTCTACTGCGGACAGGCTGGAAAGCTCGCGGAACATGCGCAGGAACCGGACAGATTCCGTGGTCTTCATGTAGGAGATGACCGCCGGGATCATGGCGATCAGCTGGAAGACCGACAGCAGTGCCAGCGGCAGGACCGCATGACCGATCAGGAATCCGCCGATGGATTTTCTCTTCATCGGACGATAGCCGAAAACCTTCGCTCTGGCACGGGAAACATAGTCTTTCTCCTGTCTCTTCGCGCGTTCCATGGCTTTTCTGATCTCTTTGTCGGACTTCGATTCGACCGCTACCGTGAACATCTCGGTAGTAAGTAGTTTCTTCGCCACCAGAAGGCAGATACCTGCAAGGAGGAACGAAGAAAGCACACAGACCAGGATCGGCAGGAAAGACGCCGTATTCATCAGACAGTCGCCGATGCCGAAGAAGTGTCCGTAGATCGGGATAAACTTGTTGATATCATTGGCGGTACTCGGCTGCATGCAGGTCACGCAGGCCACCAGTACGATCATGAAGATCGGAAGGAATGCTGTCTGCGCCGAGATGATGGACTGGCTCATGCAGGAGATCATGATCGTGATCGCTGACATCAGAGCGATCATAGAGAGCGAAAGTGCCAGCACCCCGAAGAATCCTCCGATGGACGCCGGGAAGAAAACGATCATACATACGGCCGACGGGATCAATGCGTGCAGTGCTACACCCAGGAAATTACCAAGTACGATCGTACCTCGTGACATCGGTGTCATAAGGATCGATGCAAATGTGCCTCTCTCCTTTTCTCCTGCAATTGCATTCATCGCGATGAGCATACAGGTGTACATGATCGTTACGAAGAAAAGAAGCGGTGCGACCATTCGAGAAAGACGGTCGCGAACCACGCCGCCCGTTTCCTCATCCTTTATGGCTTCGGTATAAATAAGCGGCTGCTCACCGGAAGGAAGGTTGACCCCGAGTTTATCAGACAGATATTGGTAGTATCCGCTTCCCATTTCATTATCGAGGAAATCTTCTCTATAATCTTCGTATTCGAGATGATCCGTAGATATGAACGTCAGTATCTCCGGGCGCTCCTCCACCTTTTTCACCAGGACTTTTTCATCAAAATCCTTCGGAAAAACGACGACCATAAAAGCATCATATTCCTTCATCCATTTCGAGAATGTGAATACATCAAAGACCGCATCGGTGTCTTTCTCTTCGAGTCCGAGCCAGAAGTAAAGATCTCTCTCTTCTGCATAATCTTTCCAGGAGTCCGGCGGGTTGACCACGATGACATTCTCCGCATAGGATGGATCAGGTCCGTCATTTCTATGGATGTAATCTTCGATAAAGCTGAAGAAAAAGCACAGAACAACAAAGATGAATGCCACACAGGCAAGGAACGTGATCACGGATGCCTGTGACTTCATCGTATGGTTCTTTCCGAATGTTTTTCGGATCAATGCCTTCAGCTGCCGACGCATCTTTACCCCTCCCGGTGATACTCTGAATAAAGTTTGAAGAATGCTTCCTCAAAATTCTTACTGCCTGTTTTCTCTGTCAGGGCCTGTGCCGATCCCTGATCCACGATCTTTCCATCCACGAGGATCGCAATCTCGTCACAGAGCTGCTCCGCCACAGAGAAAATATGTGTCGAAAGAAGGACACAGCAGCCCTTCTGACGAAGTTCTAAAAGATAATCCATGACCTGTCTGGATGTCAGGATATCAAGTCCGTTGGTCGGCTCATCGAAGATGATCACCTCCGGCTCATGGATAAGCGAGATAACGATGGAAACTTTCTGCTTCATGCCGGTGGATAATTCCACGATCCTTTTATCGGCAAAAGGTCCGATGCCGAATCTGGCAAAGCTTGCCTGTCTTCTCGCTTCCACTTCTTCCTTCGGAATGTCGTAGAGCTCACTGAAAAAGCTATAGAGCTGGTTCGGTGTCGAGAGCGGGTCGAGCTTGATCTCCGTTGTCAGAAATCCGATCTTTTTGCGGATCTCCTGCGCGGAGGCCTGCGTGTCCAGACCACAGATCGATATGACGCCGGTGGTCGGCATAAGAAGCGTGGAGATCATCTGCATCATCGTCGTTTTTCCTGCACCATTTGGTCCGAGGAGTCCGAAGATCGTTCCCTTCTCTACTTTGAAACTGACGTCCTTAACGACCAGATCGCGTTTATTATATCTTTTGCTTACGTGATTTACCGAAATCATTGGCGCCTCCTTCTTCTGCTATATGAAGCATGCCGTCTTTACTCTTCAGGCATACGATAAACAGCTCAGCTGCAAAAATCAGATTGATACAGATGACCAGCATGACGGTCCACCAGGAATATGTCCCCATGAAGATCTCACGGATCGTCATGATCACATTATGTATCGGGATGAAATACTCGGCGAAAATAGCATCCGTCGGGCGGAACATATTGCCGAAAAATTCGAAGATAAGAAGTACCAGCGGTACCTGAAGGTTCATGATGACATCCTGCATCCTGCGGACCATAAAGGTGATCCCGAAGCAGAGCATCGCCATCATGATCGCAACAACGACAAGAAGGATGAAGAATGCCAGAAGCTGCGAAGGTGTCAGGAATAATCCGAACGGGAGAAGCGAATATGCACTGTTACTCCGGTTCAGCCACGACGATACAAACAGCAGGAAGAATGTCACCACAGCACTGATCACACCAACAAAAATGACCATAAGTGCTTTTCCGATAAGAAGAGATTCTTTCGAGATCGGGGTGAGATAGATCTTCGTGAGGAATCCGCTCTGTCTCGCGGAAGCAAGCGTTTCTGCGGTCAGAGAATAGATGCAGTAATACATCAAAAGGATCATCATACTCGGGATCGTCCTGGATGCACCGAGGTTCGCCACCGAGCGGTTACTAGTCACGAATGTGAACGGATTAAAGGCATCCGTATCCCATCTCTCTCCGCCGCCGGCATCCAGATAAGGCTGCCCGAGATGCTCAAGAAGATACGGAGAATATCCTTCACCGATATCCGCTTTGAACTGCTCTGCCTGGAGATAACTGTTATAATCTCCCTTATAATCGATCTCCATGATCATATGCAGATTCCTGGTTTTCTGACCCAGGGCAAGGCGGGAATAGTAATCGCTCACACAAGAATCAAAATCGATGGTCGATTCCTTTTCGAAAGCCACGAAGAAGACGATAACTCCGCCTTTGTTCAGAAGTTCATCCCTGGTTGCATCATCGAGCTGTTCCGCTTCATCGAAAGACATCCATGTAGGGGAGTAGAAAGATGATTTCGGATTCGATTCAAAGTATTCAACGAATGAATCCGGTGCATTAACAAAGGTGACCGGACGGCTCTGAAGAGAACCGGTCGAAAGATAGTTCATCAGCATCGGGAAAAGATTGATCGCGGCCAGAAGCAGGAGCGCCGGCAGGAGAAAAACCTTAAGGGTCTTCTGCCAGTTGTTGATGATCTTACTCATCTCCCATTTTAAGATCGTGATCGTGTGCCGCATGAAAAAACCTCTGAAATACTGTGTGTTGTCTCAGGTGATCGAACTGTTGATTTAATTATAGAAATCCACCGCCGGAATGGGGTAAAGCAAAGCTTTAGTTTCTGTGAACATTCTGAAAACGGCTAAACTTTTTCTTTATAAATTCTTATTTACATTCTTTCCGAAAGACCCATGTGTCTGGTCTCGCAGAGGAGTTCCACAACCGGGGTCGTCGCGCTTCCCGGTGTACTGTTCATGCGGATGATCGTGATCGCCGTATGACGCATGCGTACGAGTGCGCAAAGATACGGGAAGGGAATATTCAGAAGACGGGACATCATCGCTGTCAGGGATCCGCCATGAGCAAAAAGCGCTACCGTATATTCCTCATCATTCTCCCTTTCACAGCGGTAGTATAGGCCCTCTCTTTTATATCCGAGAGATGCCATCCAGGTGTCGGTCTCTTTCATGACCAGGTCCACATCCGAGGTCGCAAGATTCCCCCGGAAGAACGGCCAGTCATGCCAGTTCGGGTCATTGATCAGCTCGCCTCTGTCGGCCATGGCATCCACTTCATCCCAAGGGTTGCCGCCGTCGTAGAGCGCTTCTCCATAGCCGAACCGGATCTCCTTCATGAAGTCCAGCGTCCGGATCTCACTGATGCCGGAGAGGTCAGAAAAGGCCTTTGCCGTTTCAAAAGCGCGGCCATACGGAGAAGAATAGATCTCCCGGATCTTATCCTCCATCAGCCTTTCTGCTGCCTGCATGGCTTCTTTTCTTCCAAGTTCCGTCAGACAGTTCTTCTCATAATTCGGCTCGCCGTGCCGTACTAATATGATTCTCATCCTTCTCTCCTCCAGATCAAAGGGTGTTAAAAAGGGTCACTTCCGCGCAGCATCAGACAGTTTTTGAATTCTCCAAAAACCCGCCGCGCGGAAGAAACCCCCAATTTAATCTTTTCTCATTCCGAACGGAATACTCCGTTAATTATTTCACCAGTTCCTCTGTTTCCTGAGCAATTGCCAGCTCCTCGTTGGTCGGGATGATAGCAACCGTAACCTTGGAATCATCAGCAGAGATAACAGCTTCGGAGCGTACTCCGTTGTTCTTCTTCGGATCGATCTTAACGCCCATGAATTCCAGACCCTCACAGGCTGCAGCACGGATATAGTCAGTGTTCTCACCGATACCGGCTGTAAATGCGATCACATCGACACCGCCCATAGCAGCAGCGTAAGAACCGATGATCTTTTTTGCCTGGTACTCGAACATCTCGAGTGCCAGTGTCGCACGCTCGTTGCCCTCACGGGAAGCCTTCTCCAGATCTCTGAAGTCGGAAGAAACACCGGACAGACCCTCAACACCGGATTTCTTATTCATGAGGACATCGATTTCATCCGGGCTCAAGTTCTCGTTCGTCATCAGGAACGGAACGATCGCCGGGTCGATATCACCGCAGCGTGTACCCATGCAGATACCTGCAAGAGGTGTAAGACCCATGGATGTATCGACGCACTTGCCGTGATCTACTGCGGCAAAGGAAGAACCGTTACCGAGGTGGCAGGTGATGATCTTGATGTCGTTATAATCCTTGCCGAGGAACTCAGCCGCGCGGCGGGAAACATAACGGTGGGATGTACCATGGAAACCATAACGGCGGATGGAATACTTCTCCGTGAGCTCATAAGGAAGAGCATAAGTGTAAGCCTTCGGCGGCATGGTCATATGGAAAGCGGTATCGAATACAGCAACTTGCGGTGTACCCTCAGGCAGTACGGACTCACATGCCTCGATACCTGTGAGGTTTGCCGGGTTGTGAAGAGGTCCCAGAGGGAAGCACTCACGGATAACACGCTTTACGTCGTCGTTAACGATAACGGACTTGCTGTAGTACTTACCGCCATGGAGTACACGGTGGCCGACAGCCTTGATCTCGGAAATATCGGAAAGTACGCCGTGATCCTTATCAACGAGTGCGTCGAGGATCATCTTAACAGCTACCTTATGGTCCGGCATCGGATCTGTGCAGACATAGTCCTCTTTGCCCGGAGCCTTATATGTGAGCTTACCGTCGATACCGATACGCTCTGCATTACCTTTTGCGAGAACGTCGCCTGTAGATGTTTCAAAAAGCTGGAACTTGCAGGAAGAACTTCCGCAGTTGATAACTAAAATCTTCATTCATTTTCTCCTTTTCTTCGGTCCTTCCGGAATCTCTCTTCTAAGGAAGAAGCACTTTCCGCGGGACCGGATCTTCTGGTGTATTCAAAAGCAAAGCGGGGCATCACTGTCCCGCTTCGTAATTGACTTAAGAATTCTGCGCCTGTACAGCTGTGATCGCGATTACACCGACGATGTCTTTTGCAGAGCATCCGCGGGACAGATCGTTAACCGGCTTTGCGATACCCTGGCACATCGGGCCGTAAGCTTCTGCCTTGCCCAGTCTCTGAACCAGCTTGTAACCGATATTACCTGCGTCGAGGTCCGGGAAGATAAGAACGTTTGCCTTACCTGCAACCTTGCTGTTCGGAGCCTTGCTGGCACCAATGGACGGAACCATAGCGGCGTCAGCCTGGAGCTCACCGTCGATAGCGAACTGCGGATATTCTTCTTTTGCGATCTTTGTAGCTTCAACGACCTTAGTAACATCGTCGTGCTTTGCGGAACCCATGGAAGAGTGGGAAAGCAGAGCGACTACCGGCTCCTTGCCGACAAGCTGCTTGAAGGATGCAGCGGAAGAACCTGCGATAGCAGCGAGTTCTTCCGGATTCGGGTTCTGAACGAGACCGCAGTCACCGAATACGAATACACCGTCTTCACCGTACTCACAGTCCGGAACGACCATTACGAAGAAAGCGGAAACGAGCTTGGTGCCCGGAGCTGTCTTGATGATCTGAAGAGACGGACGAAGTGTATTTGCTGTGGAGTGGCAGGCACCGGAAACGATACCGTCACCATCGCCCATCTTAACCATCATGCAGGCATAGTACATATAGTCAGAAAGAAGTGTCTTCTCTGCTTCTTCCGGTGTCATACCCTTTGCCTTACGGAGCTCATAGAATCCATTGATGTATTCCTTCGTCTTCTCATAAGTATGCGGGTTGATAATTGTCGCTTTGGAAATATCGAGTCCTTCGCTGTTCGCCTTGACCTCTTCATCTGTACCGATGATGATCAGATCAGCGATGTCCTCTGCGAGGATCTCTGCTGCCGCCTCAAATGTTCTTCTGTCCATAGACTCAGGAAGAATGACGGTCTTTTTGTTGCTCTTTGCTTTTGCTTTAATTTCATCAATGAATGCCATAAAACTATCGCCTGCCTTACAAAATATTTTTCATCCTCTTGCCCCGCAAAGACACGCGAAACAGGAGGCATTGAAATCACGCCTAGATATTATACTCTTATAAGGAGGCCTTTTCAATTCCAAAAGCACTGCCCCTCGTACGCGTTATTGCTGAAGCTGCGACTTCAGATAAAGAAGCATCTTTTCTTCGAACTTCAGGAAGATTTCAAGCTGTCTTGGGTCGTCTACAGAAAGCGCCGAAAGTCCCTCTTCGACATACTTTTTCGCCGCCTCTTTATCATTAAGAACGTAAAAAGCATAGTACGCGAGTTTTCTTCTTCCGTTAGCATCTGTATCTGCGTCGATATTTCTCTTCGAGTGCTGATAGAACTGTGTTGCCAGTACCGGGACTTTATGACGGAAAGAATAGTACGAGAACAGTACAGTGTCCAGATAGAAATGCCCCATATCCGTAAGCCCCACGGTCTTAAGTCTGGTCATCTCATCGATGCACTCGGACATCGCAGTAAGATCGTTTCTCATCTCCGCGACCCGGTAGAAACTACATAGATAACGTATCTTGGACCCCAGAGCTGCTGACCCGTACATGGCATGATCAAAGGGCTGTGCCACCAGATCTTCTTCCGTCTTTGCCTTCTGCATGGACATCGACAGTTCCCAGATCCTTGCCTCGAGGCCCTCCGGCTTTTTATGTCTCTTGATATTGTAATAACTTATGGAGAAGAAAAAGCCGAAAGCGCCGGCACATAATCCGCCGAGAAATCCCCGGACCTCCTGCTTCATCGAATCAAACGCTCCGTATCCGTTCATCAGGGTCAGCACAGCAAATGTGACGGCAAGAACGACAGCAAGAACGGTATGGAATGTACTTTTCCGTGCCTCCTCGTCTGCTCCTTTTTTATACATAAGGACCGTCGGATAGATCTGATTCAGGCGGGTCCTCGAGAACTTCATCTTCCCCGGGTGTTCTTTATCATAGTAATCCCTGTCCCAGCGGATGAATAAACCGGCCACGGTAATAAGAACAAAGCCTTTCGCTTTGTAATACAAATATTCGAAAAGCACCCAGATCCATCCGAAACCGATCAGACCCAGTATTATGCCCAGGATAATTAACAGAAAACCCATACGACCTCACATTCTGCCGGAAAACGGCATCACCTGACCCTTTGTTCCCGTTTATTGTACACGGATAGCAAAAGTCATGTAAAGAGGAAAGGTCAGCCCGGTTCCGTTCCGTAGATGATCTTGCCGCCGGAACGGATGACGATCTTATCTGCGCCTGATCTCGAGTAATCATCAGAGAGATTGAAGTCGGACCAGTCATTATGGTGGATCGAGAATTGTACGATCAGCCTGTCGCCCTTATCCAGTTTTCCGGATCCAAAAGCACTGATCGTGCAGCTCGTATCTGCTCCCGTTTTCTTCGGTCCGATCTTAGAGAATTCTCCTTTAACACTGTTAAGAGCCTCGTAGTTTCCGCCTTTTCGGCTTACAGCCGAGTGGTAGCACTCGAAGGTAAGCGCACCTGATTTCTCGTTGGTAAAGTAGTACTCGACGGACAGCGAACCCAGGTCGATCGCATCGGATCCGGTGTTCTCGATGGTCATATTCCCGGAGATCGAATTACCTGTTCCACTCATACTGTAGTCGATGGATACGGTCACTTTCCCATTTCCCGAAGGTGCCGGAGATGTCGGTGCAGGGGTCGTATCGGAAGGTCCCTGCGTCGGAGAAGTGGGGGCCGGGGTCACGACATTACCGGATCCGTCCGGGACCTGTCCGAATACGAGAGAGCCGTCTTCAAAGAGCGCCACTGACGCGGAAGTTGCCGCATCCTGCGGAAGTCCGGTGATCCTAAACTGCACTTCTTTCTTATATTCTTCCTGACCGCCCGGGTAGAAGGAGCGTTCCTTAAAGAGCACCTGTACACAGGCTGTATTTCCGTCTCCGGCAAGGATCGTGAGCGATGCCACATCCTGCCCGTAGGAAGAAGAGACTGACAGATCCGATGCGGTCTTTCCGGAAGGAACCGTAAAGTAATAGCGCAGTTCGAGAGCCTTCGGCGCTCTAGCCGGCCATCCGGTCATGTTAAAGGTCAGTGCTTTTATCTCGAGAAAATCACTTCCACCGGCATTGACCGATGTCTCCACTTTATACTCTTCCCCGACATCCTCGCCGGCGCCGAATCCGGTCAGTGTCTGTCCGTGGTAGCGGGTATAGAGTTTCGCGAGAAGTCCGGTAAATCCGGCATTATAGTCACATGCGACTTCGTTGGTATTGTAGTTGGTCACAGTGTCTTCGTATCCGTCACTGGCGTCCGGTCCGCCGACCAGCGCGCCGCAGAGCACATGTCTGGAGGTTCCGGGATCATTCATGTTATCGCTGTAGGATCCCTGTGCAGTACGGTGATGCGGATGCACGGGATAGTTTTCACCGAATCCGATCATGAAAGACCGGCCGGTATCTCCCAGCGCGTATCCCGCCTGGTTCACCGCAAAATCCCAGTAGATATCTTTCTTTGCGGAAGGACATACATCACTTTCACTATAGACCGAAGCGACAAATGCGGCGGTCGTCGCATACCGCAGAGATCCCCAGCTGTCCAGCCATGCAAGTCCTTTTGGCGTATAGGTGATCCTTTCTCCGGAAGCCGTTCCGGTCGTCCAGAAATCGAGGTGCTTCTCGACAGCCTGCATGTATGTCTTCTCTCCCGTCTCCTGGGAAAGGAGCACGGCGGCACCGATATGCACATCGTCCCAGCAGAGAGACCAGTTGAAATCCTGGTTCGCCTTCGGATAATACTCTTTTGCCTTACTGAGATATGAGGCATCTCCGGTTGCACGGTAGAGCCAGACCGCTGCCCAGGACAGCTCGTCGTAGAAGCCGCTCCAGGAGTTATAAAAGCCGTTCGCCGCGGTATATCCCGCATCGCTCTTATACTTGTCCGCAAAAGCATAGAGCGATTTTGCATGACTCAGGCATGTTTCGCTGAAAGCAGGATCGATGTCCTTAAAGAGGATACTGCAGACCGCAAGCGAAGCTGCCGTCTCACCGGTCACTGCCGATCCCGGATTCTGCGCATCCACGAAATATGATGGACGGTTCATCTGGTACTCGACACATTCGCACGGACCCCACCAGCCGTGATCGGCATTGCCGTCACCGACCTGGTAGAAATACTTCTCCTCCGACGGATGGCACTTGATGAAATATTCATTTGCCCAGCGGATATTGCCGAGCGCATAGTCGAGCTGCTTGCTCTCCACGTAGGCATCTTTATCTTCATACACAGACCAGCCGAGAATGGAAGCCGTATAGGCCATCGGGAGATTGAACTTGACGTTATCTCCTGCGTCGAACCATCCTCCTGTCAGATCGATCCCCGCATCGGATCCGTCGTTCAGGCAGGAGTCTCCGCGCCAGTTGGATCTGGTATTCTCCGGGAGTTTTCCCGAGCGCTGGAGTTCATAGAAAAGAAGGGATTTCTGAAGGGCTTCGCCGTAATTATACTTTCCGGTCCCCTTCGTTCCTTCATAGCCGTCCCCCTTGATGGTGCCGATCTTTTTGACCTCGATCGGTGCAGACGGAGCTGTCGTCTCTTCTGTACTTTCACTTTCAGAGGGAAGAGTATCCGAGGACGTCTCCTCCTCTGATTCTGATGAAGAGGACTCTTCTTCGGTCTCATCCGAGGTTATCTCCGTCTCCGTTGTTTCCGGGGCCGAAGGCTCTTCGGGTTTCTTCTTGGCAAAGGTGTGATGCCATGCGTAAACGACGCCGCCCAGAATAAGTGCGACAATAACAAAAATGCCGCAAAGCACGGCAATTTTAGCTTTCTTCTGCAGCTTCTTCAGTTCCATTTAGATCAAGCTCCTGTGTCTGTACCTTGGTGTAGTGCAGTATGTCATCCATCCGCAGGCTCTGGGAGTAGTTCACGAAAGTAAAGGCCTGGCCCGCTCTTCCGGCTCGTCCCGTTCTTCCGATCCTGTGAAGGTAATACTCGTTTTCATTCGGCACTTCGAAATTAAAGACCGTATCGATATCGGATACATCGATACCTCTGGCTGCGACATCGGTCGCAACGAGGATATCGAATTTTCCTCTCCGGAAGTCATCCATGATGCGGTTTCTCGCACCCTGTCCGATATCTCCGTGGAGACACTCCGCCTTATATCCGAGACGTTTGATCCCCTCGGTCACAACGCGTACACGTGTCTTTGTATTGCAGAACGCCATGACGCGGTTGCAGTTATATCTCTCCATGATCTTTCCGAATGCATCCATCTTCTCTCTTTCTTCGAGATGGAGAATATACTGGCTGATCTTCGGCATGTCTTCCGCCTTCGGTGCGACTTCGATCTCATCGGCGCCGTCCATATATTCCCATGTGATATTCATGACTTCACGGGACATCGTCGCGGAGAACATCGCGATCTGCTTGTCCTGCGGCGTGATCTTCATGATCTTTCTTATGTCCTTGATAAAGCCCATATCCAGCATCTTATCCGCCTCGTCGAGAACGAGTGTATAGATGTCGGAGATATCGATATTCCTGTGCTGCACATGATCGAGAAGACGGCCCGGCGTTGCCACCACGATCTGCGGTTTTTTCCGGAGCATCTGGACCTGCTTATCCATCTTCTGTCCGCCGATGATGCCGCAGATCTTCAGTCCTTTTATAAAAGCACCCAAAGCCCGAAGCTCCGTGCAGATCTGTAGTGCCAGTTCTCTTGTCGGACACAGGATCAGGGCCTGTACGAAGTCCGCATCCATATTGAGATACTCCAGGATCGGTATGCCGAAGGCAAAGGTCTTGCCGGTGCCTGTCGGTGCTTTTGCGATAACACAGCGGTTATCCATGAGCAGCGGTATCGCCTGTTTCTGTACGGATGTCGGCGTCTTCATGCCCATTTTGTCCAGGGCGCGCATGACCTCCTCGGACAGGTCCATTTGTTCGAAAGATGTGTATTCCAATGGTTATTCCTCGATTTCCGTTTCCTTTTTCTGCGGCACGAAATAGACTACGTCATACAGCTCGGACCGCCGTTTCTTCGATTCAAAGAGATTGTTATACGTGAGGATATTGTACTCATTCAGCACACCGGAAGCATCCGGTACATCCATCACGGTATCGTATCTGTTGCCAAGTTTGTCATAGACACCCATCGATGTCAGGACAGGATAATGATCATAGGCATCCGCGATCAGGAGATTATACGCAGGAAGGTCCATGCCCGTCTGCTGCAGCAGGAGTGTTGACAGGTAGTTCAGGCTGATCTGCGGGACTTCATATTCCGGGATATCGTAGTTCGCCCAGATAAAGAAATCCGTCTTATAGAGATCCTGCATCTCTTCTCCGGTAAGATCGACGATCTCTTTTCCGAGGAGCGTCTCATAGAATCCGTTGATCATGCTTGGCAGGTGGTCGCCGAAGAAGCAGATAATGACCGGATCATCCACATTGCTGAAGTAACCGATCAGATCCTCCAGCGCCATGTCGCTCTGTCTTGCCAGCGTCAGATACTGCTCCGTCTCCGGAAATTTATCCGGGTAATCGACCAGACGCACATCCTGATTAAAGTTCGGATCCGTGCTGGTATAAGAACCGTGATTCTGCATCGTGACATTAAAGAGGAACAGCGGATGTTTCGGATCTCTATCTTCATACAATTCGATCAGTTTCTTATATGAACTTCTATCCGAGATATACGAGCGGATATACTCGCATTCCTCAGTAAAATCATCGATCGAGACGAAGCGGTCAAAGGCCATGCTGGTATATACACTCGGGCGGTTCCATCCGCTGGCCAGATAAGGATGCACGGCGACCGTCTGATATCCCTGGCTCTTTAAGAACCTCGGGAGAGATCCTGTGGTCGATCCGATATACTGCTGATACGGGATACTTCCTGTCGGGAAGAATGCCATCGGGTTACCTGTCAGGAATTCGAACTCGGAGTTCGCGGTACCGCCGCCATATACAGACACACAAAGATCACCGTGGATCACGTTCTGCTTCTGGTACAGAGAGTCCATATACGGATGCATCGGCAGGTTCGTCTCGAAGGATCCGACCGTGGACATATCCGAGTAGGACTCGTTCATGATGCAGATGATCGTCGGCTTCTCGCCTTCCTTCAGCTGGCGTTCACCGCAGGCTTCACGGATCTTCTTTCCGTTCTCGTGCTGCAAGATGACCTCATTCGGAAGGATATAGTGGGCATACTGATTCTCGATCTTTTCCTCTACTCTCTGGACCTGATCGACACTGTAGTTTCCCGGCTTTTCGACCGCCAGGTGCTGCGCATTCATGGTCAGCGCCACGATCATGCCGTTCTTACTGAAGTTCTGCGCCGGATTTCCCGTGTTATTAACAACGCCCATCTTCTCCATCAGGCTGAAGTTTGCATTCTGATACCGTCTGGTATCGATAAGCGTCAGCGCCAGGAAGATGATCAGGATCACGCAGACACCGCCGATATAGGCACGGTTTCTCTTCATGACGATCGCATATCTGCACTTGGAGATAAGAAGGATCGACAGCACGAAAAGAAGCGTCGCGATGATCAGTATCGGTGACAGTTCGATGTGATAGTTATCGGAAACATTCATCGCCGTCTTCAGCGTAACGACATCCCACAGCTGGACCGGCTCGCCGCGCCACAGGAGCTTGAAGTAATTAAATATCGCCACACCGAAAAGGATGGAATTGACGATGATCGTAGTAAGCCGGAACCGATTGAAAATAACCAGCAGTACGACATAGATCACCAGATAGTAGATGTAGTTAACGATAAATGCCGGCATGGATTTTTTCAGCACGGAATTACCATTCAGAAGTTCCACGATCGTGAACATAAGGATCGGCATGAAGTACATCACGGAGATCGTCAGATGCTCTCTGTTCTTCTCGGAAAGATCGAAGTGCAGGACCGCGATCAGACCGCACAGGAACACCAGAAGGATACTGATGATCATCGCCGGATAATTCATATGGGAATATCTGATCTGTGTATTGCACTGCATATGTGCATCTGTCGGAAGTCCGGGGAAAATAATATCATTCAGCTCATCCGGAACATTGGAAGAGATCCATACGGACGGAACTTCCTCACCGATGGTATCGACAGTCTCCAGGACTATCATATATTCTTTCTGGATATCCAGATCTTTTCTGACGCGGAAACGCAGATACTCATTATCTTTGATGTTACGGATCGGGACCTTCTCCTCATAGAGGACTTTGCCGTCTATTCTGGTGAGCTTGAAGTGGAGATATCCCTGCGGAGCCAGGACATTTCCCGATTCGAGATTCGTCGCCATGCGGATCTCGATATAATCGATATGCATCTGCTCCGGAGTAAATGTCTGGATCAGCGGCGCACCGCCATTCAGTTTACCGGTCGGCTGCGATCCCTGTCCGAGGCAGGATACTGTCTTTTTTGACGCGAAGATAGAGGACCAGAAAACAACGATACACAGCACCACCAGCATCACCAGGATGACACATGCCCAGCGTGCCTTATTTCTTGTGAAGCTTACTGCTTTTTTCGTAAACTTGATCAAACCGGTTCTCCTTCAGGGCGAAAAGAACTGTCAGCGCCCATATCTTCCCTATTATATTTGCATCATACATATTATAAGTCGTTTTTATTTTCTTTCAATGGAG
>OCTX014533340.1_pt1 | contig 51473 bp, 43 predicted proteins | sample 1539691 | NCBI WGS metagenome assembly OCTX01 (sample SAMN02144231, study PRJEB22623) | gut metagenome | biome: sheep rumen | host: Ovis aries | place: New Zealand
CACTCCAAGAATCTGAACCCCATCAACTCCATACATTTTTGTCCGTTCCCCCGAACGACGTTCGCGAGGCGACATAATATATACTTTGTGTCCCTCATCTCTGAACTTCCTCATTAGATCTGAGTAGATGCCCGGAGTCTTCAAATCCCGGAGATTTGACATGGTAAGGAAAACTATGTTCATTAATTACTAATCAACTTTTTATAAAGATTTATATAATCAGCAAACCTATCCTCCTTATTGAATTCATTTTGAGCCCGTTCTCGACATTTTTGGCGTGACTCTAACTCCATTGAAGATGCACTTTCCGTCGTCTTTTTTCTATCCATAATTATTTGGGCTATTGCCTCAACATTCCCCTGTTCCACGATCCACCCTGTTTCAGATGTCACAGCCTCAATGGATCCACCCGTTCGATAGGTAATGACAGGAGTTCCACAAGCCATTGCTTCAAGATTCGTTGTCGGGTAATTATCTTCGTATGTAAGATTTGCAAATATCATCGCCCCACTATAAAGAGCAGCCAATTCCCCGACATTCTCTGTTCTTGGAATGGCAATAATTCCATTGGCAATTGCTTTCCTTGCCTGTTCCGCATTCAATGCGACCATTACAATCTTCACATCCTTGGAGATTAATTGAGACAACTTGACAAAGTCTTCAAATCCTTTTCGTGCAGACCATTGGCTAGCCACCCCGATAACATATCGGTTTTCGCCAATTCCATATTTGCGGCGAACATTTGTACTATCCAAAGGACGAAAAGTTGAAATGTCAATACCATTATGGATTGTTATAATACGATGACAATTCAAAAAACTTTGCCTTACAAGATCCTCCAACCAGTGACTTACTGGTACTATAATCATGTTTCTTGTTGAAGAAAACAAAATACGCTTTTGCTGAAAATGCTTCGTTGTTTTGTCACAGAAACGATGTTTTTTTGTGGGACATCCCTTCTTACAACCGCCATCACGCCAAAGATAACAATTGCGTAATGAAAAATATGCACAACCTCCTGTAAACGACCAACAATCATGTTGCGTCCAAACAATCGGAACATTAAGCGTATTCAAATACTCAAAAAGGACGCGATAATTAAGCCAATGGTCATGGATATTGTGCAAATGAATGATGTCTGGATTGATTCTCTTAATCCTATTTATCAATTGCCGTGTCGCCAATCTTGAAGCAAGTCCGTCATTATCAACAAGGCAATGCTCGGCATAATGCTCATATACTTGAAGCTTATTGCCAACATGTATCAACTTACTCTTACATGGCTGAATGTCACGGCCGTAAGCGAAATAGACATCCCAACCTTCCTTTTGTGCAAGTTGGTTGATCTGCTCTGCAATTTTTCCTGTACTGCCACTATTGGCAGTAACATTGATTTGAAGAATGGTGGGCATATTTAGAGAATTACCACTCTTAGACGGTTTTTTTACATCTTTTTATCTACCAAACAGGCGGATTCCGCCAATGCGTAACACAAAGGTCTCGACCAATCTCTTCAGTCCATGATCAAGGCTGACACTCTCAACTCTTGGCCAATACTGCCTGTCATTATTAATTAATCCCCATTGGAATTCATAGCCTTTTTCTGATGGTTTTTTCGTCAACTTAGTCGCACCATCATACGAATGATGGATAAGCACATCCTCAAGAAGGCTACAAACGTCATACAATGGCTGGTTTGGATTTGAAGAATACACCGAATCTGTAGTGCTATATCCCATGACACCTAAAGGCTGACAAGATTCAACATCCATAGAGATGGTCATTACACCTGTTTTCTTAGCAAGGTTCGCACATCCTGCAGTAGCAATTACAACATCAGAATATTCAAAAACCGCCTTGGGAACAGGGCGCTTTGCGGGTATGAAACAGACAAATAGATTTGGTACAGTCTCCATTATCTTCATAGTTTTTGACGACAATGAAACATCCCCCATAATCAGAAAATTTATACGTTCACCCTCATGTTTTTGAGCAAATTCCACTACGCCTTTTATCATATTTTCGAAATAAGGCTTATACCTTCCAAAACTCAAAATCTTGTATTCTGATTCTGGCAGATAGTTTAATTCAGGCATAGGAACATCTTCCGCCTTTACACCCATTATCGCTAAAAAAACCAAGTTTTTAGCTTCTTCATCAGGAATGTCTCTATATCCTTTAAACATATTCTGTATGGCTTTGTAGTTAATAGTGAACAATTCCTGTCTTTTTAGTTTAAAATCTAAGAAAAGAAATTCTTCTTCACTCTTGATAGTCAATTTTTCTCCCACATTCATTATTAAATGTTTGGCATGTAAATCTTTTGCCAACATTTCTCCCCAAAGGGCAAGCCGTGTGGAATTCGACTCAATGACATAGTCATCAGCCTCACCTATCGTATTTTTGATTCTTTCCAAGACTCTGGCTCTCTGCCGACGAGTAAAACAAGATGGAGGGAAAAACAACTCCAGCATCCTATTGTCCTTGTAAGGCAACAAGTTCTCAAGCACTATTTCACGATTCAAATGTAGCCCGCCATAATGGTCAAAAACAATGGTTTCAATTCCTTTTTCATTCAACCAACATACCTTATTATTCACATACGAAGGAGAACCTGTTACACCCTCCATGGTAAATGTCAAAAATACATATTTCACGCTCTATAACATTTATAGATTATGACCAAAGAAGATATGCCAACTACCAATAACATCAGAGAATCTATTGCTTTACGAATCTTGAACACAAAGGTAACAACAAGAACAGCACACATCCAACATACGGATTAAAAACACCTTTGGTAAACCCACACAAGACAAACATAAATACAATGATTTGAAGCTGTATTTTCAAATGTACTCCAAACAGCTTGAAAATGTACCTAAAACCCTGCTTTATCGTTATGAATATAATCGTGCCACCAAGAATTCCAAAACGAGCCAAACTATCCAAGAAATCTGAATGTTGGCCTATTCCCGTTAAGCGAACTTCATGAGCCGCACGAACATCTCCTATTCCAAAAAGGAAATTAACAGGATTATCGAGCCAAGTAGTAAGACTAAGAAGTATCAAATTTTCTCGACCTGTTATTGTATTTTCATTGGCAAGGTCATGTTCAGAGTTTACAATTGTTACCAAGCGAGTTGTCAAGCGTTCACTTGGAGATATTCTTATAATGGCATTAACAATTTCATCTTGATAAAAATACACCAACAAAAGAGCGACGACAGAAAAGATTACAATTTTTATTATAAACGTGTCAGAATAGCGTGAATACTTTGCAATTAATTGTAAGACAATAGAGAGAAGCATATATACCACATTTGACCCTTTATAGCAGTAACCCAACACATACACCGCAGACAACGCAGATACTCCAAACATAATATATTTAGTTTTCTTATTTACAGCATTAAGGAACACAAAAAAGCACACATTAAAGTAAAACATTGCGAAAGTGTAAAAACGAGAACCGCCTGCATTAATAGTAGCTAAGAAATCTTCATCCATAGAATCCCGATTTTCATTCAACATCGGGTATTCTATACTCAAATGAATATTGTCTGCAATATTGAATGCCATAATTGCCACTATAATCCACAAAATCATTTTCTGTTTCTTTACATTTAAACCTGCCATAGCAACCATTGCAGCTATATAAGATATGAAAAAAGAATATTGATGCATTGAATTCCCCCATGCCTTATCTGACAATCCTATCAATCGATAAACCACAGTCAGTATGACAAAAAACAAAAAACCTGTAACAAAAACTTGATTCTTTCTATATACTAAAGTTCTATTCCTAAACAATAACATAAAGGCAATTAGCACACTAATACCAACAATATTGGCAGGTTTCCCTAATATTGGCGTACAATAAAAAAGGGTCAATATTGGAATTAAGACTATTACTAAAGTATTATATATTATACTATTACTAAACATGCCTGAAGATTGAAAAATTGTATTATTCTTTTTACCAGAAAAACAACTCAAACATATTTAACTATGTCAGCTACCGCTGCTCTATTAGATTTAGCACATGAATATATCTGCTTATAATACCCGATATTTATTTCTAACACTATTCTCTCGCTATTAGATAATCCGACCATTTTTTTCACTGTTTTATTATAGGTGCTTTCATTTACCAAATCCTTTCTAACTACACAACTGCCAATACCAATAGAGTGTAATGATAATGTCAGATAACTGGCAAAAAATGTCGGGCTAATCAGCCAGTCAAGCAGTTCACCTTCAGTAAATGCTCGCACGTCTCCTGTTATAAATAGTATTTTGTTCGCCTTATACTGAAGACTTCTGCCTAATTCTTTCTCCAACAGTTTTGGATCAACAACATAAACTTTAAAAGGTTGACGATTACATGCACTCGGACATCTTAAAGCCATCTGTATTGCATGATTTATTTTTTCTGGAGGAACTGGTTCTTCAGAGAATTCCCTACAACTATGACGAGTATAGAACAACTTTTCAATTGCATTTATTTCGTCTGTTGAAAAACATGTTTTCTCAGCCTCTATTAGTCCACCCATATTGGGGCTCTCAACAGGTGTAAAAGTCGTTTTTTCGAAGAACTCATGCCATTTCTCTCGATCCTCAAGAAACGAAGAATGTTCTTTAGAATTGAGATAGGCACTTAAGACTGATTTAGCTGTTTTTGAAGAAAAAGCATCCTGATTGATTTGTAGTAATTCATATATTCTATACGCCTTTTCCCATCCCCATAAAGGCTTAGGAGAAGTAACAAGAAGTCCTTTTTCAAGTCGATGAGATAACTGAAGTAACTCATATTCCTTTTTTTGCCCTTTGGAAAGCTCCTTCAAATCCGCAAATATTCTCTTTAAACTATAGTAAACAACTGCTAATTTCCTTTTAATACTCATAAAACATCATTTACACCTTTATCCTTCTTGTTTGTTAACATAGTTGAAGAAACTCCATCTGTGTGAGGAAAGAAAATAACATCACATCCTACAGAAGCGAGTTTTTGCTCTGTTTCAATAAACATTTGTGTTCCTTTCCAATCACTTCCGTGGAACATCACATCAAAATGAAGACGTTTCCAAGCCTCAAATTTATTCATATCCTCTTGTGGAACAACTTTATCAACATAGCGAATAGCTTCCACTATAGCTTTTCTATTTTCATATGAAATAACAGGCTTTTTATGCTTATATCGCATAACATTTTCATCTGTGCTAACTCCAACTATCAAATAGTCACAATATTCTTTTGCTCTGCGAAGAATGTTGAGATGTCCTATGTGAAACATATCAAAGACCCCTGTTGTATAACCAATTTTATATTTTTTCATTTTCTTTTCTTTAACTTTTTTTGTTTTTGGGTGACTTCCCTGAAAACATTGTCCCTTTCGGATCGGGTTCAGGACACCCCGTATAATCAAACAGATACTCTGGCAACTCTTTCTCTATAAAATCTATATCCTTCGCAAATTGTGGGAAACGCTTCCATACCTGCGTATTAGGCATAGAAATAGCAGGATCAAAAATAGATTTCGGATTTGGATTATCTGGAAGATGTAAGAAATCACGGATTTTTCGTGTTGTTTCATCATAATGATAGACCATATCCTCAAATTGAATGGATAATAATCGATCGTTCTTTTCCTTATAAGGTTGCTTGTCACGCAATGCCCTATAATATTTCACAAAATCGCCAACTGGCTGAACGGGCATGAAGTGAGGTAACTTCCCAACCAATTTTGTATTAGCAAAGACATAATTATCTCGCGGATCTCGATCTACTATAATGGCGTATGGGTCTTCAAAAAACTTAAAACACGCTTGGGGATTGTTCCCTGCAAAAGGTTGATCTAAAATTAGAGGATTATCAAATGTTGCACCTAACGCTACAAGAATTTCTTTTACATGGCGACGTGCAGCTTCTTCAAAATTATCTGGTAAAACTGATAAAGACACTTCCTTCATAGGCCAACATACTATTTGATGCCCTATTTTACGTTCTTTTTTTAGAATTCTTTTTTTTGCAAATCGTTTGAAAAAATCTAACAGAAGACAGTCTTGTTCATTAACATACCAGTTCCATTTAACATTTGTAATAGTTTCTAGAAACCGTTCAGTTGATTCTACAAGAATATTAGGATTACATCCTGCAATTCGACTATAACCTTTCAACAATCTACGCATTCTCTCGCGATACCTATGAATAGCATAAATAGAGTCACTTGTACGACTATGTGGATGATTCACATGATAATCCAAATCGACCAAGCCATCTATACCCGAAACCCATGTAAACTCAAGCTTGTCCAAGACTTGAACATTACCAAATTCCGACAAGTAATCACTCACCGCACTCGACCCTGTCGAACCAAAGCCACATGCACCTATAATCATATAATTAATGCTTTTTTATAATATATACATAAAAGTAATTAATGCCTTCTTGATAATAACACTCTCAAGACTGACAGCGTATATCTATATGCTTCTGGCTTGAAAAGCAACGACCAGCCCAAATAGACCGCGACAAATATCAATGCCCGCACAATGCCATTAGGATATAGACCTAAACCAAACACAGAACTGCCAAAATGCCCTGCAAGAACGGCAATGGCAGAAACAACAAAAAAAGGCAACAAATCCTTCAGTTGCTGAAAGTTCTTATAACCTACATGTTTCGAAACCAAGGAGATGTTTACTAAATAGGAGAACCATGACGACAACACCTTGCCTGCCAATAGCCCCCAAATGCCCCACATAATCAGGCCTACTACCTGAAAAACTATTCCCAAGGTATTTTTGATGACAGTCCATTCAAAGAACACCTTACTTTTGCCTATTGCTGCGATCGTTTGTTGATTAACTGCCTGAAGGCATCCTGCCATACCTCCAACACAAAGGATTTGTAAATAAGGGACACTTGCTAACCATCGCTCAGAAAAAAGTAAAATAATCGTCGGTTTGGCAACTAATATCAACAGACTCAACATAGGCACAGTGATATATGCCAACGTTGACGTAATTCGCTTAACCATATTGATGAGTCTAACCTTGTCATCTTGCACAGCAGCGTATAGAGGATAGGTTGTTTGAATCATTACTCCCGAAATGCTTAATGTCGCTTGTTTTGACAATTCTGAAGCTTTGGAATAGTAGCCCATCGTTGCTGGGTCATACCAACGCCCCACAAGCAGACCTGTGATTCTTTGACTGAAAGTGGTAAAAAGATGCGTCAAAAACATGAATGAGCCAAATCCAAACAACTCCTTAAAGGATGCCCAGGAATATTCCCATGTTGGACGCCAGTTCATTGTCAACCAGAAAAACACACAAGGAACGAGAGCCGTGACAAAATTCTGTGCAACCAACGCCCAAACACCAAATCCCATATATGCCATTACCACTGTAATTATTAACGACACGACAGATGAGACGATGGTGATTTTTGAAAGCTTCTTGAATCTCAAGTTTTTTCGTATCTGGTTGCGCTGAATAATATTGAAAGCATAAATAAATAAAATCAAACCTTGTACACGCAACACCTTACACAATATAGGCATTTTATAAAAAGAGGCGATGGCAGGAGCACTAAAGAAAAGAACTGCATACAAGACAACGGACATGACAATATTGAAATAAAAAACCGTAGAATAGTCCGTCTGTGTGGGAGTTTTCTTCTGAATTAGCGCAGAGCCAAAACCTGCATCAATAAACACCTCTGCCAAGCCCATGAAAATGGCCAGCATGCCTATAGCTCCATAGTCTTCAGGCATAAGCAATCGGGCTAGGATAATACTCGAAATGAAGCTTATCAGCATTGTAGAATACTTCTGAATCGCTGTCCAAAGCATTCCAAATGCGGCTTTATGTTTTAAATTGCTATCTTGAACCATAAAACACTTTTACAATCTATACTCAACATTATTAATGTTGATTCTAAATTGCTATTATTTTGCAGGTATTTCCGTAGCTCTTAATAGTCTTTTTTTTTAAATGAGTCAGGCATTTCTCAACAAAAAACTATCTCTATTTATTATTTGCTAAAAGATTCTTAGAACAACAACAACAACCTAATCCATTATAACGGATAGATGCCAATTATCGAAAGAACTGCCGTATTTCATTTATTTAGTCGCGAGGCAAGACCTTAACAACTTTAGCAGGAACTCCAACCGCAACGGAATAATCGGGGATGTCTTTGGTTACTACTGCTCCAGCACCAATGCGAGCGTGTTTACCGATATAATTGCAAGAATCAAGGATGATGGCATGTGTCCCTACATAGGCGTTTTCACAAATATGTAAAGAAGTTGGAATATTTACATCTTTCCCTTGTTTATAAGCTTCTAAGTCTCTATGATGCGACTCTATGGCTACACCTGCTCCGAATTTAACATTGTCATCAATGACTACATTTCCTGAATAATCAATAAAAACTTTCTTTGCAAATGTGATATGGCTTGCTTTTTTCTACTATTGACTGACGCATCAGCAACAATTGGACTTTCAGAAGGATGAAATCGCTTGCGACTCCGTCCGAATGATTAATTTTCAACATTCCACCCTTCTTCACATTCTTGTTATTGTAGCGTGTGAAAATGCCTGCATGCGACTTGGTATGGGCTCTGCGAGGTTCCACCTCTACGTCAACATCCAAGTGTTCTCCTTTGTATTCTACATCTATTTGAAGAATATCTCTTACGATAAGCATGGCTTTGCATTATTCATCATCGCTGTCACCAAAAATGTATTTGTCGTGTGTCTCAATGAAAGCTTTTACGTCTGATGAAAAAGAAGAGACTGACATTCGGTTAACCGAAAGATATGTCTCGCCATGATTCAAGGCAAAGGCCACATTAAGCAGTCTGCCATCTTCGAACCAATCACGGCTCAGAATCCTTGCTACCTGTTCAGTGTCTTTGACTTTGTCTTCCATACGGTCGCTTTACGACAAGGAACGCATTGTCCCCAAGAAAGATTCTGGAGTAAACTTCAGATGATTGCCAGAATACTCCTTACCGCCTATTTCGGCAAAAAAAGAATAATCCTCTGCCCCAATACTGATACAAGCCATTGTGCTTTTTGTCTGTAGTCCCAGCGTGGCATTGGTGTCAGGACCAATCATCCATTCTTTCCAATCAGCATCATCAGAAATTGCCAGAACGCTTTTTACATTATTCAGTACACGACGTGATATGGGAAGGGCACCATGACCATCCCAATCTTGCTCTAACGTAGCAAGATGGTCAAGCCGGCTGAAAGCTTTTGAAAGATATTTTCCTCTTACCTCCAATACAAGGCGCCGCCCTACCTTCTCTTTCACTTCTGGGCTTAAGCTCATGGTGTGGAGAAAGTACATCACATCGGCATACGAATTCGTTCCGTATGCAGCAACGGGTTCACTTGCCTTCATTGCATCGTTGGTTTCCATGTCACTTTGCTATTTGGTGCAAAAATAAGCAAAAATTTTCAATTATCCAATTACCCAGCAGGTCTTCTTTCTCAAAGCATGTTACAGCACGTATCCTTCCACATCATCAGGCTCTATTCCCGGTAGCAGAAGATCTTCTCCATTCTCGCCTATGATATGGACGTTTTTGTCTATACACTGCATCAAGGGCAGTAAGTCTTCCTTTTTGTAAACAGATCCAAGCACACGAACGGTTATCTGTGCTAAAAGACCACGCATTTGTTCCGTTATCGACTCTCCGGGAGCATGTGCAATGACCACATCCTCCACTTCAGGGAAGGCTTTCACTTCAACAATTCCGGTGATTTCCTTAATCGTGCCTGGAGCACAAAGACATGAGACATTGAAGGCAGGTGTCTTGAGTATTCCATGTCCAACTTCAAGTTGTTGATGACCAATACGTTCCTGACGAAACGAATTTTTGAAGTGTCCCGATACCGACCGAACCAAACTTTAATTAATCACATTTTCAAAGAACTCTTTGGCTGTGCGTCATAGCCGTTAGCCCACATATTGAATTTTTAACGAACTATTGATACTTCAAAATTGTTAATTTAACTATTTGTTTTTCTTTAATTCCCGCACCCTTTTAAGTATTGCTTTCAATTCATAAAGTCCTTTTGATTTATTATCGAAATACTCTGCTCTTAGAATTGAACTGATTGCTTTGTCATAAAAACGCCCATTTTTGTAAACAGCCTGCCGCATGATTCCTTCTCGAGTCCATAATAGCAAACGGCCAATATTATTACTATCTTTATGCCCGATGATTGACGAACCATACAGTCGGTTAAGCCCCAAACGCTCAAAAGCATATTCCATGATGAAAAGATAAGTTTCCAGCCAAGCGAACCCATCCTGATAACTTCTATCACCAATCATAATTCCTGAGAAATTGGCCGAACTGTTGATGAAATGGATTTCTGTGAGTTGCGCATAACCAATGATCTTCTTAGTTTCATCATTAGCACAAATGGCCCAAAAGACTTCAAATGGGTTATGGGGCATCTTGGAACGTACCCATTTGGCTACATCATCTCTGCAAACTTTACGATTAAGCCCAACGGTTAACTTATTGAGTTCATCATCATTCTTCCATTGATAGATGGCATCAATATCTTCCTCTTCAAATGCTCTAAAAAAAACTGTTTTCTCCATTATTCTGTCTATATAGTGAATTTTCCTTCCTTGCTCTGATATAAAAAATATCCCTTTCGGTCAGCATTACTGTTTGCTTCTGGTAGAGGTCCGTCTTGTAACTCCCATTCCACGATTTCAGGATAAAGCGTATGGTTCTTTATAATTTCACCAACATGAGGAGCCAGCTTACTATAGAAATAGACTCCTGAGAACATCTGCTTTGTCAGGACTGGCTTTGTAAAATCGCCGCATGCCAAATCAATACAGCCTTTGACCATGTCATAACCGGTAGAAAGACGAACGAGGTCCGATGTGATGTTGCCACCTCCCATACGGGCACCTATCTCAATGATATATAATTCTCCAACATCAGTCATTTTTATTTCCGTGTGGCTGGGGGAGTTTTCTATCTTAAGGGCGGTGAGACCTTTTTCAACGACTTTCTTAATCTCTATTCTTTGTGACTCGGATAGATCTGCGGGCTGATGATGACTTACTTCGATGAAATGGGGAGCACCACTGGTGACTTTATCTGTTATCTGCAGGTTATAATGTTTTCCTTTACAACTGAGATACTCTACGCTGAACTCTCTTCCCTCAATAAACTCCTCAACGATAGCCTCTTTGGTTCTAGAGTGTTCAATAGCATAATCTAATGCTTCTTTTAGGCCCTCTTTGTTCTCGAGTTTGGTGATACCCTGACTACCACCACTGTCAACAGGCTTTACTATAATGGGAAATCGGAAATTCTCAATATCCACATTCTTGGCATCCTTTACCCTCTGAAAGTGTGGTACGTTAAGCCCCGCATTTCGGAAAGCCTCCCGCTGTACAAATTTGTTTTCTGTCAGTTTTATACAGTCGTAACCATTGCTAACCAGGCCCATATGTTGGGCCACGTATATGACTGTAGGCAAAGCCGACTCTAAAGAGAAAGAAGTTATGCCATCAATCTTTTCTTGATGGCAAACTTTCAGGACTTCGTCCTTTTCAGTGAAGGAGATAGGATAGAAACGGTCACAGTATTCTTTGCAGACGGCACCCTTTGCCCATGCTATTCCTATAATGTAGTATCCAAGTGTTTTCGCCTGCCTATAAAAAGATAGAGATGGTTCATTAGCACCTATGACTGCAATTTTCTTCATTGGCAAATCTTTCTATTAATAAAACGATTTTCTTCATATCCTCGATGTCATATCGTTGGTCAACGGGGATACATAGGATCTTATGATATATTCCCCTGACAGTTTTGTCTATCAAGATTTCTTCGTCATCTACTGGCCATATTACCGGGAGATAAATATGATATTGCGCAAGATATCTCTGGAGATTAGTTCTATCATTTATATATATGGGAAAATATAAAGGAGCAGAAGTTACATCTTCAATACTTTGAATGGCATACTCTATCAAATCCAGATGAAGATTGTTATACAGATAAAGAAAGTTTTGGAATCTTGCTCTCTTGTTGCTATCAAAATCCTGGCTCTTCAAAGTGTTCATAGAGAAGGAAGACATAGCATGTGGTTCTATGATTCCTACAGCATGTGATACAGCAGCCTTGTTTAATTGAATGGACAACTGTTTGATTTCTTCGCATGAAGTGTCAAAATATTCACCTCGTAGGTACATAGCTCCAGTCTGCAATGAGACGAATGTCATGTTTTCTTCGTTTGGAGCAGGTATATTATCTCCTTTACATTCCAAATATCCGCCATCAGGAATGGGGAACCATTTACGGTAACTTCCAACGTAGTAATCCACAAAATCCAAATGTGAATCAGAGAAGATACATTGGGTGTTATCGATGAGTATCCGAGAACCTGAGTTTTTTAACTCTTTAAGGGTTTTGATTTCCTCATGGTTTAACTCTGTACCATAATAGGGGTGAGCAATGATAAGTGCAGGATGATTGTTGTCAAATTGTTCTTTTAATGACGGGATGTTAATTCGTAAATTTTTATTGATAGAATAATAAATACATTTCCATCCCTCTTGTTTAAATGGCATGTAAACGGTATCACAGGTATATGCCGGCAAAAGAACGATTTTGTTGGTCGAAGATAAAGACCTTGCAACAACTAAAAGAGCCTCTCTGCATAAAGAATATAGAATCTTTCCTGTAGGTTGGAACTCTTTTTGTCCTACTGTCAGATTATCCTTATAAATCGGAAATATGCTACCTATATCTTTCATTTTACAACAACTTTCAGCCATTCCTTTTGATTAAGTAAAGCCTTTTCCAAATCTTCAGCATTATCAAAACGGAGGACAAGTGTTCCTAAAGCGTCATTAGCCCCCTCAAAACTATGTACAGAATCTCCAGTCTTAACCCATAAATCTTTTTCAATGACCTCTGCAGGAAGTTCCTTGCTGATTTCAAGGTGGTCGAAGATACCACTATTGTCAGCATGAAGGATGATTTCTGCCCAATGTCCGTTATAGGGCTTCTGCTCTACTGGCTCAAGAATAGGGTCACCGACCATAGCACGAGTGATGGCAGTAATCATATCCACACCCGTTGCATAGCGCAACATCTCACACAGACGGTTGCCTCCGCCACGCGGCGTCAACTCCATGATATAAGGCTTACCATTGGTTCCAATGCGAGTCTCGATGTTATATACACATGTCTTAAGCCCTAAAAGAGTGATTAATCTTTGTATTTCAGACTTAAGATAAGCTTCTTGTTCCCTCGTAAAGGTTGATGGCCACGAGTAGGCTGCAGGGGTATAAGGATTGGTGGCATCAGCATCGAAACGTTGTGCGCAGAAACTGGTAAAGACCAATTTCCCGTCAACAGACATGCTGTCTGTGTCTGAAGAACAACCTTCTTTCTCGATAAATTCTTCTACGATGATATGGCCGGAAATGGAGTGTTCCATGGCATATTCCAAAGCTGGCTTTAGTCCCTCATGGTCATCCACACGCGTAACGCCTTTGCTTCCTGCGGCATCCGTAGGCTTCACGATGACAGGATACTCGTACCATGCCCCATCGGCCAACGCTTCATCAACCGAAGAAAACCCTTTCGCCTTGGGGACATTGAAATTATGTCTTGCCAGAAACGCCCTAAAATTGTCCTTGTTCTGGAGAATCTCTACACTCTCAAACGGACCAAACGAGGGGAGTCCCATTTTATTCTGCACATACGATGCAGCCACCACGCCAGGATCGCACGCGAAAGACATAATGCCATCTATTTGCAATCGTTGCGCCTCGCGAAGCACCGCCTCCTTGTCAACGATACTCACATTGCAGTATTCATCAGAATATTTGTGCGCAATGTTATTGGGCAGATAGTCTGCCGTAATAACATAATAACCTTGCTTATGTGCAGCCTCTATGACAGGAAGGAGATATCTTAGACCTCCAAGAAGCATTAACTTCTTTGGTTTCATCTTTTCACTATACATGTAAGAATTCTATTATTATCGTCCTCACTTTATGCGTTTTGCATCAGTAGGCAAATAGTATTGTTTCTCAACTCTACTGCTTTTCAATTATGCAGTCATGCTGTTTGGTTTGTTTGTCGTAATTAATACCTACAAGAACAACCTCGCCTGCGAAATCCTTTAATATTCCAGCATATCTTTTTTCATGAATTAGAGAAATCGCTGTTTCTGCTGATTTATCATACTTTAATTCCAAAAGTATAGCTGGCCGATTCCTGTTGAGACGGGGCATGAGGACTATGTCAGCAAAACCTTTGCCCGTTGGGAGTTCGCGAACCATGATGTAGTCTTTCTTGGCTGCATAATATGCAATGCTTAGTACGCAGGCAAGAGAATTCTCATCATTGTACTTCAGAATGCTTGTGTTATCTGCATGGATGACATCAATTGCTTTGGCAACAACGTCAGACTTTCCTTCTAAAGTTTCATTTAGCAGCCGCTCTGACTGTGTGATGGCGTTGGCTATAGCTTGCCATCCAGATTCAGAGACTATGGCATTCTTAAACTCGGTAGCCACCTCTACGTTGGGGATCCGGCAGGTTCTGTTGTTTCTGTTGTAAGAAAGATAGCCTAAATGAATCAACAGGGTCAAAACGTCGTCTTTGCTTCGAACAATATTCAGGTCGTTTTGGAAACTTGTCGTATCTACAGAGCAAGTGCCTCCTGCTACTAAATGCAATACGTCATCTTTCAGACCATCAAAGTTCATGCGTATATATGTCGCAACGGTGTCGTATGCACCGGTGTTTGACCAATAGCTGTCGCAGTAATGGTTGTATAATGCTGACATGACAGATGTGGGATTGAAAATCTCTGTGCTGTCTCCAATCTGGTAACCGTCGTACCATTCGGCTAACGTGTCGTAGTCCATATCATGCTTCGAGCACAAGTCACGAACTTCTTGGGCAGTGAATCCAAAACATTCCGCCATAGAACCTGGCTGAACTACTGAATATTCGTGGAAATTGTTTAAGGCTGACTGGGTCTTATATTTCTTGATTGGCAATATTCCTGTCATATATACACCAGCAAAAATTGACATGGCATTAGCTGATTTAAACAATCCTCGCAGCAGCCTGATATATTGTTCTGACACATCATTCGCATCCGTGAATTCTCTGAGGATGGCATCCCATTCATCAATAATCATTATGAACTTCTGCTGATGTGGTTGCTGTGAAACTATAGCGGAAAGAACATCAGTCAAATCGCTGTTCTCACGATACTGGACATCGGGAAATACCTCTTTTAGTTCTACTATCACATCGGACTGGATATGATCAATCATCTCATGGGGATTATACCGTGTGACAAAGTCGGTCATATCCAAATAGAGTACAGGATAGTGCTGAAAATGACGTGAGAAAGAAGGTGACGAGGCAATTTCCAAGCCTGCAAATAATTCTCTGTCTGCACACCACTGATCGTAGTATGCATATAGCATCTTTGCGGCTATGGACTTTCCAAATCGACGTGCGCGGCTGACACAAGTGAATTGCCGCTCTGTATTGAGAGTGGCATTCACGACATCTATTAGTTTGCTCTTATCTACAAACTCGCTATTCCTGACAGCGCGAAATCCATCGTTTCCTATCTTGATGAATTTACCCATGCCTCACTTTTGTCTTGTTTTACTATATGCAACCTATCACCTTGTCTATCTCTTCATCACTCAAAGCATGGTGCATGGGCAGACAGATGACGCTGTTGGCCATCTTATGAGCTACAGGCAGGTTTTCTGGACGGGAGCTCTCCAAACCACGGTAAGTAGAGAACTCACTGATGAGTGGATAGAAATAGCGGCGGCCAAGAATGCCTTGCTCTTTCATCTTGAAATAGAGTTCATCACGGGTCTGGCCATACTCCTTTTCATTTACAAAGATGGGGAAATAGCTATAGTTGTGTTTCACTCCGGGCAGATCGTCCCAAGACTCTATGCCTTGCACATCCTTCAAGGCCTCGCGATATTTAATGGCTACCTGATGGCGAGCCTCAATGGCAGCATCCACCTGTTTCAGGTTCAGAAGCCCGTAGGCTGCACGCATTTCGTCCATCTTGCTGTTGATGCCAGGCGCTATCACCTCTGTCTCACCTGCAAAGCCGAAATTCTTCAGGTAGTCGATGCGCTGCTTGGTCTTGGCATCGTGCATAATCATCGCGCCGCCTTCTATGGTGTTATAGACCTTTGTGGCATGGAACGAAAGGGTGCTCATGTCACCTGCATTCAGTATGCTTTCACCATTCACCTCGACCCCAAAAGCGTGGGCTGCATCATAAATGACTTTTAGCCCATATTTATCAGCAATTTCCTGTATAGCTTGGATGTTGCAAGGCTTGCCATAGACATGCACGGGCATGATGGCCGTGGTTTTGGGGGTAATGGCAGCTTCTATCTTGTTGGGATCCATGCAGCCTGTATCCCACTCTATGTCAACAAAGACGGGCTTGATGCCATTCCACCAAAGAGCATGGGTAGTGGCAACAAAACTATAGGGCGTAGTAATAACCTCGCCTGTAATGCGAAGAGCCTGCAAGGCCGTTATCAAAGGTAGTGTTCCATTGGTAAACAGACTCACGTAGGGTACTTTCAGATACTCTGCCAAAGCTGCCTCAAGCATCTTGTGATAATGCCCGTTGTTTGTAATCCACTTGCGCTCCCAGATATCCTTCAACAACTCGTTGAACTCATCCAGATTGGGAAGCAATGGTGAGGTAACTGTTATCTTCTTTTGATCTATGTTCATTTTCCAAATAATATTTTCTACAAACCGTAGATATTGAAAGCAAACGGAATGGTGCTAAAATTTCCGCCACACCATTTTGTTGACCACACCAACATACGATTGGATGATCTTAACCACCTTAGTGGAGACGTTCTCGTCTGTGTAGTCGGGAACCGGAGTTCCATAATTCCCATCTTTGTTCATTTGAACGGCTAGTTCTACTGCTTGCAATAGTCCCTTTGTGTCTATTCCGCTCAAAACAAAGCAGGCTTTGTCGAGAGCTTCGGGACGCTCCGTGCTGGTGCGGATGCAGATGGCGGGGAAAGGATGGCCGATGCTGGTGAAGAATGAGGATTCTTCGGGGAGGGTGCCAGAGTCGCTGACCACGGCAAAGGCGTTCATCTGCAGGCAGTTGTAGTCGTGGAAGCCGAGAGGCTCGTGCTGGATGACGCGTGGATCGAGTTGGAAACCACTCTGTTCCAAACGCTTGCGGCTGCGGGGATGGCAGCTGTAGAGAATGGGCATGTCGTACTTCTCCGCCATGCGGTTGATGGCGGTGAAAAGGGAGAGAAAGTTCTTTTCTGTGTCGATGTTTTCCTCGCGGTGGGCCGAGAGAAGGATGTATTTGCCTTTCTGCAGATGGAGGCGGCTGTGAATGTCGGATGCCTCAATCTCTGCAAGGTTCTGATGCAGCACCTCGGCCATGGGGGAACCCGTGACGTAGGTGCGCTCGCGAGGCAAGCCGCACTCGGCCAGATAGCGGCGGGCGTGCTCCGAGTAGGCCATGTTCACGTCGCTGATGATGTCAACGATGCGGCGGTTGGTCTCCTCGGGCAGACACTCGTCCTTGCAGCGGTTACCTGCCTCCATGTGGAAGATGGGGATGTGCAGGCGTTTGGCTCCGATGACGGAGAGGCACGAATTGGTGTCGCCCAGCACCAGGACGGCATCGGGACGTGTCTCGACCATCACCTTGTACGACTTGTCGATGATGTTACCCATGGTAGCACCAAGGTCATCGCCCACGGCATTCATATAGATATCGGGGTCGGCCAGCTTCAGGTCGCGGAAAAACACGCCATTGAGGTTATAGTCGTAGTTCTGGCCGGTATGGGCCAGAAGGGTGTCGAAATACTCTCGACACTTGTTGATGACCGCTGCGAGGCGGATGATCTCGGGACGTGTACCCACGATAATGAGCAACTTCAGCTTGCCATTGTTTTTAAAACCACTCATATTTAATTGCTTTTGAACACGGATTTCTCGGATTGAACGGATTTCTATTATGCCTTAAAATAAACAATGGTCGTTAAACAACTATTCTTTCTTTTTCAAGTTCATGCGAGCACCCGAAATTGAAGAGCAAACCTAATTTGAAGCCAGTAGCATGAAGATAGTTATAAACTTGAGAACGGTGAGCATCATCTAATGCACTTACCGCCTTCAGTTCTACAATTATTTTCTCATAGCATACGAAATCTGCTTTGTACATTTGCTTCAATTCTACACCATCGTATTGTATTCTCAATTCCTTCTCGCGTTCGTATGGAATTCCACGCCTTTGAAACTCTATTTCAAGTGCTTCCTGATAAACTGCCTCAAGAAAACCATGTCCCAATTTATTATAAACATGGAATGCTGCTCCGATTATGTTATAACTTAAATCGCTATATATCAACATGTCAAATAATCTGAAGCACCTTGATTGCCAAGATTATATTGAGCCAAGACAATTATTAATCTGTGTGCATCCTAAGAATCCGTGTTCGTAATTACACCTTTTCGAAGAATGTATCAGGGTGATTGGGGTCGAAGGGTTCATTGGCCCACATCACGGTGACGAGGTCGTCGGTGTCGGAAAGGTTGATGATGTTGTGGGTATAGCCAGGGAGCATGATGACCGACTGTATGCGGTCGCCGGACACCTCGTAGCTGATGACCTCGTCGGTGCCCTCCTTGCGCATCTGAATAAGACCGTGGCCACTGACCACGATGAACTGTTCCCACTTGGTGTGGTGCCAGTGCTGTCCTTTGGTGATGCCTGGCTTGGAGATGTTGATGCTCACCTGTCCGCAGTTCAATGTGTGTACCAATTCAGTGAACGAGCCACGGTCGTCCTTGTTCATTTTCAGGTCGAAGATGGCTTTCTCGCGAGGCAGATAGCTCAGGTAAGTGCTGAACAGTTTCTTCTCGAAGCTGTTTTCGGGTATCTCGGGAATCATCAGCGTCTGCTGCAATTGGGCGAAACTGTGGAGCAAATCCACAATTATGCACAGTGTCACCTTATGGGTCACTGGGCAGTAACAGTATCTGCCGACTGCATCGAGCCGCTGATCTCGCTGATGAGGGAGATTTCGCAGATTTTCCTTCCCGCTTGCGCTTTCAGCGCTTATATCTGCAGGAAAGGGAACAACCTCCAGCCCATCGAACTCACAGCGGTGTTCGCGGCCTTCGAGGGCATCGAGCATTTCAGCCACCAGGTCGTCGATATACAGCAATTCCAGCTCCACGCTGGGGTCGTTCACCTGAATGGGCAGGTCGTTTGCAATGTTGTTACAAAACGTTGCCACGGCAGAATTATAGTTGGGGCGGCACCACTTGCCAAAGAGGTTCGGAAAACGATAGACCAGCACCTTGGCACCCGTTTCTTCCTGATAACGCAGGAACAGGTCTTCTCCCGCTTTCTTGCTGCGGCCATACTCACTGTTGCCAAAACGGCCGGTCAACGAGGCCTGTTGCGAACTGGAGAGCATCACCGGACAGGTGTTGCCGTGCCGCTTCAACGTGTCGAGCAGCGTGGAGGCGAATCCAAAGTTTCCCTTCATGAAATCTTTGGTGTCCTTGGGGCGGTTGACGCCCGCAAGGTTGAACACGAAGTGGGCCTTGCGGCAGTAGTCGTCGAGCAGCGACGGGTCGGTGTCGATGTCGAACTCCATCACTTCTTCTATATGAAGGTTGGGGCGGGTTCGGTCTTTGCCTTCCTGAATGTTCTTCAGGGAGGCACAGAGGTTTTTCCCAACGAAGCCTTTGGCTCCAGTAACTAAAATTTTCATTTCTTTATCTCACACAGATTACACAGATGGCGCAGATTTCTTTGTTTTTTTTCTCACACAGATTTCACTGATAACACGGATTCATTCACAATCTTTATCACTGATATCGAAGATATCTTTGATTACACGGATTCAAATAGAGGGTGTTTTACTGATTTTGCTCAGTCAATTTACTATTCGGCGAATACCCTCGTTAATGTTGTATGAAGAAAAGTTTACCAAAAGGCCAACATGCTTATTCATTAGGCGGAGATAAGTTAGCAACTGCTTGGCAAACACTGGTTTCATTTCTTCAACCGATTTCAACTCAACTATAATCTGATTCTCTACCAACAAATCTAAGCGTAATTCTGTGGCTAATGTCTGCCCTTTATAAAAAATGGGCACTTGCACTTGACGGAGAACACTCAAACCACGCTGTTGTAATTCATAGGCCATAGCTTCTTCATAAACAGATTCCAGTAATCCTGGGCCAAGCTCGTTATAAACATCAAATATGGCCCCCCTGATCTGATAAGTAATCTCGTTATCCGTCATTGCAACCACTGGAAAATCCGTGATATCAACGCTTTAGCGTTCTTAATCCGTGATATCTACGCTTGCGTTTGTTATTTTTGAGAAAAGATCTGTGTTATCTGTGAAATCTGTGTGACCTAATCAAACACGAGCCAGCTCGTTCTGGATATACTCCAATGAGGCTATCTTTTCCTTGGTCTCCTGCAAGTTCAGGCGGCGGGTGTTGTTCGAGTTGAACTCCTCGATGGTGACGCGTTGGGTATTGCCCTCCGTGAAATACTTGTCGTAGTTCAAGTCGCGGTTGTCGGCGGGCACACGATAGAAGTTGCCCAGGTCGATGGCCTTCGAGCATTCCTCCTTGGTGAGCAGCGTCTCGTACATTTTTTCGCCATGACGGATGCCTATCACCTTGATGTTCTCTTTCTTGCCACCAAACAACTCGCAAACCGCCTCGGCCTGTGTCTGGATGGTGCAGGCTGGTGCTTTCTGCACCAAGATGTCGCCACTCTCACCATGCTCAAAAGCGAAGAGCACCAAATCGACAGCCTCTTCCAACGACATGATGAACCGTGTCATGGTGGGTTCGGTCAGCGTGATGGGCAACCCCCGACGTATCTGGTCAATCCACAGTGGGATGACCGAGCCGCGCGAGCACATCACGTTGCCGTAGCGCGTGCAGCATATCTTTGTTTTCTTCGGGTCGCACTGGCGCGCCTTGGCCACCGCCACCTTCTCTTCGATGGCCTTGGTGATGCCCATGGCATTGACGGGGTAGGCCGCCTTGTCGGTGGAGAGGCAAATGACACTCTTCACACCCTGCTCGATGGCAGCTGTGAGCACATTGTCGGTGCCTATCACATTGGTTCGCACAGCCTCCATGGGGAAAAACTCGCACGAAGGCACCTGCTTTAGCGCAGCGGCATGGAAGATATAGTCAGTGCCGGGCATGGCAGCGCGCACACTCTCCAACGAGCGCACGTCGCCAATGTAGAACTTTATCTTGTGAGCTACGTCAGAAAACTTAGCCTGATACTCATGACGCATGTCGTCCTGTTTCTTCTCGTCGCGACTGAAAATGCGTATTTCGCCGATGTCGGTACGGAGGAACCTGTTCAGCACGGCATTGCCGAAACTGCCCGTTCCACCCGTTATCATGAGCGTTTTATCCTTGAAAATTGACATAAAAAATGCTTATGAAAAATCTATAGAAAAAGAATCATCAACAATGCGACGGAGCACCAGGATGCAAGGCAGAGCAAAGAAAACGGCATTTTTGCCAACTGTTCTGATGAAAGCTGGAAAAGAGGTTGCACACAACAAAAAAATGCCATTACCTTCAAGTCTTGCATCCGCATAGGAGCAGGCAGGACTGTCAGATAACAAAGAAACACTCGCAAGGCCAGCTATCTCACTGATTATCACACTGTTTTCAAAGAGCCTGATATATGGTTGGTTTTTATCTTGTAGTTGGCAGTTGTCTGTTTTCAGACTTAGCAAGTCTTTCTGTAATGTTACCGTTCGGAATTCTGCTATGCTCGCAGATTTGTACTATTCGTCTAATTGCGGGTGCAAAGGTAGTTATAAATCCCGAGATACCAAAGTTTTTAATCTTTTTTATCAAGTGAGTGGATTTGCGTGGTTTTTCAACAAATGGGCATCCACTGATTCCACCTTCCGCAACACTTTAGCATCATGTGAAAAATAAGTTGATACAATGTAGGAGGTCACGTGTCCTCACGTGACACGAGTGTTCGGGTGCGACGTGAGGACACGTCGCCTCCTACAAAACCATGTGCTTACAGTAACACAACTTTTTTTGAATATTACTTAGCAGATGAATTTCGAAAGAGTGCCAAGGCTATTTGAACTTTCTGCGCAGGCGGTAGAGCCAACTGTTGTTGCCATAGCGCCAAAGGGCGAAACCCAGTCCGAAACGGCGGTAGGCACGTTCGAAGATGCGGCGGTGGCGGTAGCCGTCGTAGTTGCGCTGCAGAGCGGGCTGTGTGCAGTCGGCGAGCTGAGCCTCAACGAGTTGCAAAGAAGAAGCAATGGAAGAGAAGCGCCGTTGGCCGCGCGGCGTGTTCACCAGTACGAGCGAGCAACCGCGATTGTCGGCATTGAGCGTGGGGGCGGTGCGCTCCCAACCCCAGAAATCGCCGAGGGTGATGTCCGATGGGCGGTGGAAATTCTTGAAGGGGCAGGCAAAACACGAATAACGCTCGGTGTAGTTGCGCAGAAAAAGGAACTTGAACGCATCGGAACTGACCACCTTACCCTCGCCTTCGAAGGTTTCGCGGTGGGCGCGCCATCCGAAACGTCGTTTGTCGCGGAAAGAGACATGTGTAAACCGCACTCCTGCCTTACGTTCCATGCGGGCCAGATAGTCACGCCAGACATAGGGGCTGGGAGCGCCGTGGCAAACGATGTCAACCAACAGAAGTTGCTCCGTGTCAGCCCATTTCCTGCCCAAGAACGCCCGCAAGCCTGCCGTCTGGCAGGGAGTGCCCGAGAACAACACCTCTCTGCCTTCCTGCAAGTCGTGCAACACCTGCGGAAAAACACCCGTCAGGTCGCTCTGCACATATTTGCTCCCACGCATTTCGTCGCGTTCGGCAGGAGTGGTGGCCCGGCAGTGCATCACCCGGAAATGGTCTGTAAAACCGGCCCCATAGACCGCTCCGCCGTGGCTCAGCACTGCATCGGACAGGGCTGCGAAGACGGCTCCGCTGCGGCTCTTGTCCACCTCGTTCAAAACTTTGTGGCGGGCGGCATAGGCCAAAGGAACGGCATAGTTGGGGGTGAGGTCGTAGTCCTCGTGGAAGGGACACACCCGGTCGCACAGCCCACAATCGACACACCGCGAGGCATCAACCACAGGATAGAGAAATCCCAAGCCGTCGGGACGCATGGTGATGGCCTCGTGACGACAAACGTTCTGGCAGGCAGTGCAGCCGCTGCAGTCTTGTGGATTCTGGATGTTTATCATCGGCTGAACAGTTTGGTTTTCAATTGCTTGTATTTTCTGCGAACGAACGCACGCTCATCGGCCGAGCAACCCACATGGTACATGACCAAAAGGGTGCTGAGCAGGCTCACCGCCGACACCAGCACAAAGCGGCCGAAGCCGTCGCCGGGCAACACGCGAGCCAACAGCCAGGGCAACAGCAACGACAACACGCTTACCATGACGACGTTGAGATAGACCTTGCGCAGGTATTCGCCGGCGCGCAGCCGAATCATGGAGCGCAACATGAGGACGCGCGCCAGAAAGCACACCTGCGACATGCCGATGGCCACCATCATGACCGTCTCGGGAATGCACCCCATGCGCAGCAGAACGTACGAAATGGGCAGATTGAGCATGTTCAGCCCGCCCACCACAAGCTGATAGTTGCGTATGTGGCCCGTGGCCAACTGGGCCGTGATGAGCGGGTTGGAGATGCTCTCACTCATGGAGAACACTAGCACCAACTGGGTGAAAAGCACCGCGTGGTCGGGCACCCGCTTGAGCCACAAGTCGAGCACGTAGTGGGTGTTGAGCAGAATGGGCAGCGAGAGCAACAGCAGCATGTAGAACGACAGCCGCGCACCCTGATAGAGCAGCCGCATCATGTATTCGTAGTCGCCTGCGGCGTAGGACTTGGTGATTTGCGGATTCAGGGCCGTCATGAAGTTGGACACGAAGCCGCGCACAGCCCTGTTGACCGACATGGACACACCACGGGCGGCGTTGACAGCCGGGCCGGCAAACAGGTTGATGACCACATTGCCGCCTTGGTCGCGAAGCACCGCCGCCGTGGCCCCGATGTAGTTCCAACCGGCAAAGCTGAACATCTCGCCCATCAGCCGCCGGTCGTGGGACAGCCGATAGACACACTCGGGGAAATGCTTCTGGCAGTACCATCCATAGATGGCTCGGAGCATTACCGTGACGAGCGCCATCAGTATGGCGTAGAAAACCAACCTATCGACGGGCGAAACCTGTATGGCGAAAGCGATGACCAGTTTCATCAGCCCATCGACAATGGTGATGTAGGCGAAGGCAGACATGCGCTCGTGGGCAATGATGACGGCGCGGTAGGGCATGGTGGCCAGCGTCAGGGCGAACGTAGCCACCGAGAGGTGGAACACCCAGTAGGCCGCCGTCATGCGTTCGGGCGGAATGACCATCTTGTTCTCGAGAAACCAAATCCCCACCGTTTCGGCCAGCACGACAATGATGGCCGAGATGAACAATTGAATGGTGATGGCTGCCGAAAACACCTCCTTCAGCCGTGCGTTGTCCTTGCGGCCCAGTTCGAACGTCAGAAAACGGCTGATGGACGACGACACCGAGTGGGACACCACCGAGAACAACCCCACAAAGCCTCCCACCACGTTATAGACACCATAGTCGATGACACCCAGTGCGTGCAGGATGACGCGGCTCGTATAGAGGCTGATGAACATGAGCAGCAGCATGCGCGCATAGAGCATGAGCGTGTTGCGGGCGATGCGTTTGGTGTTCTCTGAGTTTGCCGACATATATTAATTCATTCAAGTTTCGAAAGCTCCTCTTTCTAGGAGTTAGCGGGAGTTAGCTGTAGTTAACGAGCCTTTGGCTCGTAGAGTTAGCCCCCTCTGACTCCCCCTGGTGGGAGAGATTGTCTGTGCGTTGGGTCTATTCCCGAGCAAGCTCGCCTACCCGTAGCCTTTCCCCCTCAGGGGGGATGAGAGGGGGGCTACCGTTAACTTCACAGCCTGGAAGGCTGCTAACTACAGATAACTCCTGATAACTCCTGACATGCGAAAGCTGAGTTAATCCAATCGGCTTTCAGCCGTTGCGTTATGAGCGGCTAAGGTACGAAGTTTTCGCCAACAGACAAAGAAAAAAGCAAAGAAATAGCCCCTGAAGTGCGATTTTCGCCAAATTGTTTTGCACCTCGCCAAGAAAATTGTATCTTTGCAAGGTTATAAACATTGCGCTCTCCAGCCACCGAAACCATTCGTGAAAGCAGAGCGTATGCGAAAAACAAAACTAATAGTATTGTAAAGAGTTTAGATGACAGACAACAAGAAATACCGATTGCTCAGCCACATCAACACCCCCGCAGACCTGCGCAAACTGAAGGTGGAACAACTGCCCAAAGTGTGCCAGGAACTGCGAGCCGACATTGTTGACGAGCTGGCAGTCAATCCGGGCCATCTGGCTTCCAGTCTGGGAGTGGTGGAAATCACCGTAGCGCTTCACTACGTCTATGACACTCCCGAAGACCGCATCGTATGGGATGTGGGCCATCAGGCATACGGACACAAGATACTTACAGGCCGCCGCGAACAGTTTTGCACCAACCGCAAGTTGCATGGCATACGACCATTCCCCTCGCCCTTGGAGAGTCCCTACGACACTTTTGTCTGCGGTCATGCGTCCAACTCCATCTCGGCCGCGCTTGGCATGGCCGTGGCCAACAAGGTGGAGCGCAGCAACGACGGCAACAAACAGCAGAGCACCGACATCCCCAAACGCCACGTCGTGGCCGTCATCGGCGACGGTGCCATGAGCGGCGGGCTGGCATTCGAGGGACTCAACAACGCCTCTTCGTCGCCCAACGACCTGCTCATCATCCTGAACGACAACAACATGAGCATTGACCGGTCGGTGGGGGGCATGAAGCAGTATCTGCTCAACCTCAACACCAACGAAACCTACAACACGCTGCGCTACAAGGCATCGAACTGGCTCAAGTCGCGAGGCATGATGAACGACGACCGACGCAAGGGCCTCATCCGGCTGAGCAACGCCTTCAAGTCGGCCATTTCCCACCAACAGAACATTTTCGAGGGAATGAACATTCGCTACTTCGGCCCCTTCGACGGACACAACGTGGAGGAACTGGTGAGGCTGCTGCGACAACTGAAGGACATGCGTGGCCCCAAACTGCTCCATCTGCACACCATCAAGGGAAAGGGCTATGAACCCGCCGAACGGCAGGCCACCGTGTGGCATGCGCCGGGCAAGTTCGACGCCGTCACAGGCGAACGCCAGGTGAGCGCCACCGACAACCAGCCCCCAAAATACCAGGACGTGTTCGGCCACACGCTGCTCGAACTAGCCCGCCAAAACCCGCGCATCGTGGGAGTAACGCCCGCCATGCCCACGGGCTGCTCGATGAACATCATGATGAAGGCCATGCCCAGCCGCACGTTCGACGTGGGCATTGCCGAGGGACACGCCGTCACCTTCTCGGGCGGCATGGCCAAAGACGGTCTGCAACCCTTCTGCAACATCTACAGCGCCTTTGCCCAGCGCGCCTTCGACAACATCATTCACGACGTGGCCATGCTCAATCTGCCCGTCGTCATCTGTCTCGACCGCGCCGGACTGGTGGGCGAGGACGGCCCCACGCACCATGGAGCTTTCGACATGGCCGCCCTGCGACCCATTCCCAATCTGACCATAGCCTCGCCCATGGACGAGCACGAACTGCGCCGGCTCATGTTCACCGCCCAGTTGCCCAACAAGGGCACCTTCGTCATTCGTTATCCGCGTGGGTGCGGCGTAAAGGTCGATTGGCAGTGTCCGCTCGAGGAAATAGCCGTCGGCACCGGCCGCCGTCTGCGCGAAGGCACCGACGTGGCCGTGCTCACCGTTGGCCCCATCGGCAACGAGGTGGAGGCCGTCATCGACGAAATGCAACAGGAGCAGGCCGCAACCGGCGCGCAGCACCGAGTGGCCCACTACGACATGCGCTTTGTCAAACCGCTCGACGAACAGTTGCTGCACGAGGTGGGACAGCGTTTCGACCGTGTCATCACCATCGAAGACGGCGTTCGCAACGGCGGTTTCGGATCGGCGGTGCTCGAGTGGATGAACGACCACGACTATCAGCCCGTAGTGAAACGTCTGGGGCTGCCCGACCACTTCGTAGAACATGGCACCGTGCACGAACTGCAACAGATTGTAGGAATCGACCACGATGGCATCCGCCGGGCCATTGACGAACAGCTGGCCCTCAGCACCCATCAACCAACACCCACCAACCAACAGCCATGAAAATCATCATCGTCGGCGCATACGCCATAGGAACCCATCTGGCCAAGCTCCTCTCAAGGAACAACCACGACACCGTACTCATCGACTCGGACGAGGAGCGCCTCTCGAACATCAGCAGCGACTACGACCTGATGACCATCCAGGCATCGGCCTCGCGCATTCGCACCCTCAAGGATGCCGGCGTGAACGGTGCCGACCTGTTCATCGCTGTGACACCCGACGAGAACCTCAACATGAACGCCTGCATGCTGGCCAAGGGCATGGGCGCCAAGCGCACCGTGGCCAAAGTGGACAACTACGAATACACCCAGCAGAAACTGAGCGGCATTTTCGAGAAAGTGGGAATCACCTCGATCATCTACCCCGAGAACCTGGCTGCGCGCGACATTGCCAGCGGTCTGAAAATGTCGTGGGTACGCCAGCGATGGGACGTTCACGACGGAGCCCTCATCATGCTGGGCATCAAGCTGCGCGACACATGCCAAATACTGAACGAGCCCCTGAAAGACCTCTGCAAGCCCGAGTCGCCCTACCACATCGTGGCCGTGAAACGCAATGGCGAGACCATCATCCCGCGCGGCGATGACGTGCTGAAGCTGAACGACCTGGCCTACTTCATGACCACCCGCACTTACATTCCCTACATACGGAAGATTGTGGGCAAGGAACACTATGTTGACGTGAAGAACGTCATGATCATGGGCGGAGGAGCCACCGCCATCCGCGCCACTGCCATGATTCCCGAATACATGAGCGTCAAGATCATCGAGGAGAACGAAGCCCGCTGCGAACGCATCAACGAGCTGGTGAACACCGACCGCGTGATGGTGATTCACGGCGACGGCCGCGACCTCTCGCTGCTCAACGAGGAAGGCATCAAGAACACCCAGGCCTTCGTGGCCCTGACGGGCAATGCCGAAACCAACATCCTGGCCTGCCTCACCGCCAAGCGAATGGGCGTGAGAAAAACCGTGGCCATGGTCGAGAACTTCGACTATGTGGATATGGCCGAGAGCCTTGACATCGGCACCATCATCAACAAGAAAGCGTTGGCCGCCAGCTACATCTACCAAATGATGCTCGACGCCGACGTGAACAACATCCGATTCCTCATGTCGGCTAATGCCGACGTGGCCGAGTTTACGGCACAGCCTGGCTCGAAAGTCACCCGCAAGCGCGTGTTCGAGCTGGGGCTGCCCAAGGGAGCCACCATCGGCGGACTGGTGCGCAACGGCGAAGGCCAGCTCGTGAGCGGTGGTACGCAGATTGAGGCCGGCGACTCGGTGGTGGTGTTCTGCCACAACATCAACATGTCCAAAATAGAGAAATTCTTCAAATACTGACCCCACTCAGGCTTCTTTTCATCCGAATGCTGAACTTCAAAATCATATATAAAATCATCGGGACGCTGCTCTACATCGAAGCAGCCATGATGTCTATATGCATGGGCATGGCCATCCATCTGCACGACGACGACACGCTGGCGTTCATCGTCTCGGTCATACTCACCATCATGGGCGGCATTGCATTCCGTTATCTGGGGCGAAACTCGGAAAATTCGCTCGGGCGGCGTGAAGCCTACTTGCTGGTGACGCTCACATGGATCATCTTCAGTATTTACGGCACATTGCCTTTCATCATCAGCGGCTACATCAACAGCTTCACCGATGCTTTCTTCGAAACCATCTCAGGGTTCACCACCACGGGCTGCAGCATCCTCGACGACGTGGAGAGCCTGCCCCACGGGCTGCTGTTCTGGCGCACCATGACCCAATGGATAGGCGGACTGGGAATCGTGTTCTTCACCATCGCCATCATCCCCTCGTTGGTGGGCGGCAACGTGAAGGTGTTCTCTGCCGAGGCCACCGGCCCCATCCGCGCCAAGATGCACCCCCGGCTGAGCACCACCGCCAAATGGATTTGGAGCATCTACCTGATGCTCACCGTGGGCTGCGCCGTGTGCTACTACTTTTCGGGCATGGATTTGTTCGACTGTCTGAACTACGCCATGACCACCACCGCCACAGGCGGATTCTCCACCCACAACGCCAGCACGGGCTACTTCCACAATCCCTACATCGACTACACGGCCATCACCTTCATGTTCCTCTCTGGCACCAGCTTCACCCTGCTCTACACCACCCTGTTCAAAGGCCGCATCAGGCAGTTCCTGAAAAACTCGGAGTTCAGGTTTTACGTGGTGGTCGTGGTGGTGGCCACAGCCGCCATCGTTTCGATTCTGGTCAACAACAACGGCTACAAACTGGCTGACGCCATCCGCATGGGACTGTTCCAGGTGATGTCGTTCATCACCACAACGGGCATCTTCAACGACGACGCCGCCCAGTGGCACCACATCACGTGGGTGATACTGAGCATCTGCATGTTCTTGGGGGCCTGCTCGGGATCCACCAGCGGAGGTTTCAAGTGCATCAGGGCCGTCATGGTGCTCACCATCCTGAAAAACGAGATACGACGCATCCTGCATCCACGCGCCGTGCTGCCCGTAAAGGTGAACGACAACAACATCCCCTACTCCTCGCAGGTGACGCTGCTGGCTTTCCTCACGGCCTACATGCTGCTGTGCCTGTTCACTTATTTCTGCATGATTATCGTGGGAGTTGACAGCACCAACTCCATCACCATATCCATCAGCTGTGCCAGCAACGTGGGACCCACGCTGGGGCTGGAGATTGGGCCCACCATGTCGTGGGGCATACTGCCGACAGGAGTGAAGTGGCTCCTTTCGGCCCTCATGCTCATGGGCCGTCTGGAAATTTTCACGGTGGTGGTGCTCTTCACCCCCGCATTCTGGAAAGACAACTAGAAAGAGCCAGAGCACCGAGCATTGCCGGGAAGGCCAAGGAAAGGCATAAACTCTGGATTTTCCGGATTATCCGGAATTTCCGGAATTTCCGGAATCTCTGGAATCTCCGGAGCCCCAGAAAAGCTCGAAAAACCAAACCAATAATAAAAAAGACAAAGCAATGTACAAGTTCAAACCACTACTGAAATCCACCCTATGGGGCGGCGACAAAATAATCCCCTTCAAACACCTCGACAGCCAGCAACAGCAGGTTGGCGAGAGTTGGGAAATTTCTGGCGTGAAAGACAACGAAACCGTTGTGGCCGACGGCCCCATGGCAGGCAAGCGTCTCAACGAACTGGTAAGTCTGCTGCGCGACAAACTGGTAGGCAGCGAAAACTACGCCCGCTTCGGCAATGAGTTTCCACTGCTCATCAAGTTCATCGACGCCCGCCAAGACCTGAGCATCCAAGTGCATCCCACCGACGAGATAGCCCACAAGCAGGGCAAGGAACGCGGCAAAACCGAGATGTGGTACATCATGGACTCGGCACCCGACGCCAAGCTCTACAGCGGACTGCGCCTGAAGATAACCCCCGAGGAATACAAACAGAGAGTGGAAGACGACACCATCTGCGAGGCGCTGGCCCAATACTCCGTCGGCGAGGGCGACGTGTTTTTCTTGCCCGCCGGACGCATCCATGCCATTGGCACAGGCTGTTTCCTGGCCGAGATACAGCAAACGAGCGACGTCACCTACCGCATCTACGACTTCAAGCGGCGCGACAAAGACGGAAACTTCAGGCAACTGCACACGCAGGAGGCCGCCGAGTGCATCAACTACGAAGTGCTGCCCTCCTACCGCACACCCTACGAAGCCAAGAAGAACGAGGGAGTGCAGTTGGTCAGCTGCCCCTACTTCACCACTGCCGTCTATGACCTCGACGAACCCATGACGATCGACTACAGCGAGCTCGACTCGTTCGTCATTCTCATCGGCATGAAGGGCGAAGCCACCGTCACCGACGACCAAGGGCAGCAAACCACGCTGCGCGAAGGAGAAACGCTGCTCGTGCCCGCCACCGCCAAGACCATCGCTGTGAGCGGCAAGCTGAAATTCCTGGAAACATACGTATAAAGAAACTGACACATTGCTTTCAATCAAAAAAACTACACATCCATGACAAACGAAGAGAAACAAGAGCTGGAACAGTTGCGGCAAGAAGTGGAACGCCTGAACGAACAGAACAGAGAACTGCAAGACGCAGTGCAAAAACTCATTGCGCGAAACATGATGCTCGCCGACAAGCTGGACATCAACTACGAAGTGCGACGCCGCGTGGATTGGCTGAAAGACCTGGTGCGACGCCATCGCGAATACGTTGCCCAGGCCGACCTGCGCAACGACGAGGAACTGCTGGCCCTCATCGAGGCCCGTCTGGAAGGCGAGAACATTCCCCTTCCGCCCGAATTCGGCATACGCGAAGTGGCCGAAATCGTCGGCACCACCCAGTCGCGAATCACCTCGCTCTACAAGGAGAAGACCATCTACCATTCGCTCGACAAGTATCTCGACTTCCTGCGCCTGATGCGCGCCCTGCGCATTCTGAAGGAGCATCCGGCCTACAGCATCGAGGCCATTGCCCACGATGCAGGATTTGCCAGTGTGCGCACCCTGAACCGGAAGATACAGGAGGCATTGGGCATCACTCCCGGACAATTCCGCGACATCAACAATCCCGACGATTGATTTGCTTGGCAGGATGGCAGCCTCAGGGCAGCTATTCTGCCAAAAACTTTTCAATGTCCTTCTGCAAACGGCGGAAGGGTTCGCTCAAAATGTAGGAAGTGTTTTTTTTGAGCATCTGCTCGATGTCCTGCACACTGTGCATGTAGCAGGACAGTTCGTTGCGCCGCTGGGTATCGTGCTGAGCCTGGCGGTTTATTTCGTTTTCGCGCTCGCGGCGCAACTTGTCGCAAACCTTCTTGGCCAGGGGCAACACAATCTTGTCGAACAGATTGTGGCCCTGTATATATAAATAGGTGGTTTGCGGAGTGATGCCCAACTGGCTGGCAAGCTCTTCCTTGAGTGCCAGATACGACTCCTTGGCATCAGGATGTTCGTGAATGAATTGCGACACCTTTTTGTTCACCTTGCGCTTCAGGTGTTCAATGGGTTCCATGGGCTCGCGCAGACTGATGGTGCCAAGTTCGGTGATGCGGTTGAGATCGGAAATGGAGAACTGGTTGTAGATGCCACGGCGGTAGTGCCACACGCTCCAGACGAACAGCGGAAAGAGCACCTCGGAAAAGCGCGTGAGGAACGTGACGAAATCGAACACCTGATGGTCGTTGAGCGTGGCCATGACGCAAGCCGTGTGCAGCCCCTGCGCATAGCACTGATAGTTCTCAATGGCATAGACATAGGTGTGGAACACGTAGGGATTGTCGAGCACCTGGTGGGAAGTGTGGGTGACGCCCTGCAACACATAGTCGTAATCGGCATCGACACAGGCGATGAGATCGCGCCCCACCTTGGCCGAGAGGGTGTTCATGAGCACCGACTTCTTGCCCCGCTCGAGCACTCCCTTCGACGGGAGCATCACCTCGAAATACAGTTTGTCGGTCTCGTAGTTGCCGAGCACGGTCCGCCAGAAGAAAATATCATCGTAGCTCTCGACGTAGGCCACTATCCTGCGTCGAGAATTCTTGGAGCTCAGTTTGTTGGCCGCCTCCAGGTATCGCGATGAAATGTTGTCGTTCAGACGCTTCACTATTTCACAATTTTACTATTTTACAATCATAATTAATATACAATTTCACAATTTCACAATTTCACTGTCTGATTGTAAATTGTCTAATTGTCAAATAAATCTGTTATGAATTATGAATTCTTCACAGGGTAATGTCCGTCACTTCGGTCACCTTGTCCATCCATCCGTTCATGATGACGGCGGGCGAGTGGGTGGTGAGAATGATTTGCACGTTGGGATTGAGTTCCAAAATCAGGTCGATGAGCCGCTGCTGCCAGTCGATGTGGAGGCTCACCTCGGGTTCGTCCATGAAGAGCACATAGTCCTGGTCGTCCTCCACGAGCACGGTGAGGAGGATGGCCAGCATTTGTTTTTCGCCGCTCGAAAGCTGGTAGGGCACCAGCGTTTCGCCTATCTGTGTGAAGCGAATCTCGTTTTCGGTGCGCACGATGCGTTTGCCCGTATCCTTAAACAGGTCGTCAACGAGGTCCTGGAAACGTGTCTTGCGCATAGCAATCTGCTGCGCCTTCAGGGCTGCGTCGGCCCCACCCTGCTGCAACACCTCGATGATGCGGTTGCCGATGTTCACCTGGTAGTCCAGATACTTGCGCTGCAGCTGAAAGAGCTGCCAGTCGAGCTCGGTGGCCAGCGAAAGGTCCATCTTGGCCACCATGTCGCCGTTCATGATGGGACGGTCGAACGACCGGATGACGTCATAGCGAATCCACTTGGCATCCTCGGGCACCACGCGCAGTCGAACCCCCTTGAGCATGTGGCTGGGAAACTCGCCACCGGCACTCAGCCCACGCACCACCTTATTTAATATGGTGCTCTTGCCCACACCGTTGATGCCGCTCAAAATGTTCACCTTCCGGTCCAGATTCCAGACAATGTGTTTCTTGCCGCTCCACAGCGAGTCAATCTCTATTTGCTCTATGTATTCCGCGAACTTCTGCATAGTTTCATAGTGTTGATTTCGATGCAGCAAATATAATAAAAAGGGCACAAAACGCCCAGAAAAAAAACGTTTTTTTGCTTTCCAAACGCCAAAAAATCAGCTTTTCCTACCCTGAAAGGGGCTAAATACCACAAACGTGGTATGCCAAATGCCCCAATCGTGCGATTTCCCACCTCTGTTTTTCGCCGTACCTTTGCAACCAGAAACATTTAAACTGATTCACAAACACGCTCCCTGAGCATCCTGCCGACACGATGACTAGGGACTTAAACAAAAAAGAAAGGAAAAAGTTATGAGCGAAAAGAAACTTCACTTCGAGACATTGCAACTGCACGTTGGTCAAGAACAGCCCGACCCCGCCACCGATGCGCGTGCCGTACCCATATACCAGACCACCAGCTACGTATTCCGCAACTCGCAGCATGCCGCCGACCGATTCGGACTGCGCGACGCCGGCAACATCTACGGCCGTCTGACCAACTCCACCCAGGGAGTGTTCGAAGACCGCGTGGCCGCCCTCGAAGGCGGTGTGGCCGGACTGGCCGTGGCCAGCGGTGCAGCCGCCATCACCTATGCTCTGCAGAACATCGCACAGGCTGGCGACCACATCGTTGCTGCCGACAATCTCTACGGCGGCTCCTACAATCTCATCACCCACACGCTCAGCACACAGGGCATCAGCAACACCATCGTCAACGTGAACGACCTCGTGGCCCTCGAAGCCGCCATCCAACCCAACACAAAAGTAATATACGCCGAGACCTTCGGCAATCCCAACAGCGACGTCACCAACCTGGAGGCCGTAGCAGAGATTGCCCACAAGCACAACATCCCGTTCATTGTTGACAACACCTTCGGCACTCCCTTCCTCATCCGTCCACTGGAGCATGGAGCCGACATCGTGGTACACTCAGCCACCAAGTTCATAGGCGGCCACGGCAGCTCGCTCGGAGGCGTCATCGTCGATGGAGGCAAGTTCGACTGGAAAGCCAACGCCGACCGGTTCCCCACACTGGCCAAGCCCGACCCCTCGTACCACGGTGCCGTGTTTGCCGACGTGGCCGGTGCAGCTGCATTCGTCACCCGCATACGTGCCGTCATCCTGCGCGACACGGGAGCCACGCTCTCTCCCTTCAACGCCTTCATCCTGCTGCAGGGCCTCGAGACGCTCAGCCTGCGCGTGGAACGCCACGTCTATAACGCCCTGAAAGTGGTGGATTTCCTGAAGAACCACCCCAAGGTGGCCAAGGTGAACCATCCCAGTCTGCCCGACCATCCCGACCACGCCCTCTACAACAAGTACTTCCCACAAGGCGGTGGCAGCATCTTCACCTTCGAGATAAAGGGAGGCGAAGAAGAGGCTTGGCGCTTCATCGACTCGCTGCAAATATTCTCGCTCCTGGCCAACGTGGCCGACGTGAAGAGCCTCGTGATTCACCCCGCCACCACCACCCACTCGCAGCTCTCGCCCGAGGAACTGGCCCAGCAGCACATCACTCCCGCCACCATCCGCCTGAGCATCGGCACTGAGCACATCGACGACATCATCGACGACCTGAGCCAGGCTTTCGACAAAATCAGATAGTACGTCCATTCGGCTGGCTCTGGCCATGCCTGCAGGCCACCCTGTCAAACAAAAAACATTACTATTTATATAAAAAAACATATTATGGCTAAAATTGCGAAACAGCTCACCGAGCTTATCGGCAACACCCCTCTGTTGGAACTCAACAAGTTCTCTGAGGTGAAAGGACTGCAAAGCCCCATCATTGCAAAAGTGGAATTTTTCAACCCCGGCGGCAGTGTGAAAGACCGCATAGCACTGGCCATGATCGAAGATGCCGAGCAACGCGGCATCATCAAGCCGGGAGCCACCATCATCGAGCCCACCAGCGGCAACACTGGCGTAGGACTGGCACTCGTCTCGGCCGTGAAAGGCTACAAACTCATCCTCACCATGCCCGAGACCATGAGCATCGAGCGCCGCAACCTGGTGAAAGCCTACGGCGCCGAAGTGAGGCTCACCAGCGGCAAGGATGGCATGCCCGGAGCCATCCGCGCAGCCGAAGAACTGCGCGACAGCATTCCCGGCAGCGTCATCCTGCAGCAGTTTGAGAATCCCGCCAACCCCGCCAAGCACTACGCCACCACAGGCGAGGAGATTTGGCAGCAAACCGACGGCAACGTTGACATCTTCGTAGCCGGCGTAGGCACCGGAGGCACCATCAGCGGCGTGGCCAAACGGCTGAAAGAGCACAATCCGCAGGTGAAGGTTGTAGCCGTGGAGCCGTCGGCGTCGCCCGTGCTGAGCGGCGGCAGCAGCGGCCCCCACAAGATACAGGGCATCGGTGCGGGATTCGTGCCCAAGACCTACGACCCATCGCTCATCGACGAAGTGCTGCCCGTTGACAACGACGACGCCATACGCACCGGACGCCAACTGGCACAGCAGGAAGGACTGCTCGTAGGCATCAGCTCGGGAGCCGCCGCCTTTGCCGCCATCCAGGTGGCCAGCCGACCGGAAAACGCAGGCAAACGCATCGTCGTGCTGCTGCCCGACACCGGCGAGCGCTACCTCTCCACAGTGCTCTACGCCTTCGACGAATATCCGCTCTAGAGAATCCAGCACTTGCTGGAAACCAGAGCAGCACTTGCTGGAAACCAGAACAGCACTTGCTGGAAACAGAGCAGCGCTTGCTGGAAACAGAGCAGCGCTTGCTGGGATTCAGAGCAGCGCTTGCTGGAGATTGAAACAAAGAATTGTAGATTGAAACAACTTTTCCATAGTTTGAATCAGGTCTTTCTGTAGAAACCGCAACCCTTTTGTGCACAATATGTTCACAAAAGGGTTTTCTCTTGCCATCCTAACCGAATAGTTGTTTTAAGCAGTGTCTTCGCTGGCCATCCAAACCGAATACCGCCATAAAGCCAAGAAAACGCCACATCCCGTCAGACGCGGCTTTTCGCTTCTCTGCTGCCACAAAAATATCTCCCGACAACGCGCTCAAATTTTCTAGAGAATCTGAACGTATCGTCGGGAGATATTTTTGTAGTGTCGGGAGATGTTTTTGTAGTGTCGGGAGACAAGATGAGTTTATCTTACATTCACTGATGATTATACAGACATTTCCAAAGAAAAGCAGAAACTAACAGGTAAATTTGGATGTTTGGAATAATAATCGTAATTTTGCAGCAGATTTACAAAGAAAAGGAGTTAAGAGTATGGCAACACCTATCAGACCAATACCTGTAGTAACAGGTGACGATGCAATACGCTTTGTAGAGGCTGCGGAAGCAGCTGAGCGCAATGCTCACACTGTGGAATTGGAGCAGTCGCGCGAAGACTTCGACAAGATAATGTCAACGGCACAACTCTACTAAAGCATGGGATTCCTTGCTGACAAATGTACTTATTATTCCGACAACATACGTTTCGCCCCGGATCGCTTGATGCGAACCGGGGCGAAATGCAGAGATGCCGATGCCCGCAGGGGCAAGGGCCTACTTGTAGCACTCGAAAATCTGGTTGGTACGCTCGCGCGGCAGTTTGGGAGTGAACAGGCTGACGAGCCACACCACCACGAAGCCACCCACCATGGCAATGGCACCGCAGTTGATGGGGTTGATGGGGTTGCCAGCCAGCATGTTGACCACCGTCAGACCCACGCCCCAAACGAAGCAGGCCCACACGGAGGCCGTGGTGACGCCACGCCAATAAAGACCCAGCATGAACGGAGCGAGGAAGGCTCCGGCCAGGGCACCCCACGAGATGCCCATGAGCTGGGCGATGAAGGTGGGCGGATTGAGGGCTATCATGAGCGAAATGACAATGAAGAACACGATGAGCACACGCATGACCACCACCTTGCGGCGCTCCACCTTCTCGGCCACCACATCGTCGATGGTGCCTTCCTCCACTTCGCCGGGCAGCGACTTCTTGTCTCGGTAGATGAGGTCGAGCGTCATGGTGGACGACGAGGTGAGCACCAGCGAGGCCAGCGTGGACATCGAGGCCGAGAGCACCAGCAGAACCACCAGGGCTATGAGTATGTCGGGCAGGGTGACCAGCATGGAGGGCACGATGGAGTCGAAGTCCAGGCGGCCGTTGGGCAGTACGGGTGGCATGCCGAACAGACGGCCGAAACCGCCGAGAAAATAGCAGCCGCCGGCCACGATGAAGGCGAAGAGCGTCGAGATGACGGTGCCGCGGCGGATGGCCTGCTCGTCGGTGATGCTGTAGAACTTGCCCACCATCTGGGGCAGTCCCCACGTGCCGAGCGAAGTGAGGATGACCACGCCCAAGAGATTCCAGGGGTCGGGACCCCAGAGCGAAGCGAAGCCACCGTTTGCACTGGCATCGGCATCGCTGGGCAGCACGGCCAGCTTCTCGACAGCCGCCGACAGTCCTCCCTGCGAATTGAGCACGGCGGCAATGACGGTGACGATGCCGAAGAGCATGATGATGCCCTGAATGAAGTCGTTCATGGCCGTGGCCTTGTAGCCGCCAAGAATCACATAGACGGCGGTCAGTATGGCCATGATGATGACGCAGTACTCGTAGGGGATGCCGAAGCCCATCTCGAAGAGGGTGGATATGCCTTTGTAAACGCCTGCTGTATAGGGGATGAGAAACACGAAGGCAATGACCGAGGCCACCACGCGCAGCCCCTGGCTGTCATAGCGAGTGCCGAAGAAGTCGGGCATGGTGCGGCTTTCGATGTGCTGGGTCATGAGCTTGGTGCGGCGCCCCAACAGAATCCACGCCAACAGCGAACCGATGACGGCATTGCCCACGCCGATCCACGTGGCCGAAAGGCCATATTTCCATCCGAACTGTCCGGCGTAGCCCACAAAGACCACCGCCGAGAAATAGCTGGTGCCGTAGGCGAAGGCTGTGAGCCAGGGACCCACCGAACGTCCGCCGAGCACAAATCCGTCAACACTGCTGGCCTGCTTGCGCGAGTAGAGACCCACGCCCACCATGACGACCAGAAAAACGATGGTGAGAAGTATCTTGATAAACATTTCTTAATCTTTTGTTTTAATAGTTTTCAATCTTTCTTTTTCATCCTCAAAACGCCACTTGTATCTGCGACTGCAGCCAGTTGTAGTCCTTGCCAATCATGTCGCCGCACAGGCAGCGGGTGTATTGCACCTGCAGGCGGCATTTCTTGTAGAACCAGTACTGCAGTCCGGCCGTGATGTTGGTTTGGTTCCAGCCGTCGATGGTGGTGTTGCGGTCGAAGGTTTCGCCGCTGGCCACCAGGTCCAGGCTGGGAGCCACGGGTATGCAGGCCGTCACGTAGCCGCCGCGGCTGCCCACGTCGCCGTCCTTGCCGCCGAGCCACTCGGCGCGTATGCTCACGGGGCGCGCCTCTTTATATTTGCCGGGCGCCATCAGGCCCGTCTTGTATTCTGCTCCAATGCTGTAGCGGTCGCGCGTGTAGTTGTCGCCCGCTTTCACGCCGGGGTTCCATGCTGCCTCGCCCACGGCATGGCCTTTGCCTTTCTGCCCCGAAGCCACCACGCGCAGTCCTTCCACGGGGCGCACCTCGAGCTTGGCAATGAGGTCTTTGTTGTTGTTGCCATCGCGGCGGTTGATGCCCTGCCCGTTCATCACGGCCAGTTCGTAGTGCAACAGCCCCGAGGCCAAGTCGCCATAAATCATGGCTCCCATGTCGCGCCCATAGTTCACGCCGTTGAGCGGGTCGGGACCTTCGCCTGCCAGATAGAGCACAGCCTGCGAATAGACGTCAATCAGCTCGAGCATGGTGGGCGAGAGCGGGTTTTCCATCGAGTAAGAGTGTTTGAATTGGCCCACCCGGACGGTGAGGGCCTTGTCGTCAGAAAGCCGATAGTCGGTGTAGAACTCTTGCACTACGCTCGAAAAGTCGTGCATGAACAAGAACGACCATCGGTCGGTGATGCGGGCTTTGGCCCACAGGAGGGTGCGCTTCAGGTTGAAGTCGTTGCGCTGGGTGTTGTTGGCGTCCTGCCACGAATAGCCGCCCTGGGCATAACCGTTGAATGTGATGCGGCTGGTAAAGTCTTTCAGCCAGTCGGTGTTGCTGCCCTGGGCCTGTTGTCCCATGGCGTAACAGCTGCTCATCGCTGCCATGATGACGGCCAGTGTGGCCGTTTTCAGTGTTTGTCTTTTCATCTTTTTTACTTTTTTGTTGAGTCAATTTTTCATTTTTCGACAAATGATTATTAGTTTTTGCGTGACAAAGGTACAACATTTTCGGTTAACACAATAAAAATATGGCAGAAAAACTTCCGTTTTTCTGCCAAATTGCTACTTTTTCTCCCTTTTTTCGCCTTTTTGCGGGCGAAAGGTGTTTCAAAAAACCGTTGTCAACTTATTTCAACGACCGTCAACAGGCCATCGGCCACACGAAAACGCACATCGCAACCGCCAAAGGGCATGCCATAGATGCGACTGGGGTCATCGTGGTAGCGAGGGCGCGGGTCCTGACTCAATATCTCGATGAGGGCCCGTTGGTCGGCGGGCGAGAACCGCGCGCGCAGCTCGTCGGGGAAACAAACCTGCAAGGGCTGCCATTCCGTTTGGTCGGTAAAGCCGCCACGCGCCTCGGGGTGGGCGTCGGCATAGGGAACGTAGGGTTTGATGTCGTAAATGGGGGTGCCGTCCATCAAGTCGGCACCGAGCACATGCACCACGCCCGTCTCCACACGCTCTATGCGTACGCACGACAGTCCCAACCCGTTGGGGCGGAAGGGCGAACGCGTGGCAAACACGCCCATGCGGCGGTTGCCGCCCAACCGGGGCGGACGCACCGTGAGCGCAACGCCCTCCAATCCATTGTCCGCTGCTGCCTTACGGTTGGCGGAGAAGCCCCAGATGAGCCACGCATAGTCGAAGTCGGCCAGTCCGCGGAGCGCGTCGGGATGGTCGAAGGGCGGCTCCATCACCACCTGCCCGCGCAAGCCGGTGGCCAATCCACTTTGGCGCGGAATGCCGAACTTGCTGGTCAGCGGCGATCGGAAATGGGCCACAGGCCTAATCGAACAAGTCATTTTTCTCCAGTGTCCAGTCTTTGCGTTTGGACAATTCGTTGTTTGCGCCCTTGAACATGCGGGCCGCCTCCTGGTCGCCCTTCAGCTGCCACTTCAGCCAGGCCAAGGCCACCACCGTGAACTCGCCGCCATGGGGCTCGCGGTAGGTGCCGCCGTGTCCCACAGGATAATTGGCCACGCAGGCGGGCACGTGGTCGATGCGGTGGAAGTCGTCCATGCCGTTCTCGTAAGCAATGTCGGTGGGGCCACCCAGAATGTAGATGACAGGCGTGTGGATGTCCTTCAGTTTCTCCTTGGGCGGCATGGGCATGCCCCCTACGGCCTGCGAGGCGTTCTGCTGGTTGAACAGTCCGCTGTTGCACACCATGAGGGTCGTTATGCGCGGGTCGGCACAGTTGTAGAGCGTCTGCAAGCCGCCGCACGACATGCCGGCCACACAGATATTGCGCACGTCAATCTTTCCGAACAGCGGCGAGCGCGGGTCGATGTTCTGCGCCATCACCCAGTCGATGCTCTCCGTCTGCTGCTCCGAGCGCGACATTTCGCCCTTGTAAGGCTCGTCGTTCATGGGGATGTAGCCCGTAGCCACCACCAGGAACCCGTGCGAGGCAATCTCGTTGAGAAACTTGTAGTGCTCCCAAGGCGAATTGGAGCAGGCGCCATTGCCCCACACCAGCACAGGCAGCCGGTTGCCCTCGCCGAAGACCGAAAGGTCACGGGGAACGAAAACAGTGTGCTCAGGCAACGAAGCCATCTCTTTCATGACGGCCTTGCAGGGGCCTGTACCGCCGTCTTCGACGGTTCGTGACTTGCCACCGCCCTTGGCTGTAGTCATACCCAGGCAGACGGCACTCATGGCTACCGCCGCCACCATTGTAGTGAATAATCTTTTCATCATCATAGTTTTGTTAGGATAATACATTCTGCCGACAAAGTTACGGAAAGTCGAGCGCAAAACAAAGAAATCCATTTCTTTTTTTGCCGAGACGAAGTAACTTCGCCGTTAGAATGGCAAAGTTACGGAAAGTCGAGCGCAAAACAAAGAAATCCATTTCTTTTTTTGCCAAGATGGAGCAACTTCGCCGTTAGAATGGCAAAGTTACGGAAAAAGCTTGAAACAAACGAGCATTTTTCGAAGATTAACGAGAATGAATGCAACTCTCATTCAAATAACAAAAAGGGGCGCCTGCCAATCGGCGACAGGCTCCCAGTTAATCACACCTGAAGTCCTATTCCGTATCCTCTCCCAGTTCAAAGACATTCTCATCTTTCTTCAATGCTTCAATTTGTTCTTGTGTAGCCATATTCCTACTCATTTTGAGCAAAAGTAGGCAATTTATTCGATTTATCCCCCCAATGGCCTTCACAAGGCTTGTGAAAGTTTTTTATATAATTATGTATCTCATTGGAAAATTATTAGTATCTTTGTGGTCAAATGTTGGCAACACGAAACAGGGACACCTAAAACGTTTAGTTATGGCTCAATGGCATAAGATAAAAATACAACGTGAGAATGGGGAAACAGTAGATGCTCAGGCTCCAGTCATCGTTTCTGCAAGCAGGAGTACGGATATTCCTGCCTTTTATGCAGACTGGTTCTTTCATAGACTGAAGATAGGCTACTCAGCATGGACAAATCCATTCAATGGAGTAAAGAGCTATGTTTCATATCAGGACACACGCTTTATTGTATTCTGGTCAAAGAATCCTCGTCCTTTACTCAATCATCTTGACTATTTGAAAGAAAAGAATATCGGTTGTTATATACAATATACGCTTAACGACTACGAAAATGAGAAATTGGAACAAGGTGTACCGCCTATTCAGCAGCGTATAGACACCTTTAAGCGACTTGTTGACAAATTAGGCAAAGGACGTGTTATTTGGCGTTTTGACCCGCTAATATTGACAGACGATATTTCCATAGATACTTTGCTGGCGAAGATAGAGCATATAGGAGATCAATTACAGGGATATACAGAGAAACTCGTATTCAGTTATGCTGATATTCTGAGCTATCGGAAGGTAAAGGCCAACCTTGAAAAGAGTCATATTCCTTATCATGAATGGACGGAACCTCAGATGCTTGATTTTGCAAAGGAGCTATCGGCACTCAATAGGAAATGGGGATATTCGTTGGCTACTTGTGGCGAGAAAGTTGATTTGCTGCAATTTGGCATTGAGCACAACCATTGTGTTGACGATACGCTCATTATTCGTTTTGCATACGGAGATAAGATACTTATGGATTTTCTTAAAGTCAAGACATTCCCCATGCCTGTTCCAAACCTCTTTGGCGAATCAGGACCTTTGCCAGAGGATGCTATCCTGCTTCCAAATAACACATATGCGACTCATGGAGATAATCGTGACAAAGGGCAGAGACTTTTTTGTGGTTGTATTGTCAGCAAGGACATTGGGGAGTACAATACTTGTCCTCATTTGTGTGAATACTGCTATGCAAATGCCACCAAACAACAGGCAATTGAAAACTGGAAGAGGCATCAACTACATAAAGAATCTGAAACGATAACTGGGAAATAGAATGATATACGCTGATAAAATAGCACAGACAGAGAATTTGACATTCGACTCAATTGTTGAGTTGAATAGAAGCCTCCTGCCCATTGAGTATCGTGCATGTCCATGGCGATATCCTGGCTTAGATCATGGTACGGCAGTTTTGACTACAGAAGAGCAGTGTTCTGCCTATATTGCTGCGTATGGCTCGATGCATCAATCCAAAATCAATGAGGTCCTGGATAATATAAAAGTGGATGACTTTCGCAATAATGATATTCAAATTATTGATTGGGGGTGTGGTCAAGGACTAGCAACGGTTTGTCTCTTTGATTTTTTCAACAACCAGCACATTCCTCTTGAATTAGTAAAAAGGGTTGTACTGATCGAACCATCAGAGATGGCCTTGCAAAGAGCCATTCTTCACGTTACTGCCTACATAGGCAACGAAAATGAAATAATAGCAAGTATCAAAAAGTTTCTTGACGATGTTAACTCTGACGAAATAACATCAGGGCACCCCATTACAATTCATTTGTTCTCTAATATTCTTGACATATCATCGATAGACTTACTGCGCTTATCAAATGTCATTAAGGATAATCTCAAAGGTCAACATTATTTCTTCTGTTGGGGGCCTCTAAATTACGGCAATTCACGAATCGACATTTTCTGGAACTACTTCAATGAGGCTGATTCTATTTTTTCTAATGTCCATTCAAAGCAACAGTATGATAATGACGGTCGACTATTAAAGACCTATAATTACACTGCTAAGAATAGAGTCTTTAAGGTGAATGGAGACGAGTGTGAACTGATTCTTGTCGACTATTATCTCCCCAAGCAATTCCATGCCGCCTATCAATTGGATGCTGTTCGTAGAGCTTTAAGTGGCATTGAGAAAGAAAAGTTAGAAGGATTATATCGAAATCTTTCTGAGTTTGAGATTCAAGCGCCATTTGATATAGGAGCAAGTATTTATGATGATGTACATCCGATTTTGGCTGTTTTAAGCAACATAGTTACGAGAGGACTTCCTACAAAGGCCAGTCCTTTCCTTGAAGATAGCTTTGCTGAATTTGGAAACAAGCAGTTAGAAAATGCGCTTGGAGCCATTAATTACAATATTGACGGACTTAAAAAAGAAGATCTATTCTTGGCTATGCATCTGGTAGACCCAAGATGGATTTTTACGCCTCATAATTATAACATATCCGTATTAGATAGCGACTTGGAAAAGTCATATATTACAGAAGTGACCCCTCCGTTATTACGACAATTATTACAGCCGCAAAGGTCAATCTCTTCAATTAGCGATTCTATCACCAATCATTCTGGAAGAGTTGACTTTGCCTTCGAGTTCCCTTACTCCTCTAAAGGCAAAGACAATACAGATTATCATGGTTGCGTAATAGAACTTGATGGAAAGAAGTATCATTCGCCCCTAAATCAACGGCTATTAGACAGGCAACGTAACCAAGCACTTCTTGAAGCTCATTGGTATTGCATTAGGTTATCGGAAGATGAAATCAATAAGCCATTAAAAAAATACTACAACTTGGGAAGTGATTATGTAAGTGAATGCATCAAGGCTTATGATAAGATATTTGACAGCCAATGGGTTAAGACTCTACAATTGGTGCTTACTCCTATTTCCGTTGCCCGATTAGAGAAAACCATTCTTGAAGCTTTAATGACAGGGCAACTAAGCATCAATTCCACATCATGGAAGGTCTTAGTGAGAGAGCATGATGTACCTTGTGCTGCCATAGCATTTGAGGAAATACGGCAAATGTTTGAACACATCACTCAATTGAGTGAAGGCTATGCAGACTTGAAGTTTCCTGTTGTTGATTTGACTATTGTCAGTACGAAAGAATTCTATGACTCTCCACTTCATCTGAATCATCACGTTTATATTGATGATTATCATTCCAACATAGAGTATGACATGGTAATCGACAATGCTATTCTTCGTAGAAATGGATTGGAGAAAATTGACTTCACGAATTATCGTTGTAAGAACAAATGTTACTTCAATGTTCGCTCAGCACATTATCATAGAAATGAAAGACAAATTTATACTTCAGATAGAATTATATACAAGCCCATCGCAATTGCCAATGCTCAAGGGCGGTATGACGACATAGAACAAAACGTAAACCATCTTAGGTATTTCTTGCAGTTTTTGTTCCGCAAACAAGATTTCCGTCAGGGACAAACTCCTATCCTTAGCCGTGCCCTGCAATATAAGTCCGTTATAGGATTATTGCCAACTGGTGGAGGTAAATCCCTGACTTACCAAATAGCAGCAATGCTGCAGCCTGGTATTACCCTGATTATTGATCCTCTTCGCTCACTTATGAAGGATCAGTTTGACGGACTTATCAGTGCTGGCATTGATTGTTGTTCGTATATCAACTCTTCTATTGAAGTCCCAGAGAAAATTAGAGAGCAAGGTGACTATGCCATAAAAAGTTATAGAATAGAAGAAAGGGAACGAAGGTCAAAACGGTTAGAGAAATCGGAACTGATGTTTATGTTCCTTTCGCCTGAAAGACTATCAATCTTGGATTTTAGAGAGCGTCTCCGCAATATGCGTGATACTGGAGTGTATTTTGCTTATGGCGTTATAGATGAAGTACATTGTGTATCAGAATGGGGACATGATTTCCGTTTCTCGTATTTGCACCTTGGAAGGAATCTTTACAAATATGTACTTCCAAAACAAAATGAAGAAGATGAAAAAGCCAACCACATTCCACTGTTTGGCCTGACAGCAACGGCATCGTTTGATGTCCTGGCAGATGTAGAACGAGAACTATCTGGTAATGGAGCTTTTCCCCTTGACGCAGAAACCATTGTTAGGGAGGGTGACACAAACCGTTTTGAAATTCAATATAAGATTGAACCCGTACCCATATCATTTAAACAAAAAAATCAGGACGGCTCAATTAAGTTGGACAAGTGGGCAATCTATGATACTAAAAAAGCACATCTGGATCCTCTTATATCTCAAATGCCAACTTATTTAAATGATTTGCTCACCCCAGATTCTATACAGACAATAACAAAGGGTTATACAGAAGGACCAAGAGCAACAGACAGAGACTTACAGTCTTTGGAGGTAACTGTTCCCGATAACTTCCTTTCTGTAGAACAATATTATGAGTATGGAGGAATCGTTTTTTGTCCGCATAGAGACAAAACTGGCATTGCCGTATTTCCTAACCAAAGAAAAATAAATGAATTATACAAAGAAACGCAAATTGGTACTTTTGTAGGTAGTAATGAAGATGACTTAGAAAACAGCAAGCAAACTCAAGAGTCAGATCGAGAGGAAGAATCATTTGCGAATCTTGAACTATTTAGGGATAATCGCATACCATTAATGATTGCGACAAAGGCTTTCGGCATGGGTATTGATAAGCCTAATGTACGTTATACAATTAACCTAAATTACTCTAGTTCTTTGGAAAGTTTCGTACAAGAAGCAGGCCGTGCTGGTCGTGATCGACGCATGGCTCTTTCTGTTATTATGCTATCCAAATATAAAATAGCAAGAATAAAAAAAGAATCACCTTTCTATTATTCAAACAGGAACAAATGGTATGATGCTTCGGATATTAATGAGTTGGCCAAAAAGAAAGGTATACCAGTTGATGACTTTGAGGTTTATGATGAAACATCCGATCTCGTTAGACTAAGATGTAAACATTGTGGTGATAAATGCTATCGGTTTGAAAGAAATTGTTGCCAGTCGAGTTGTTCATATATCAGTTGCAAACTAAGGGAAACAGCCTGTAATGTTCCATGTGAATTATCAAATAGTTGTCAATTTAAAACAATTCATAGAGATGACAGAGATACTCATAATTGTTTGAAAAATGTTAAGGAACTATATCCATTTATCACAAATGAAGATTATGAGTTCTTAAATGCCGATTACGAAACTGTCATGTTCTTCTACAACAACAACTTTAAAGGAGAGTATATTGAAAAGAAGGTCATGTACCAGTTGTTGAGTAAGAGAGAGATGGATGTAGCTATTTGTGATGATGATAATGAAATTACAAATACGATTAATGGTTTCCTAACTACACTTCAAGCTGTAGATGTGGGCAAAAGGGTTATTTCATATATTTCGTATGCAGGTGAATATGCGGATATTGCAAAAGCAATTTACCGAATGTGCTGCATAGAATTGATTGACGACTTCACTCAAGATTATAATAGCAAAAGATTTAGAATTGTATCACAAAAAAAGTCTGACGGTTGTTATTATAAGGCTTTAGAGAATTATCTCACCAGATATTACACTCCTGAAAGAGCGGCTGAGATTATAGAGGAGGTACCAACCTACAAAGGAGATAACGAGATCCACAAATGTCTTGGCTATCTGACTCACTTTATTTACGAGAAAATCGCAGTAAAGAGGAAACGTGCCATTGATGATATGTTTTCTTTCTGTGTTCATGGAGTAGATGAAAGTCGAGATTGGAAAGCAATAAACGAAGACCTAAAAGATGACTTGTTCTTCTATTTCAATTCTAAGTATGCCAGAAGAGGCTATGTCACCGAAACGAATGAGAATTACTCTCTTATAGATGATACTGACGAAGGAAAGTTCTCGTCGCCAGAGATTTTGTTCAAATACATGCAGGTTGTAGACAATGGATGGATTGCAAGAAACTCAGAAGCAGGCTCAACTCAAATAGATAACGCCAAACATCTTTATGGTGCTGTCCGATTGATAAGACGCTCTTTGACTGATCAGAACCCGGCAATTGACTTGCTTGGGTGTTTCTGTTTGATGTTTTTAGGTACAAACGACAATCGAGTTTTACAAGACGAACTAGAGGAATTCTATGTTTCAGGTATGCTTGAATTCTACAAACGAAGTAACCGTCAGAGTTTTTGGAAAGAAATCTTTGACAAATTCAATAATGACCCGAATGTGTCAAACTTCTTTAGGGACAACGGCGAATTGTTGAAATCTCTTGCTGCTTTAGAAATACATAAATTGGAACTGTCGATAATAAAGAATAAATACTTACAATAATGGAAGAAAGAATAAACCAAGCATTAGTGCAACTTGAAAGCGATTTAAAGAGCCTACAATCTGCAAAAGATCAAGTTGAGAAAACTGTAGGAGCAAGCGTAGAACTGCAGAAAACCGTTGGCGAATACGTTGCTTCTGTCAGGAATTTGTGTGTCACGCTGAAAACAAGGGAAGATAATTTAAAGACAAGGGAATCGTCTTTAGGTCAAGATGTGAAGTCTTCAATTGCAGATATTGAGCGGTCTTGCTCCTCTCTTATTACGGCATTTAATACAAATGTTGATCAAGCAACGACTACTTTCCAAACGGGGACTAAAACTGTGCTTGACAACTTTATTGATGAAAACAACAAACTAACAGAGCGTGTTAAATCGTTAAATGATTTACAGGAGCAAATAAAAAAGGCAACAAAAGATATTCAGCTCCTCAAAGATTCTTTGTCTCAAATATCCAAGGATTTAAAAGAATCACAGGACGAACAAGATGAGACTCTTAATGGTATTCAGCAGAAAGTGACTAATTTGCCATCGCAAGTTCATGAAGAATCCTTATCTGTGAATCAGGCAATATCAAACTCAGAAAAGACTCTTGTAGATTCAGTTAACATTTCCATATCAAAAGCGGATGAAATAATTGCATCAATAAAAGGGCTAACATCCAATTTGGATGGACTCAACACCTTATGTCAGAATATCAATTCTTCTATTATCTCTTCCACAACAAATCTGACTAACGTCATAACAGGAACAAAGGATGATGTAACCAATAAACTCACTTCAGAGGTTGGAAAACTAGAAACAGACATCACAAACTTAAAGTCATTATGTGAAGGCATAAGTACATCCATAGAGACTTTGTCTGGACAAACACTACCTATTTTGAATTCGTTGAAAACGAATGAACAAAATCACTTTGATACTATTACCAAGCAACTAGATGAACAGGAAAAACGTCTCAATTCAGAATTCGATGTGGTACGGAAACAATACAAGTTTTTTTCTATTGCCACTTTATTCTTACTGCTAATAATTATTGCCATACTTTGTTTCAAAGGTGGAATATGAATGGCATGATATGCTTATCTCTTACATGAAATTAACTAATTGGGCTTTGTATGATAGACTATTCTATTGAAAAAATGGTGATACGAAATGGCCGAATAATTAGATATGGCGAATTGGATGACTATGACAGGGTCAAGACAATGTATATTGCCAATGACTTTGACATAGACCACGATTGCGGTAATCACTTTTCAGCATTGAAGAGTCTGGAAAGGTTTGAGGTCTGCGACAAAAGAAGCCGCTTTCATACAGAGGACGGTGTGCTTTTTGCGAATATAAGAAACCATGACAGAATTCGAGAAAAGGAAATGTTTTACGATTTCCCTAAAGATGTAAACGGCAAAGTGCTTGTAGCTTTCCCAACAAACTATCCTCAAACAAAATACTCGGTTCCAGATGGAACCGTTGCTATCGCTAAGGGCGCTTTTGGCTGTACAAATATTGAAGAACTCACTCTGCCATCATCACTCCGTTTTATTGATTTCCATGCTTTGGACAACACGAATAGTCTAAGAGTCCTAAAGGTGCCGAATTCAACAGAACTTGTCATCATGGACCACATTACATTAGGAAAACAATGTGGCTTCAATATTGTCAGCAATAATGAGGGTGAAGAGTTAAACGAAAAAGTTCAATGTTTGTGGAAATCTCTTACAGATCCCATTAAACAACTCGAACACAGCGAAGATAATTTAGGGAATACGTTATATAATAATGTGTTTTACCCGTATGAAATTTTGTGGCCTAATGTCGATTCACAGACAGAGTTGTCTATTGTGACGACTAACAAGAATAATGCTTTGATATACTTCAAGAATGCAAAACCATACTATGTTGATGAGTGCATTATGTTCTCTTTGTTCTTGTTTAAGCTTGATACGCACCTACTTCATCCATCCACATCAGATGAGGCGGAATTGATCATAGAAATGCTTTTCGGAGACACAGGTATAAATGAGGCGTGGCTTAAAAAACATGCAGGTTCTCCTCGAGATTATAAAGTGTTGTTTCGACTGTTAAATAGTGACAAGGCAAGATTCTTGGATTATATAGGCAGCTCTACGATGCATGATTTGTTGAAATCCCGCGCAGAGACTATTCTTGAGTCACTGGCGGAACAAGGGAATATATGTGCAATAGTAAATCTGTTGTATATAAGAAATGTTTATTCCCTTTACGAATCTCCTTCGCTTATTAAGAAGGCTGCTGAGTTAGGCGACCCTGTATCAATGTGGATTGTTGTATCAGAAGCGGATTTAAATAAAGAGTCGGAAAGGTTAATTGCAATAAATCTATGGGAAAGGTTATCTAAAGGTAAAGATATTCTGCCATATTCGCACAAAGAAGATATTCAGTGGGCTGCTGAAAACAATCTGAGGTGGCTGGAAAATCACAAGTATCCTGACGATGTGAATATCAGTAACAAAAATGTGGAATTACCTTTCTAAAAATGTGCTCAAATGCCAATTAAGGATATTGATATTGGACTTACAATAGAAGCAACGAAGAAAACGTTATAGAAATAGAAGGAATACGAGATATGACAAAAGAAGATATACTGAGACTAAGAGACACGGCAGAACAGACGCGGGTGCAGTTCTTCGACAAGCGAAGCGGCAAAGCCGAGCGCAAGGAGCGTGTGACTCGCGACAACAAGTATGATGTGAGTTGCGAGATGGTGGCTCAGAGCTATTCTCGTGACGCTTAATGAGTTTGTGGTGGACATAGAGTGTAGAGAAATAAGAGAAACCAATGTTAAAAATGATAGAGATAGTGATAGAGAAGACAGAGATAAAAGAGACGAAGAAGACAGAGATAACTCACTGTCTGCGAAATATATAGAAAATAATGAAGCTACAAAAAGAGACAATGATG
>OCTX012290413.1_pt1 | contig 51273 bp, 57 predicted proteins | sample 1539691 | NCBI WGS metagenome assembly OCTX01 (sample SAMN02144231, study PRJEB22623) | gut metagenome | biome: sheep rumen | host: Ovis aries | place: New Zealand
ATGAGTAAGATAAATAAGATGTTCTCTAAAGCAGAGCAGACAAAGTTATATATCTGTCGTGAGAGAATACAGGATGCCGTTTTTAGGGTAAACGAGATATCGGATATTCTTGCAAAGAGAGGTTGGAAACAGCACGGTACTATTGCCGAGTCAGTCCACGCCCTTAATCAAATTTTGACAGAGATTGAGATAATAGAGCATGAGATCTACAAACTGAAGTATGAGGAATAAAAAAGTAATCTATGAATAAAGGATGTATGTACTGGGATGAAAGCTCACGAGGATACAACTGTAGTAACTCAGGGAAACCAAAGAAACGTGGCCGCTGGGTAGGCGAAAGGAATATCAACGGCAAACGTGTTCGTATGCGTAGCACTGATTTTAATAAAGTGATGGCATGGATGCGTTTAGATCCTTCCTTTTCTCCTGAAGATATAACAAAAGGGAAAGGTTCCACTCTCCAAATCACACAGAATGAGGGGCAAAAGTCTTCTGTCACCGACGAGAAGGGAACCCCTTCAAAAAAGAAGGCTACTGTCACAGGCACTTCTGTTATAAAAAAGAGGACGTTTACACCTCTACCAGAATTTCCTTCCTACTATATTGATATGGCTGAAAAGCAGGTTTATCATAAGTTGAATAGAGGGGGTATTAAGTGGAAAAGAATAAACGTCACCAGTAAGGGTACTTTACGAATGATGTCCGACGGTAAGTGGCGTAAAGTAGATCCCGACAAGCTTATGGCAACAGCGGAGAGTGGTAGCAGCTATTTTAACCCTACTACGTCAGGCAATTTCAGGCAGTCACCAGATTTTCCCACTTACTGGCTCGACCTTAATACCGACACCCTTTGGAGGTGTTTTGACAGAAAAGGGGTAAGGTACTGGCGCAATATGACTGCAGAACGTCACAGTGACACTATTATTATAAAAAGTGAGAAATATAAAACATGGGCACACTACGACAGACTGATTAAGAGCATAAAGGACAATGTGAGTTATTTCACGCTCACCAACAAGCTCTGCTCCATACGTCCAGAGGGTTGTGAAGAAGCGGAAGAACTGGCTGACTTTCCTTCTTACTACCTTAACCCTGTCACCAGACAGATTTTCCACGAAGCAAAAATGAGTCGCTACCATGACTATACAAGATGGTATGAGGTGAAGCAGCACACCAATAAAGGTGAGAAAAATGTGCATGTGTTTCTCTGCAAGGAGGGAAAAGTCCGCACAGTATCCCTGTCTCGCCTACTCTTTTGCCATGAGCATAAATGTTCTTACTACGAGCTTGGCGGTACCAGCAATGTATTTGTGTATCACGAAGAGAAAAAGACCGAGGTTGTATCACGCTCCGATTGGCAGAGGCATATATTCGAGAAAAGGGTGATAAAAGAGGATAAGGGCCGTATAGAGAAGGTACACGGATATATCCACACTCTGAAGCTGCTGCTAAAGTTCTATCAGGGTAAGCCGACACCTCTACTGGAGTATCTGGAAGGCAAGAAGCAGGAATTTATACAAATTATTGCACATCGAAAGCACTGGAGCTATGACCGTGCACTCATGGCATACGAGATGGCATACGACGTACTGCTTAGTAACCTGGAGTGCAAACGTAACAATATAGTGAATTTTGATGGATGGTTCATCAAGACCGCCATCCATCGCCTCCTCCACCACCAAAACAAACAGAGACTTATGAGGAACATTGACACAGTACCGATGTATTCTGATATGAAAATAGTCCGTAATTGATATTAAGATAATAACAGTATAAACGATTAAATAATAACAGCTATGGCAACAGAAAAAGACAACAATGACTACGTGAGATATCTTATCTTACAGAAATTTTCCAACGGCTACTCCCTCAGTGTGCCTGGAAGCAATGAAGGGCCGACACTGGTACAGGATGACGGCAACCAAAAGGGACTTATATTCCAGAAAGCAGGGGAGAAAATCCTTGCCGAGAAACTGAGCGGTGCACAGTCAGGGAACTACATTCAGGTATCCTATAAGGTGAACCGTACAACCTCAGATCCTTCCGAGAGGAACAACGAGGTCATATCGAACAATATGACCCCAGATGCTTCTACGGATACGGAAATAAAGTATATGGAATATACAGGTCTGTATAACGCCATAATGAAGGAGTTCTTCCTGTCAGCACCTCTGCTGACCTGCTACAGGATTGAACCGCAGAATAAAGATGACAAACCTATGCTGCTGTTCCTTGGGGATAGTGCGTACTTTGTTTCTGAGGCAATGAAGGTGAAACTCGAAACGATAAGCAACACAAAGCCAGGTTATCCTCCTATCCCCTTCGTGAAGATACCTGCTTCTGTATGGAATATGAAGAGACTGGCTGCCATCAACCCAAAGGCAGTGCCTATCCCAAAGACTCCGATACAGATGACATCACTTATCAATAAGAACAAACAGAAGTTTGACCTTATCAGGAAGGATATAGATATCATCAACGAGAAAGAGAATAAGGCAATAGCTGATGCTGCTGCTTCATCTGCTAAGGGAAAGAAGGGGAAATAACCTTAACATATTGTGTAAAAATTATAATAAATTAAAGGTTTTGCAAGGTTGTATCAATCTTGCAAACCTATATCTAATAACATATTATCATAATAAACTAATAAAATATTACGAAAAACGGCAAATAAAGTTAAAATGTATTAAATAGAGGCATTTTTCCTCAATATTTTGAGGCGGTTTCGGAAAAAATTTGTAATTTTGTACCAGAAATAAGAACTGAATAGTATGCAACTGACAGGTAAAATATCAGCCATGAGTCCTATAATAAAAGGTACGAGTTCAAAGGGCAATGCTTATATGCTTTTGAACTTCGTCCTGGAGTTTAACGACCCTGTAACAGGCGAACAGTCGTATGTCCTTATGGATTTATTCGGTAAGAATGCAATCGAGAAGTACGACCTCCATATAGACGAAGACGTGGCTGTAGATTTTAAATGTGCTGCTTCATCATATAATGACAGATGGTATAATCATCTTAGAGTAACAAATTTGACAAAATTACAATCAGGTTTCGACTCTCCAGCCAACAATTACGTTGACTCTCCAAACAACAATTTCGGCAAACGAGAGCCTGATGTGCCAGATAGTTTCGCCGATGCCTGGAAAGAGGCAGCGAGACGCAAAAAGGAACAGCCTAAAGAACCTGAGGTTGTATCTCCAGATATGGATAATCTGCCATTCTAAAAGAAGTATAACAACAACTTAATAACGACTTTTATGAAACAAGCAAAGAGTACAGAGAAAACAAATAAACTGTTCGTCGGCTTTATCGCCGTCAATAACAAGCAGCTAAAGAATACAACTGAAGCTCTTATTATTGAAGAAATCAGGAATAAATTCCTGCATGTTATTCTCGTGGACGGTGTTGACGTTGCCATTAAGGAGTGCGAAAAAATTGCAAAAGAGGTATCAGGAGAAAAACCCGTAAAAGGCAATATCTTTTATTCATTCATCCGTACAGATGACGAACAGAATATAGAATTTGTCCGTCATTCCCACGGAGGAGGAAATAACCCCTCTGCACGCTCTACAGGGGGCGTAGTCGTAGCCACAATAAAAACAGAGAGGATAAAAGGTGAACTGTCACCAATACACGGTTTTACCTGGTATCAGGAGAAAAACCCGTTTGCTCACCTCATGGATTAAATAGTAACCAATTAAACAAATAAAAAAATGAAGAAGGCGAAAATAATTGCCGTTGCCAACCATAAGGGAGGCGTAGGTAAGACAACGACAGTAGCGAGTATCGGAAGCATACTGGCTGAGAAAAAGAAGAAGGTGCTGCTCATAGACCTCGACGGTCAGGCAAACCTCACATACTCATTTCTCACCGAAGAACCATTTTCCACCATCGGTGACTCTCTGTTGAAGACTAAAGAGTCTGCACTTCCGATATATCACATCGGAAAGAATATAGATATAGTTCCTGCAGACCTCGACCTTGCCTGTGCCGAAATGCAGATGATAAACCAGATGTCAAGGGAAAGAAAACTGGTGACACTGCTCAATGCTCCGACTTCGGAAGGAAAGCCTGCCGTTGACATCTATGATTATATCATCATAGACTGTCCTCCTTCACTTGGTATCCTCACCATCAATGCTATAGTAGCAGCCGACGAGGTGATTATACCTGTGGTAGCAGAGATACTTCCGATAAGAGGTCTTCAGAGAATTAAGAACGCCATCGAGGAAGTGAGAGAGTCTATCAACCCCGATGTAAAGATAGGCGGTATCCTGCTCACCAGATGGGAGAAGTCCCGTCATGCAGAAGAGATAGAGCAAGGACTACGTGAAATGCTTCCAGAAAAAGTATTCGCACAGAGGATACGAAAGAACATCAGAGTAGCCGAAGCTCCTGCAGAGAACAAGAATGTGATAGTAACGGCTCCACGTTCTCACGGTGCGGTGGACTATAAACTGCTCGTAGCAGAGATACTGCCAGAGCTGTTTACACAGAAAGAGATTAAGGAACTTAAAAGAATGAAGTAATGAATAACAAAACAGAAACAAAGAAAAAGGATGGAAGCAAGATGCGTTCACTCCTTCAGGGGCTTACTTCTTCTCCTGCTCCAGTAACAGAAAAGAAACCGAAAGAGAGCCAGAAAGAGAAGCACCCAAAGACAGTGCTGTGCATAAGTATCGAAGAAGAAAAAGCAGATAAGATGCGACAGCTGTCAAAAGTTCACGGAGTTCCAATATCTACTGTAATAGAGGATGCTATTTCTCTCTACATTACAAAATACGAAGAGAAGTACGGTCAGGTACAGAAAAACGACCTGCCAGCACTACCAAAAGTGTAGGGAAAACCCTCTTTCAAATAGGGAAAATACCTTTCATAATCAACTGAAAATGAGTACCTTTACAGTAGAAAAAGAAAGAAATATTAACCCATTAAAAGTAAAGAATTATGATATCATTATTAGTATTTATGATAGGAGTATCATTCGTAAAGTTCGCAGTGAAGGATGGTTTCTCAGGACATCATCACCACTAAGTATTTAACCCGTCAAAAGAATTAAACCAAAATTAAAACAGATAAAAGTATGAAAAGAATTATGATTATTGCCCTTATGTCAACAATGTTTGGTCTGGGGCTGTTTGCAGAGACAAATGCAGTAGTAAACAACAACGATGTTATCACCTCTGAAGTAAAGATATTCATCGGTGACTCCCTCGTAACCCTTCCACGTGAAGTAGGCTCTCTTCAGAAGCATCAGAACAAGGTATCTAAGTGGGCTAAGATCACAGGTAAAGTAGCAAGTGTTGCAGGTTCGTTAGGAGCGTTAGGAACAGTAGTAGGCGCACACGCTGGAAACCTTAGCGGAGCACGTGCCGGTCTGACAGCAATTTCCTCTGCTTCAACCGTAGGTACTATTGCTGACGCAACCGATGCCTTTGCCGGTATGGAAGGATATGATATCGTTCTCACCCCTGCTCAATCACCATTTGCGATTAAGTCTGACGGAAAAGATGTCCGCATACTGTACACCACAGTATATCAAAAGTCACCAGACGAGACAGTCAGAATTATAAAGTTTAAGAAGGATAAGAAAGAGAGACGCTTCCAGTGGATGAATTTCTCTTATCCTCTCATCTCATCAAAGAAAGCTGAAAAATCCGGATACAGGGTATTCGATTGGGAAAAGATAGGTGATAATACCTATATCCTCACTCTCCCTGCCGATATAGCCAAACCTGGTGAGTACGCCATCGTATCAGGCGAAACAGTATCATTATCAGCAATCCCTGCTCCGACGTTTAGGATAGAATAATTCCAAATACAAGGTAATCCTTGCCCGACATAAGGGAAAGGTTAACTCCATAACCGGGCCGGTTGTACGGCCATAAGCTGAGGGCGACGACCACTCGGCGAGTCGAATGCAAGGCGACATACAACAAAAGAAAGATATGACTGAATTTCAAGCAGGGTGTGTCCCATCGCATTTTGCAAGCGACATACAACATGGTGAAGGTCACACAAAACAATAAAGAATAACCAACAATGAAGGAATATCGTATCATAATAGCTGGAGGTAGAGATTTCTCTGACTACGACAAGCTTAAAGGCCACGTTGATAAATGTATTAACGAAGCTCTTATCGAACATAAAGGCTCTGAGATTATTATTGTATCTGGTAAAGCTAAAGGTGCTGACAGCCTTGGTGAGAGATATGCCAAAGAAAAAGGTTACAAGATAGCGGAGTATCCTGCCGACTGGAAGAAAAACGGAAGAGCTGCAGGGCCGATACGCAATAAACAGATGGCTGAGAACGCCGACGCTCTGATAGCCTTCTGGGATGGTAAGTCATCTGGTACGAAGAATATGATAGATCAGGCTCTCAAACACCACCTTCACGTCTTAATCTGTAAATATTAAACATTCAAAGTAATGAAATCGAGAAGTTCACAACAGAAAAGAATATGTGTGATAGAGTTCATAATGACTCTTTCCCTCTGCTTAATACTACTTGCAGAGATAAGACATATTCCGGACTCTGCCATATATGACATACTACTTCTGCTTACCGCTCCAGTATCTATTGCTGTATCCTGCACATTCGTATATCACCTTTTCACTCGACCTGAAAGTTTTAGAGTAAAAGAGAATGATACAGCAGGAGCACTGTATTACACCTTAGAGGTTAAAACATTCCTGAGAGGTTGGCACACACTCCAAACAAAAAAGGTGTACTTCAACAAAAATCAGGCCGACGAACATATAGAATACCTTAACTCGTACTATAACGAGAAGGTTACACTATTTCAACAGTTCTGTCAATGGTAACTCCAAGTACCAGGTGACAAGGCACAAAGTAATCCTTACCCGACATAAGGGAAAGGTCAACTCAATATCCGGGCCGGTTGTACGGCCATAAGCTGAGGGCGACGACCACTCGGCGAGTCACCAAACCGGGGAGTCATCCCATAGGGTGCAGCTACCCCAACAATGAGGGTGACATACAACGGCCTGCATTACGTTAGCCAGTTCGCTTTGGTGCAAATCCCCCAACAATGAGGGTGACATACAACATAGATGCTACTACAAAAACTAAATTAAATTAAATGGCAACCAATAAAAGAACATATCCGACAGCTCCTGAATGGTATTCTGTGTTAGAAGCACAGTATATGGAAGCCTTGGCTGAAAAGCAGAAGATTGAGGAGAAAATAGCTGATATCAAGCAGACTATCCAGGATATGATGGAGGCAGAGGATTTGTTTTATATCAAGTCAAATTCTACAAAGGTGACAAAGATACCTGCAAGAATAAAGATGATTGTGGATAGCAAACTTCTCGAAGGAACATATCCTAACATCTATAACAAATGCCTCAAACCTCAGTCGATAAAAGAATATATTACCATCGCTAAACTTAACTAAAAATTACTACAACTATGATTATTACTCGTAAAATCGAAATCTATGTGGCAGAACAAGACTCTGAACAAAAGAAAGAGTTTATGCACACGCTATATCGTTGGCGTGATTTGGTACGCAAAGCTGCTAATATAATTGTATGCCACAAGTTCGTACAACAGAACATCCGTGACTTTATGTACATTCAAGAAGACGTGATGGAGAGGTTTTTCACGGAGCACCCAGAACGCATTGAAGAGCAGGAAGACGGAACGACAAAGAAAAAGTATTATGTTTCTGACATTCTGAAGACTGGTAAAGGAATGAGTGAGCAGAATATCACGTACCGCATTCTGTCTTCCATGCTCAAAGGTAAGGTGCCTGCAGACATATTCAGCTGTCTGAACCAGTCTGTGTCAAAGACTTTCAAAGAGACATACGGAGATATCCTTAAAGGAGCAGCGTCACTACGCTCTTATAAGAATAATATTCCAATGCCTTTTTCTGCAAAAGCAATAGAAAGTCTTCATAAAGCAGATGATGGAAGGTATTACTTCACATGGTTTGGAATACCTTTCTGCTGTCGTCTGGGGCATGACAGATCTAATAATGCTGCCATTATTGATCGTGGTCTTTCAGGAGAATATAAGATATGTTCCTCTTCAATAGCTTTCGAGAAGAAAATTGATAAAGAAACAAAGAAGATGAAACAGAGAATATATCTCTATTTCTGTGTGAACATCCCCCAGTCACAGCCAAAGCTGGACGAGAAGAAGGTATTAAGAACTATACTTGATGTTGAAATTCCTATCATGTGTTCATGTACAGTTAAGGCAAAGCAGAAAATAGATAGCGGAGAGAACATGATTAAGATAGGCTCAAAAGAAGAGTTTCTCCATCGCCGTGAACAGATACAGGCCTGCCTCCGTCGCCATCAGATAGCAGGGAGATATTGCACAAGTGGTAAGGGTAGAAAGAAGATGCTTCGCCTCATTGACCGTTTCCACCTCGTAGAGTCTAACTATGTCAATACCAAGATGCACATTTATGCAAAAAAATTGGTGCAGATAGCTCTAAGAAACGAATGTGCAACGATATTCCTTGCCAATCAGGAAGAGAAAGAGGAAAAGGCTAAAATTGGAAACCAGACAGGTCAACCATTCCTCCTTCGCAACTGGTCTTATCACGGATTAAAGGAGAAGATAGCATATAAGGCAAAACGCTACGGTATAAAGGTAGTCGAGGAGAAAAAAGAGCAAACTTCTGAAGAAGATTAAGATAATATACTCCGGGCTGGTTGTACAGCCTTAAATTGAGGGCATCGCCACTCGATAAGTCGCTTTAACAAAGGGTATGTTCGCCCATCAGGTGTGTTTCATCACATTTTGCAAGCGATATACAATTCTATCTGGAACTCCAGAACAACTTCAATCGGGTGTGTTTCACCACATTTTGCAAGCGATATACAACGAACCTGATGGTCTGTTCTTTGAATTAAAAGGTGTGTACCATCACACTATGCAAGCGACATACAACTGGGCGGATGTAACAACGCCAACTTCACACGGTGTGTCCCACCACCCTCTGCAAACGACATATAACTGAAATTAAAAATTATTCTTTAAAACTATGACTCGAAGACAAAGGAAAATAAAATTAGATGTGATAATGATGTTGGTAACACTCATCATATCAGCCGGCATAGTATTGTTTATGGCTGCTGTAACAGGAGAGCCGTTAAAGTGTTGTCTGCTGCCAGGAATTATAACATTACTCGCTTTTGAAGGTATGATATTTTATGACCTGTATTATACTCCCTGCCATTTCAGAGTAGTAAAGAAGTCCAATAACTTTCAGAAACTCTATACAATAGAGTTACAGAATATATTCGGTATATGGACGTTAGACCACAACAACGTCTTTACCGCCTCCGTACGGTTTTTCCCAAATAAACAGGACGCTACTGACTCGATGGTAATAAGCTACAGGTATTGGGATACAAACGTAAACTGGTTTGGAGATCCTTCACCTTCAATACTTTCTAAAAACGGCAATCATGGCAACAAAGATTGAGTGGACGAACAAGACATGGAACCCTGTTTCAGGGTGCTCCAAGGTGAGTGAGGCTTGCCAGAACTGCTATGCAGAGGTGATGGCACGACGCTTACAAGGGAACCATATCAGCGGTTACGAGAAAGGATTTGAAGTAACCCTGCATCCTGAGAAGCTGACAGAACCTCTGTCCTGGCACAAACCTCAGATGGTATTTGTGGTGTCGATGGGTGATCTATTTCACGAGGACGTACCGACATCGTTCATCAACAGCATCATGCAGGTGATAGAGAAAACACCACAGCATACCTATCAGATACTCACGAAGAGGTCTCAGCGCATGATGGAATACTTCAAGGCGCGGCACGGAGCACCACAGAACTGCTGGATTGGTGTGACATGCGAAAACAATAAACACTATGACCGCATAGCAGATCTGAAAGAGACTCCGGGAGGTCAGGTAAGGTTCATTTCCTGTGAACCACTGTTAGGAGATATCGGAGATATAGACCTGGCAGGCATAGACTGGGTGATAGCAGGAGGTGAAAGCGGAAGCAGAGCACGTCCTACACCTGCTCACCATTTCCGTACCTTGCATACAGCCTGCATACTGCAGCATACGCCATTCTTCTTCAAACAATGGGGTACGTGGGGAGCGGACGGAATAAAACGCTCGAAGTATGAGAATGGCAGTCTCCTGGACGGTAAGGAGTATAAGGAATATCCTATAACATCATAAGATATGCTGACGGAATACGAACAGGAATACTTCAAGAATGTACCTATACAGCTAAAAAGAATTGCTGACAGCCTGGAAAAGCTGGTGGCAATAATGTTAGCAGAGGATTATAAGAAACAAAACAAGTCTTGACCTTGACACAAGGGAAAGATTAAAGTTAAACAACGGGGCATGTATAAAACACGAGGAAGGCATGAAGCTGATACTTGAAGTTGGCCTCGGTAGGTTTAAGTCCTACTGCCCCGACAATAAAACAAACAAAGAGAATATGCCTTACGGAACTTGTAAAATATGCGGATGCACAGATAATGATCCATGTTATAACCCCACACATGGTAACTGCTGGTGGGTGGATGACACACATGAGCTGTGCTCTCACTGTGCTGATAAAGAGATAGCAGATGACCCTGCTACCCAGCATTGCATCAACAGCAAAGGGTTTGACCCTTACGCAGGTGTAGAACGTAAAGACCTTGCAGCACTCGGATGTCCGTTCCCTGATGATGATGGGAAAATGTGCCAAGAATGTTCACACATCAGCATGAGCAGCATATTCACAGGAGAATGTGACTTAGGTATAAAGATATAACTCAATAACCGGGCCGGTTGTACGGCCATAAGCTGAGGGCGACGACCACTCGGCGAGTCGAATGCAAGCGACATACAACCAGAATGGTGACTCACCCCTCGCAGTCGCTGGTGTGTTTCATCACACTTTTTGGTAATAACAAATAGCTATAAGCTATGATAGAAATAAAGAAAGATAAGAAATCAGCGACATAGATTATCACAACGGAGGACAGCCAAGGCTTTCACCGTCAGATAAATGTGACAGCAAAACAAATGGATAAATTAGTAAGACTATGGCAGGGTATAAGAAAGGAATGAAGAGGGTTATTCCTCAGAAACCGGAAATAAAAGAAATAGGTACTTGTGGAGAATGCGCCAACTGTACTCCAGTGACGAAATTCCATACCCTTAGTATCGACGGAGAGCCGACGATGGGGAGGTGTCCTAAAGAAGAATACTGTGTACTCCTTTCACAGAAAGGGTGCCAGGAATGGAAGAAAAAGCAAAAAAAAAGTATAAATAATTAAAAGCAAGGAACTATGGCAAGAAAATTAAAAAGTGGCATCGTTGGACAGGCACAAGTGATATTCGGTGGTGCAATCGGCATCAACCTCGGAACGGTTAAGAATGCCGACAAAGAAGCAATGGCCGTTGGACTGGCTGAGTTGAAACACCCTGCAGCTAAGGCTGGCGACCCTATCAACGACGAATAGACGTACAACGGCACACAGGTAATGCTGGTGTTCCCGAACTTCGACGCGCTGAATAACTTCCGCAATATTCTCGACCAACTGGAGGTTGAACTGAAAGAGCGCATCGCGCAAGAGGAAGCACAGCAGAAGCCGAAAGACGACATCTAACTCCCTAAAACATGTGGAGCGTGAAATAACAAGGGTTCAACCCATCGGGCCGGTTGTACGGCCTTAAATTGAGGGCATCGCCACTCGATAAGTCGCTTTAGCAAAGGGTATGTTCGCCCATAGGGTGTGTTTTACCACACTTTGAAAGCGACATACAACGGAACGTGAAGGTACGGCAAGTCACTTGCAAGCGACATACAACGTATGAGCAAAGAATTAAACGAGCAGCTACAACTCCCTGAAGAAAGAAAAAAAACATTCAAAGCAATGAAAGAAGTTGAACAGAAAATAAGACAAAAATCTGCATACCTGAAGCAGGTGCATGATTTCGCAAGGTATATCAGAAAAGAGTATATCGACCCTAATAACGGGGAAATGACTCTTTTCATATCTGCTACGGATTTTACCGATACCAACGATACCAACCTTTCATTCTCTGCATCACTGGGTAATAAAGACTATGCAATATCTGGTTTGGCATCACTGGTAAGCCAAAACCCAAATGCAAAGAGGATGTTTGATATAACGTCGGCAATAGCTGGTGATTTTGAGTTTGACGTGTATAACCTCAAAGAGAAAAAGAAACAGAAAAGGTTTATTATCTTCACTTCTGTTCTCTTCGTCCTCTGGTCTATCGCTGTTACTCTTTTCTGGGTGTTCAACATCATAAACTGGGTTACGGCGATATCCAACAGTCTGCTTTTGGTGTTTCTCTTTTTTAAGATTTACACCACATATCAGGAAAATAAGCAGAGTACCCAAGCTATTCAGGAAAGGTTGAATGAGCGTTCCAATATAGCAATGGCTCATAAGATGATAAAAATGCAACGCGCTATGCGTAACAGTCAGTCTGAGGACGAGGATGAAGACTAACTCCAAGTACAAAGGAGCCTCTAATCCTTGCCCGACCCAAGGGGAAAAGGCAAATTTATAAAAAACATTATCATATTAACATGACTATACATTTAATCAACTTTAGAAGACGATGGAAGAGTCAAAGTTTACATATTGCGAGGGTCAGAACTGCATCAAGAAAGAGAGCTGTTCGAGATATACCGAAGGGAAGAGTGTAGGCACCAAGACAGAAGGGTTCTGGTGGCAGTCTTCATGTGACGACCGTATTCCTCCGGTAAAGGAATTTGTAAGGAATTTAGGGCCTCTGTCTAAGATAGCGTACTACCTGGGGGTTATAAAGATAACACCTAAAGAGAGAGTATCAACAACCTATGCTTCTGCACAACGAAGTGTGAGGTGGTGGAACCCTCTTACATTTGTAGTATTCCTGCTATATCTCATTCCTGTGCTTGTGATAATAGTGCCAATCGTCACAACCATAGTTCTTGCCCTAATAGGTGATGAGCAGTTTTTCTCTACTATCACCTTTAACACCACCAAAGATAAGTCTGTAACATCAGAGGAAGTATGAGCAATAAAGAGAAGAAAAGACAACAGGAGAAACTGATTTCTCATTTGGAAAGGCATTACGCGAAACATGGATCATTGAATAATGCTCCATATATCTTCCGTGCGTTTCTGAATGACTATATGCTGGAGTTTCTACGGAAGCCTTCTCTTTATCCTCGTCTCAGGAAGATAGGCATCGACCCTACACCGATGATGTATATTACCGCATTCTGGAAGAAACATCATAGATTTCCGGAAAAGAAAGAGCTGACACAGGCAATGCTCCGTTACATCAAAAGGGTTATGACAGACCCAAGTGAGAAGGTAACGGCAACGAAGCTTCGACACATGGGATGTACCCTCTTCGAGGATGAGTACAAGAATACTCAGCACTTCCTCAGGTCAGAGACACAGAAGAGAGCATACATAGCCCCTGGCAAACGCAAGAAGTTAGCGACATTCGAGAGGTTGGTGAAGATAACATCTGACGAGCTACACTCTTCCGGAAGACTGTTTCCTGGTACAATAGAGTATGTGCTATGTACCCGATGGGAGAAAATGCTTGCCTCTGGTGGTTTCTCAGCACCACAGCGTGAGATAATGAGACGGTACAAGATGCTGACACCTGACGGCAGCATGGTAAACTACAAGGAGGTAGTACAATGAAGTGCAAACTGAATATATGCCATGCCTGCTGTTGCTATAACATTCCGTTTGAGCATCAGGAGTTGGAGAGGTTCGCCGATAAGATAGTGAACCCAGTAATCGACATACAACATACTCTCCATGCAAAGATAGCAATAACGGACTATGACTGGCAGAAGAATAAGTGTCCGTTCCTGACTCAGGACTATAAGTGCAATATATATGAGCAACGTCCTGAGGTATGCAGGAAGTTCGGAGAGATTAAGGAACTAACGTGTAAGTTTAGGAGATAATCCTTGCCCGACATAAGGGAAAGGTTAACTCAATACACCCAGTAAATGTAGTTATTTCATAGTTATTTATTTTTGTTATCGTAAGAGGGCTTTTCCCTCTTTTTCAAAACGAAGACGGCAGTAGTGATACTCCCGTCTTTTTTATTGTCTAAACTCACCATTTTGGGGCGAGAATAGACGTTCCAGAGAGCATTTTTATAAACTTTTGGCTAAAGAGAGGGATTAAGGAACCCTAAAACGGCTTTTGTAGCAGGCAAAAGTAGCTCAACTGTATAATTCCGCAGAAAAAATTATACAGTTTGCTTAAAAATGCTTAATATATTAAGAAATGTGCTCAAAATATTGGGCGTAGAATTTAAGATATTTGTACCTTTGTATTGCGTTTAAGGCGCAAACCAACACAATTTCATACAACAGGAAAGTATGGAGAACTGTATCTCAGGCTTAGTCATAATATCTTGCGTACTACTCGTTGTGGCACTGTTCATAGGAGTATGTATCTACCTTGTCTGTTCACCGGTTAAGACAAGGCGGCTAAACGAGATATTCAGCAACGAGGAAGCCAGAGAACAGGATCCAGAACCTGAGACCTCAGGAACAGAAGAAACCCCTTCTCAGGGTGCTGCAGAGGAGAAACCTGCTGCTGTTCCAGAGAGTGAAGCAGGTAAGACAGATGAAGCAAACCAAAAGGATGCAAATCCGGATGCAACAAAGCTTCTTAACGCAGTGAAGGATGCTATATCCATCATCAAGTCAGAGAAAGAGATTAAGGGAGAGGAAATTATAGTTTTCGTTTCCTGCTCTAACCTGACAGGGGATAACACAGAGCAGTTTATAGTGCTCGATAAGGATGCCGAAAGAATAGCAAAGCTCACGGAGAAACCCCTGCTAACAATGGCAATATCAGAAAAGGAAAGCGTAACAATGCTTTTGCTTGACGATGCAGAAACAAGTTATTGCACAAGCCTTTTGGCAGGACAGGAAATGAAGTTTACCTGTATCGGATAAAAACTAAAAAACCAATTCAGAAACAAAACAAATCAAGATGAGTACGTTTGTAATTCTTGCTATTTGCCTGACTGTCGCGTACGTTATTTATTACGCGATAATGATAGGGTTAGACCTGACAAAGCAACCAGGACAAAAGAAATCCTCTACAGAGGTGATAAACGTGGCAGAGGAAGAGACGGATGAGGGTGACGAGGGCGCACGAAAGGTAAAGATGCTCGATGACGGAGAGATAGTAAATATCCCAGATAATGAGCAGTCTGGAAATTCCGACCAAGACCCAGCGCATTCGGAAGAGGCATTTAACATCCCTGCTGCTGCAGCTGCTGTAGCAATGGAGAATGAGGATGCCAATGACGAGAACCCAGACCCTCAATCTGATAATGAGCAGAATGCTCAAAATCAGGAGGAAGGAGGTGAGACTACAGGAGAACCTTCCCCAGAGAATGAGCCTGCAGAAGCAGGTGCCGAAGATACAGGTACTGAAGAGATACCTGACGATGGCGAGGCCTTGGATATGGGTTCAGAAGAGGATAACACACCTGAAAACGCCGATGAGGATATAGCGACGGTATCGCTCGACGAAGACGATAACAATGACGGAAATCCCAATGACGGCTCAGGAGTAAGTGAACCAGGTGAGTCCTCAGAAGCAGAGTCAGAGACTCTGGACGAAGAGGAGACCGTGAAGGATATACTGGAAGAGTTTACGGCTTCACTGGAGCCTGTGACACCTCGCTACTTCAAAGCTCTGACAGCTGAACAGCTGACGGAGGAGATACTGAAGGAAGACAGTTACATAGAAAAGAAAGCGTCCTATGATGAACTTTAATATTTTCATAAAAGGGAAGAGACTGTGGGCTGTCACCGCCCTGCTTCTTGCCACATTACCAATGGCAGCAGGAAGTCCTGACAGCTGGGCCGGGTACGGTACAGTGGATTACAGCTGGGGGTCTCAGGCTTTGCAGTCCGCACATAACTACGCGATTGCTGTCCTTGCAGGAAGTGTCGGCATACTATACGCCGGATGCGCCGTGCTCTCGATTGTGTCTGCCTTGCAGATATACATTAAGATGAACACAGGCGAGGGAGAGATACAGAAGAGCATCCTCTATCTTGTAGGAGGAATACTCTTTATGATAGGTGCCACATGGGTACTGCCATCCTTCTTCGGATATCAGTTGACAGGACATGGTGACGGCAATGGTTTCCTCTGGAACATCCTACACTGGTAAAGACATTCAGAATATTCAATACAAAAACTTAACTACACTTTTTTTTAACTTAATTGTTTCACTTAACACAAAAACTGACAATGAAAAATTTTTCAAAGAAGGTTATGAGTTGCATCTGTTCAATCGGTGCTTCTCTGTATCAGAACAAGGAGAAGATTATGGCTTGTATGCTCATGCTCTTCGTGTTCTCTGTTAACACTGTTCTCGCTCAGAACGGCGCAGGTGACTACGCTGCAGGTACTACTGCACTGTCTGGTGTTACCACCGAGATTGCTAAGTACGTGCCTATCGTTACCAAGCTCTGTTATGCCATTGCAGGCGTTGTGGCAATCGTCGGTGCAATTAGCGTGTACATCGCTATGAACAACGAGGAGCAGGATGTCAAGAAGAAGATCATGATGATCGTAGGTGCTTGCATCTTCCTCATCGCTGCTGCACAGGCTCTGCCTCTGTTCTTCGGCATCGGCGGCGAGTAAACCCGTAATTCCTTAATTCATAGCATGAACAACGAGGAACAATTTAAAGATTATCCCATATTCAAGGGGCTTCAAAAACCCCTTGAATTTATGGGTCTTCAGGGCCGCTACATATACTGGGCGGCAGGAACGGCAGGTGGATCTCTCCTGGGCTTGATGATTGTATATGCCCTGGTAGGCTTCCTTTTAGGACTTGCCTTTGCCGTAGTTGTCCTCTCTGCAGGTATTTCTACAATACTCGTAAAGCAGAGAAAAGGACTTCATTCCAAAAAAGAAGATAAAGGCGTGTTTATCTATGCCAGAAGCAGCCAGCTCTAAGTGACAAGGAACCTCCAATCCTTGCCCGATACAAGGGAAAGGGTAGCTGCAAAGGCATATTGCGCTTTTAAAGGAAAATCAGAACTAAAGAAAGGAAAATCAGATGCTTTGGTATGTAATTATAGCTTTCGTGGCAATCCTGATAGGAATGGCGATATCTGTATATTCATTCGGTACGGGTGTCAAGAGAGCGAAGATATTCAAAGATATATACTATACAGTAGAGGAAATAGAGGGTAAGGCTGTGCTTTACACAAAGACGGGCGAATACTCCGCCGTTCTCAGCTTTGAGAACCCCGTAAGGAAATTCTCTGCTGACATTTCAAGTTACTACGATTACTCTAACCTCTTCACGGCGATAATGGCGACATTAGGTGAAGGGTATGCCCTGCACAAGCAGGACGTATTCATCCGTCGTAAGTTCAAGGATACGACTGGGGAGAAACATGAGTTCCTTTCAGCGTCATACTTTAACTACTTTGAGGGAAGGGAATACACCGACTGTATGACATTCCTGACGATAACTCAGGAGAATAAGAAATCCCGTTTCATGTCTTACGACGAAAAGAAATGGAAGGATTTCCTCGTGAAGATACAGAAGGTGCAAGACCAACTCAAAGACCGTGGCATAAGCTCTCACTTCCTTAACGAAAAGGAAGCTAAGGAGTTTGTTGACCGCTACTTTACACAGGACTTTACTTCCGATATCCCTTCATTCAACAACTTTAATGTGAATGACGAAGGAATAGGTATCGGAAACAGATATATGAAGGTGTACAGTCTGGTGGATGTGGACTGTATCAACCTTCCTACACTTATCCGTCCCTACACACAGATAGAGGTGAACAACACGTCTATGCCTGTGGATCTGATGTCTGTAATGGACTCGATACCGGGTGTGGTGAGCGTAGTGTTTAACCAGATGGTGTTCCTGCCAGGACAGAAGCGTGAGTTGGCGAAACTGGAGAAGAAGCGTAACCGCCATGCCTCAGTACCTTCTCCTGCCAATGCAGTTGCTGTGGAGGATATCAAGGCTGTACAGGACGTGATAGCACGTGAGAACAAGCAGCTGGTGTACGGACATTTCTCTATCGTTGTGACGATTGGTAAGACTACGGACATACAGAAATGTACGAACTATATAGAGAACGTGCTTGGACGTATCGGCATCCACATTTCTAAGCAGGCATATAACCAACTGGAGCTGTTTGCAGGGTCTTTCCCCGGCAACTGCTACTCCATAAACGAGGAATATGACCGCTTCCTGACTCTGTCGGACGCTGCAGCATGTATGATGTATAAGGAGAGTATATCACACTCCGAGATAACTCCCCTAAAGATATACTATACTGACCGTCAAGGTGTGCCTGTAGCTATAGATATCACAGGTAAGGAGGGCAGCATAAAGTTTACGGATAACTCAAACTTCTTCTGCCTTGGCCCTTCCGGTTCAGGTAAGTCGTTCCACATGAACAGCGTGGTACGTCAGCTTTATGAGCAGGGAACGGATATTGTGATGGTGGATACAGGTAACTCGTACGAAGGTCTGAACGAGTATGTAGGAGGTAAGTATATCTCCTATACAGAGGAAAATCCTATCACCATGAACCCGTTCCGCTTCGAGAAGTCTGAGCTGAACGTAGAGAAGACAAACTTCCTGAAGAACCTCATAATGCTGATATGGAAGGGTAATTCAGCTGACGTGGTGATAACGAAGACGGAAGACCGTCTGATAGATCAGGTGATAACAGAATACTATCATGCGTATTTCGAGGGCTTCGAGTGCTTCTCCGAGAGCGAGGCATCGGCGATGCGACGCGACATTAGGAAAAACCTGCTGAAAGTCGAGGAGAACAGCTTGCTTACGGACGACGATCTGAACGCAAAAGTAGAGGCCATACTCACAGCAAGGGAGCTGAGACGTGCTAACCTGAAAGTGACAGAACTGAACTTCAATTCATTCTATGAATATTCAACGGAGCGTCTGCCTCAGATAATAGCTGAGAACCATATAGTAGATATCGACCTCAATTCCTACAACTATATGTTGAAGGATTTTTATCTGGGAGGAAACCATGAGCGCACTCTGAACGAAAACATGGACGGCTCACTGTTTGATGAGAAGTTTATAGTATTCGAGATTGACTCCATCAAGGATGACCCTCTGCTATTCCCTCTGGTAACGCTGATTATCATGGATGTGTTCATCCAGAAGATGCGTATTAAGAAGAACCGTAAGTGCCTGGTTATCGAAGAGGCATGGAAGGCGATTGCTTCTCCTATGATGGCAGAGTATATCAAGTACCTGTACAAGACAGCACGTAAGTTCTGGGCGATGGTGGGCGTAGTGACTCAGGAGATACAGGATATCATAGGCTCCGAGATTGTCAAGGAGGCAATTATCAACAACTCCGACGTGATGATACTCCTGGATCAGTCAAAGTTCAAGGAGCGTTTCGGCGATATACAGAAGATACTGGGTCTTACGGATATCGAGTGTAAGAAGATATTTACCATCAACCGACTGGATAACAAGCAAGGAAGAGCATTCTTCCGTGAGGTATTCATCCGTCGTTCTACGATATCTGATGTGTATGGCGTAGAGGAACCGCGTGAGTGCTACATGACATATACCACGGAGCGTGCTGAGAAAGAGGCTCTGAAGCTCTATAAGAGAGAAATGAAATGTTCCATCCAAGAGGCTCTGCAGCAATATGTCAAAGACTGGTATAAGTCAGGCATTGACCGTTCTCTGACATTCGCCCAGAAGGTGAATAAGGCCGGAAAGGTCTTGTATCTATAGGTGACAAGATAATCCTCGCCCGATCCAAGGGAAAGAGCAACCCAAGTACAAGGGACTCCGAGCTTGCTCGCCTGAGCACCAACGGAGCGCAAGACAAAGTAGTTTTTGAAAACAGAAAATGTTGAAGAGATTATACATAGCAATTATCATAGTCCTGGCAGGAGTGACTTCTGCCTGGGCTTATTCGGTTAATTCTACGAATATCGACCAGGCGACGATAGATGCTATGTATGCGTCCTATGGTGCAGCGGAAGCTATGGAGCTGATGTATCAGAAGGATATGGAGAAGATAACAAATTCATACGTCGGTGCGCAAGTAGCGATGGCTACCATATTCACAACGAAGTGGATGGATAGAAAAGCTCTAACGAATTTGGATCTCTGGAGTGAGGACGAGAACTACTACTACAGGAGAATATATAATCTGGTATTCACCCAGATACTACCGAAGGTGATAATAGTGACGGGAAAGTGTATGCAAGACCCGTCAACGGCTCTGTACTGGGGAAGCTATATCGCCAAGGTATGCTCCGAAACACAGAGGCTGTGCATGGAGTTTGAGTCGGTTGTGACAAACGGAAGACTGTCATTCCGCGATATTCCATTCCTCGATTTTAAGGAGGAGTTCAAGAAGCTGACTGACCTGACGAAGTTGGGGCATGTGGATTGGAAAGAGCAGTTTAAGGACTTCCAACAGAACTTCGAGGGCGTGTTTTCAGAGGAAGCTCTGCAGAACGACTACGATATGCTGTATGAAATGGGATTGCAGCTGGCTTCTGCAGGTGTGGTGGAAATGACTAACCAGATATCTCCTGACCTGAAAGAGTTTGTGTTTGGAAGCAGAAACGACAACTTCGTAGGTGTGTTCCAGAACAACGTAGGGGTTATAAAGAATATGGTGACGGGTACTGCCTTTGACCTCGTAGATGCGTCAATGACAGGTCTTTTAAACAGCGCATTCGGAAGAGACGTATTCCAGCGTGGCGACGCTACGGCTCTGCTTACAAGTGGGAGCTATAACCTCGAAGGATGGATAAGCAACTACGTGAACAACTCTCCGAACAAATACTACACCCAGAAAGCAACGATTACAGGAGAGAAGAAAGGTGGTGCAGAGGTTATCTGCGATTATACCCCCGACCATACAAAGCTTTGGCTTTGGGGAGGAAACAGAGAGTCGCCTTGGGCGATAGAAGACTGGACTTTTTGGGAGTCTTATTATCAGCATGGTGGAGGTTTTCCTGACAGGTTTGACGATGGCCGTCTTCTTGAAACGGTTGCCAAAAAGTCTTCTGAGGACATTTCCGGTTGGTCTCAGGAAAGAGTCCGTAGCTTAAACAACTCCCAGTCTGAATACATATACAAGATTACTTATACAATCCTTGATTACAAATACGGCCCTGGCTCTTATGACAATCTAAACCCCAATTTACCTAATGAGCATCACGGCGACTATGACCGTGCCGTAGGATATAAAATAAAGGTGACCCGTGAGCTGAACGTCAACGAGATAGTATATGAAGAGGTGTTCGACTCCTATAAGATGGAGTGGACGATGTTCGAGAACAAGGTGAAGACTATCCTTGATGAGTATAACAGGGAGGCGAAACAGGAAGGTAGTCCTTACTACGGAATGAAGTTTACTCTTACCTATGGCCCGAAGGTATATTATACCCGTGATGACGCTGACCGTCTGAAGGGTGCCACAAGTTGTAAGATATCATTAGAGTGTTACGATGATATCGACGTGGCAGAGGGCGAGGTACAGTGGAAATGTGAAGACTGTGACGGCTACGGCGACTCTCACATGAAGGAGTGCTCAATGTCAACGACACTGTCTTCTCCCGGATTTCAGGATGAGTTTTCTCCTCTGATAGACCAGAAAGAAGCCGAGAGACAGCAACTTGTGAACCGTCAAAAGGATATAAACAACCAGCGTAATGAGATAATAGCGACACTGTCTCAGCCTGGCATATCATCTGCGGAGCAGAAGAGACTCAGAGACCTCTTTACGGAGCTTACCCGTCAGAGTCAGGAACTGACTACCCAGATAAACGCGGTTGATAAAGAGCTGTCTGACCTGAAGAAGGTGAGAGCGGAAGCGGAAGCGGACTATCTACAGGAGGATGACGACTATGACCGCATACCTGCAATCGAGAAGCGTATGGAAACGATATACGGGGTACGCTGGAGCACTAACGGCGCATGGAGCAGAGAAGGTGACAGCTATATATATACCCGTAAAGGTAAGCCTCACGGCTATGAATACGACCTGACGTTTGAGGCGAGGGTTTCTATATATTCTCCTGCGAAATACTTTCTTGGTATTAGATACCATCGTGCAAAGGTACGTATATCATGGTCTCTGAAAGGTCATGGAGAAGAAAAAAATACAGTTGACAATATAGACCTTGACCCAGAGGCTTCTCCTGAGAGTCAGGCAGAGATAGTGAATGCCCGTGTCGATAAGTTGAGAGAGCAGTATCCATCCTGCACCGTGATAACGGAGTATAAGTATAAGAAAGGTGAGGAACAGGATGATACAGAGGATACATATCACCTTCTCTGGGCTTCGGACAGAATGGAGATAGCAAGGCACATCGAGGCTCGTCTGACAGCATTGTTTGCCGACCTCGTGACTTTAGAGAAGTTCCTGTACTATAAGCATAACATAATAGACTGGCTTCACGATATGGTTCCATTTATCAACAACCAGTTTGGAAGGAGGCATACGATAGCGGAGGAATGCCGAAGAAGATGGATGCACTCATCAGGTTCGAGGTTCTATGATGACTATATAGACGAGAGAAAAGATACCACCAATATGATATACTACTAAAGAATGAATATAAAGAGACTCATAACACTACTGCTGTTTCTCCCGTTGCTGATAGCAGCGAGAGCACAGGGAGATTTTCCGACGTGGGAGGCGTATATCAACGACCACAACACCCAGCACAGGCTTCTCTCTGTCCGTAAGGTTGTTGAAGCAGGAGTGTACGGGCTGCATAAGTCAACAGAGTCTCACACAAAGGATTATAAAGAGATAAATGACGAACTGGAAAAATACCGCAAAGCATTCGACATCCTTACCCTCGTATTCAACTCCATCGAGACTGGCTTCGGCGTGTATAACGTGATAAACGACTTTTCCTCTTCCGACGGAACGGCTCAAAAATATATCCGTCTGGTGAATGACTTCGCCAACAAGTGTACAATGCGTGGTGATATAGTACCTGAGGATACGATGGTGATATCTATAGCATATAAGGCGGTGGAGTCGATAAAAGGGGATTTATCTGACTTAGAGTTTGCCCTGACAGATCTGTTTCTCCTGTGTAGCGGAAAGGTGCAGTGTACGACGGCAGACCTTGCCAACATATTCGGAAGGATAAACAGGAATTTAGACCATATCCAGATACAGATGCGCCGATGTTACTGGGATACCTATAAATATGTGCAGTTCCGCACGACATTCTGGAAAAGGGATATATACAGAGACTATACAAAGAAACAAATTGCCGATGCTGCCTTGCAGCGATGGCATGAGAAGAGAAAGAACAGACCTCAAAGACAATAGGACATGAAACAGATATTTTCCATAGCACTCATATTGTTTTGCACCTTTATTCCTAAGGTGCAAGGGCAGACGTTCTATCACGACGATATAAAGATGAACCAGATAACGACGATGCACATGGGCTACGGCAACCTCGACAACTTCTACTACTGGGCTTTCCATAACGACTATTCAAGAAACGCCTATACATATCCGCTAAACCCGGAACGTATGGAAGCAGCAGGCATGGCACATCTTCAGGTTAACCCTGCGGACTCCATTCAGTCCTACCTCAAAAGTAGAGCAAAGGAAGAGGTTGCGAATATGCTTGACAGAAGTATAGACTTGGTATGGATTACAGAAGGAGGAAGGTTGACAGAGGCTCTGCTGCGACTGAACCGTAACGTCGGAATGATTGGAGAATACGGTGCGCCACAGGCAGAAAAGGAATACTGGAAAGATAAATACAACCGTCTCGCATGGTCTGTAGATGCGATGAGAAAGGGATATATGCCGAACTCTGCGAGGAAGAAGCAGTTTGTAGCTCTGTACGGCGACATACTGACAGCGAACAGGAAAGCGGTAAACCGTTCCGTACAGCTGTACTTTATCCGTAAGATGGAACAGCAGAAGGCTAAGAAGAAACAGCGTATGAAGACCATTCATGACATTTCCATACAGGCGCATAACGACTGGTGCAGTAAATTCATGATATCAAGTCACTAAGTTCTAAGTACAAGGTACGAAGGGAAATAAAAAAATGAAATAATATAAACCAAAACAAGAAAAGAATATGTTAGACTCTTCAATTAGTTTTTTCGAGGAAGAAATTGATGATGTCATATTTATGACTAATCAGTTCCTCACTGACTCTACAATGTCAGGGCCACAGGGGCCATTCTGGTATATCCTCCAGATATCTATGGCTCTGGCGGCATTGTTTGCCGTGATACTGGCAGCGAATGTAACGTATAAGATGATGGTGAAGAAAGAGCCTTTAGACGTGATGAAGGTGATACGTCCTTTGGCAATCGGCATCATCCTATGCTGGTGGTATCCACCTTCAACAACAGGTATGGTGAACGGAGCAGGTGGCTGGTGTGTCCTGGACTATATAGCCTATATACCTAACTGTATAGGTTCATATACCCACGACCTGTATGAAGCGGAAGCGTCTCAGGTACAAGACCGTTACGAGAGTATGCAGTTAGAGATAGAGCGTCTGGACTCTCTGGTACTAAATCAAAGATCCCAAGCAGAAGGAGGTGGAGAACAGATGCTAAAAGCAGGAGAAACGGTTGCAGAGACAAACGCTCTGAACATGGAAAGTATATTCAAAGCGGTTATAAACGGTCAGGAAGCAAAACTGACCTCTGCAGAGGCTGGTGTAGTTGTATTCATCGACAAATGCCTGATGTATCTTTCCATCATAGTGTTCCGCATAGGATGGTGGGGAACGATATACTGCCAGCAGATACTGCTTGGTATGCTGACGATATTCGGCCCGATACAATGGGCGTTCTCGCTACTGCCGAAATGGGAAGGGGCATGGGCAAAATGGCTGATACGATATCTGACGGTGCATTTCTATGGTGCCATGCTGTTCTTTGTCGGCTTCTACGTCCTGCTACTATTCGATATAGTGCTGAATATCCAGTATTACGACCTACAGGCGATAACGAATGACCCGAATACGGTGGCGGCATTTACGAAGAATGCGGTATTTACGTCAGGATACCTCTTGGCAGCCAGCATCGTGAGCCTGCAGTGTCTGAACCTTGTGCCTGACCTTGCAGCATGGATGATACCTGAGGGCGACACTGCCTTCTCTACCCGAAATTTCGGACAGGGAATAGCAGCCGAAATGCGTGCTTCAGGAACAAAGGCGATTGGTAAGTTCATATAATTAACAATGCAATAAGAATAATTCAATATAGAAGACTATGGTTATTAAACATCTTGAAAACAAAGTCAAACTGGTAATGATAATGTCTGGTTTGTTCATGTTAGGCTGTACTATTATCACCCTTGGTTCGCTTTTCGTCGCACGTGGCATGGTGGACGATGCGCATAAGAAGGTATATGTACTGGACTCTACAGTGCCTATACTGGTGAACCGTTCTACGATGGAGGAAACACTGGATGTAGAGGCAAAGAGCCATGTGGAGATGTTCCATCAGCTGTTCTTTACCCTGGCTCCTGACGATAAGTATATCAAATATACTATGGAGAAGGCGATGTATCTGATTGACGAGAGCGGTCTGGCACAGTACAACGCTCTGAAAGAGAAAGGTTTCTACGGAAATATCATGGGTACATCGGCGGTGTTCTCTATCTTCTGTGACTCCATCAAATTCAACAAGGAGGATATGTCATTCATATATTACGGAAGACAGAGGATAGAACGTAGGTCATCGGTACTGTATCGTGAACTGCAGACAGGAGGACAGCTAAAGAGGGTGCCTCGAACAGAGAACAACCCTCACGGATTGCTTATCATCAACTGGCGCACCATCCTGAACAAGGATATCGAGCAGCGCAACAAGAGCAACTACTAAACCAAAAATAAAAACCAAAACAAAACAGGAAGCTATGAAATTGAAGAAAGTAATCTTAGGCGAGGAAATGCCTGACAAAGACGATCCGAAGTATAAGGAGCGTTACGAGAAGGAAGTGGAAGCCGGGCGCAAGGTGGCGAAAGCCTTGGGAATAGGGACGCTGACGTACCGTTTCCAGATGTGGGCCAACCGCCACTCGAAAGCGTTTTTCATTGGTGTGCTGATGCTGATAGCATTTATCGTTCTGGTGAGTCTGATGCGCCTTGCATTGGCAACGAAGATACCTACATCCACTACTCATGCAGTGGAGAGACAGGAACAGGTGCTTCGCAAGACAAGGAAGTTCCAGGAACTGGAAAGGCAAAGCGGAAGACAGCCAGACTCTCACGACTCTCACGAGATTGAACCCTATAGTGCTTTTTAGACAATAAAAACCAAACAAAGTCATGAATATACAAGATATCCGACAGAAGATAAACTTCAAGCAGCCTAAGTATATGATACCTGCCCTCATATACCTGCCTCTGCTGTTTACCCTTTACATGGTATGCGACATGTTTTCTTTTACTCCTGAGGAAAAGGATAACGGCTTGGAAACGACGGAGTATCTTAACTCCAAACTTCCTGACGCAAATATCAAAGGCGACGGCATCAACGGTAAGTACGAGGCAATGCTTGACAACTACGGTAAAATACGTGATAAGACCGTAGTAAAGGATGCTGGTGAGGACTCTCTTCAGCATGAGGAATACGACTCTAAGTATAAGGATGCAGAGGTAGGCGCATTGGATGAGAGCAGTAACGAACATGCAGAGGCTGTCCGTCATCTGCAACAGTTACGTGAGGAGATACGTCAGCAACAGCAGGCAGAGCTTCTGGCTGCCTCTGAAGAGGAAGACCGTTCCGGCGGTAACACTCCTGAAGAGGATAAGACAATAGCAGAACTGCAGGATGCCTTGAAGAAGGCTCAGGAGGAAGCGGAAGGTGCCGGTGTCAAGGCTGCCGACGGTGTGAGGAACACCACAACGGAGGTGATGAATGAGGCACAGAATACCAACAAGAAAGCTTCTCATAACCCTGCCGACGTAGTAAAGGCTCCTACGGAGGATGCTCCGACACTGGAGGTAGTAAAGAAACAGAAGATGGAGTCTGACTTCTTTAATACGATTTCCTCTAATGAGAAGCAGCAGAAGCTCATCAAGGCGATTATCGACGAAGATATCAAGGCCAAGGAGGGTTCAAGGGTACGTCTGCGTCTGCTTGACGAACTGGAGGTAGGCGGTCATACCTTGCCTGCAGGCTCATACCTCTATGCTATAATGTCGGGCTTCGGCTCTCAGAGAGTGAAGGGTACGGTATCTTCTGTCCTCGTCGAGGAGGAGATATTGAAGATAAACCTCTCTATATATGATACCGACGGTCTTGAGGGATTGTATATCCCTGAGTCTAATTTCCGTGAGGTAGGTAAGGATGTTGCTTCAGGTGCTCTGCAAGGTGGAGGAAACAACTTCTTCGACTCTTCAGCTCCTTCAACATTCGTACAGATGGGATATCAGGCTATACAGAACGGATATAACAAGATAACGAATGCCATCAGCAAGGCTATCCGTAAGAATACGGCGAAGCTGAAATACGGCACTCAGGTATATCTGATTAACTCCCAAGGCCAGAAGAACAACCAACGCCGTCAGCAAGCTCCCGTTGCTACTCCTGAGCAACAGCAGCAGGCAGCTCGTGAGGCATACTCACGTTATATGATGAATGTAAGAACCCCAAATCAAAACAATAAGTAGAAATCATGAAACAGCTAAAGAAGTTAATGTGTCTTGCAGGTGTAACATTCTTTGCCCTGACAGCACAAGGACAGAAGACGATGGATGACATGCAGCTTCTCACCGTCAATGACAAAGTAACGACTGTGATAACAGCCGGAGAGCCTATCCGCTTTGTGGATATCTCTACCGATCAGGTGGCTGGCGACCAACCTATCAATAACACCGTGCGCCTGAAACCGAAAGAGGGCGTAGAGGTGAATAACGACGGAGATATCCTCGGCATCGTCACTATAGTAACAGAGCGTTACAGGGTGCAGTATGCCTTGATATACACCTCTCAGATGTCGGAGGCAGTGACGGACAAGGAGATACGTGTGAAGGAAACGGCTCAGTACAATAACCCTGCGGTGTCTATGTCAACAGAGGAGTTGACCCGTTACGCACGTCGTATATGGTGCAGCCGTGCTAAGTACAGAGGCGTGAGCACCAAGCAGCATAAGATGGTGATGCGTCTGAACAACATATATTCTGTGGGAGAGTATTTCTTCATCGACTTCTCAGTTGAGAACTCTACCAATATTCGCTTCGACATCGACCAGCTGCGCGTGAAGCTGCAGGATAAGAAGACAGCAAAGGCTACGAACAATCAGACGATTGAGCTGACTCCTGCCTTGGTGCTTGACCCTGCAGAGAGCTTCAAGTACGGATACCGTAACGTGATAGTCCTGAAGAAGCTGACGTTCCCGAATGATAAGGTGCTGACAATAGAACTGTCAGAGAAGCAGATTTCTGGACGTACCATATATATGAATATCGACTACGAGGATGTCCTTTCGGCTGACTCCTTTAGCCGTGATCTGCTGGATGAAGACTAAGTCGCGTCTTACTTTCCGACATAAGGGAAAGGTCAAGTGCACATCCAGAACGGTCACAAAAAGGAATAATCCTTATCACATAACCCCAAATCGGCGGTAAGCCGGTGGTTTTATCGCCGATGAAGGGATTTCAAACTCAGAATATATTTTATAACCAACAAAAAACCAAAACAGATATGAAAAAGTTTCTAAGTGTTTTAATCCTCCTGACAGCAGTCTTTACAGGCCTGCAGGCTCAGACATACAGTAACCACCTTAACTTCTCGGCTGGATACTACTTTCCAAGAAATCTTGATGCTACGGTAGCTCTGGAGCACGAGACTCGTTATCATAACTCATGGGAGTATTTCTTCAATTACTCCATCAAGTATGATAAGGATGATGAAGCAGGACACTATACTCCTTCTTCTTTCTGGAAGAATAACAGGATATGGTCTTTAGGTATAGCATATAAGCCATGCGTTACCCGTGCTCGTAACTCTCACGGCAACCTGCGCCTGGGTGCTGCATTCGGTGGACGTAAGTATAAGGAGGAAGACTCGAAGTTTCAGGCGGTGCTCCTGGTAGGATATGAACAGTCATATAACCTTCGTCACGGATGGCAGCTGTTCTACCAGCTCCGTGCGGATATGATGCCCGGAAATACCGACTTTATAAAGGTGGGTGCTGCACTGGGTCTGAAAGTACCGTTGGAGAAAAGATAACTCCAAGTGACAAGGGAGCATGTCGCGTCTTTTCTTTCCGACCCAAGGGAAAGGTTAATTGCAAAGACATAAACCTTCCATATAACAACAACTGATTTAGAAACGAATGTCCCAATTTTTTTATAAAAACAGGACAAAACATATTAAAATCATGAAGAAAGCAATAAGATTACTCGCATTATTTATACCCTTTCTCTTCGTTTCATGCGACGAGCACGAGAAGGTGGTGATAGACACAGACCTGCATATAGGACAGGTGCTGTGCTCTGACGGTAGTGTCATAGACTACAGTAAGCTGGATACTAAGACGCATACCCCTGTGGGTGTGGTATTCTCTACCAACAACGAGGGAACGAGGTACACAGGTAGAGGATATGCTGTTCTGCTGAAGGAGTCTGGACGCTTTGCGTTTGCGGACTCTCTCGGATACCAACAGCATACAAACACATCCCTGACGGCGTATGCAGGCTTTGGCAATACATATAATATGTATATGAGTGCTTCGCCTCTGGCAACATCACTGATGGTGTCATTCCCCACATACCAGAGCGCATTTATTCCGTCGGTAGCGGAAATGCGTGAGCTGTATGCTGCCAAGAACGTGATAAACCCGATACTGGAGTCTTTGGGTGGTGACATCCTGCCTATAAACAGCGAGGCTGGCTACTACTGGACTTCAACGGAGGTGAGCGGACAGGATGCGCTGCAGGCTTATACGTATTCCACAAGTGCGGCACAGATACTGCCTGCCTTGAAGGAAATACCATATAAGACAAGACCTGTGGTAATAATCTACGAATGAAAGGTTATAAGCATTCATAACAAAAACAATTCAAAGATAATCTCTTAATATGGAAGAGTCAAAAGAATTACAGACCCTATATCTGATATTCCGTACACTGGTGTATGTGTCACTGTTTCTGGAATTTTTTGAATATGCCTATGTGCCTGCAGAAACGAGTGTCACAAGTTCTGTGGTACTGGAGATATGGGAGCGTATGCGTACATGGTTCATATACCATCCGGGGAACCTGCCATACAGTAAGATGACAACGATATTTATTGTTTGCCTGACCTGTATAGGTACACGCGCAAAGAAGAAAATAGAGTTTGACGGCCCGAAACTGGTGCTATACCCATTGCTGGGCGGCACATTCTTCCTGTTCACCTCTATATATGTATATAATAAGGCATGGCAGGGTGGTTTGTACGGCATATCATCAAACCTCTGGGTGTATATGATATTGTCAGTAATAGGCACGGTACTTGTGCATATTGCTCTTGACAATATATCGAAGTACCTGAAGGATGAGTTTGGCAAAGACCGTTTCAACTATGAGAACGAGTCGTTTGAACAGATGGAGGAGAAGATAGAGACGAAGTATTCGGTGAATATCCCGATGCGTTACTACTACAAGAAGAAATTCCGTCACGGATGGGTGAATATCATAAACCCTTTCCGTGGAACATGGGTAGTGGGAACGCCTGGCTCTGGTAAGACATTCTCCATCATCGAGCCTTTCATCCGTCAGCACTCGGCAAAGGGTTTTTCTATGGTGGTGTATGACTACAAGTTTCCGACATTGGCGACGAAACTGTACTACCACTACAGGATAAACAAAAAGGCTGGTAAGACTCCGAAGGGATGCGCGTTTAACATGATTAACTTCGTGAACGTGGAGTATTCCCGTCGTGTGAACCCTATTCAGCTGAAGTATATCAACAACCTTGCTGCAGCGTCTGAGACAGCGGAAACGCTGTTGGAGTCTTTGCAGAAAGGTAAGAAGGAAGGTGGCGGCGGTAGCGACCAGTTCTTCCAGACTTCAGCGGTGAACTTCCTGGCGGCATGTATATTCTTCTTCTGTAACTATAAGAAGGAGCCATACGATAAGGATGGTAACGTACTGCAGGCTGATATGATTATTGACCGCGAGACGGGCATGATGAAGCCTACTGGCGTGGTACATGACAGCATGGGTAGAAGGGTTGAGCCTGCCTACTGGCTGGGTAAATACTCGGACATGCCTCATATTCTGTCATTCCTGAATAAGGACTATTCTACCATATTCGAGGTACTGATGACGGATAATGAGGTGGCTCCCCTGCTTGGCCCGTTCAAGACGGCATACGAGAACAAGGCGATGGAACAGTTGGAAGGTATGATCGGTACGCTGCGTGTGTTTACATCACGTCTGGCGACAAAGGAGTCATACTGGATATTCCATAAGGACGGCGACGACTTCGACCTGAAGGTGTCTGACCCAAAGAACCCATCATACCTGCTGATAGCGAATGACCCGGAAATGGAGTCTATCATCGGTGCACTGAACGCACTTATTCTGAACCGTCTGGTAACGCGCGTGAACACAGGTCAGGGAAAGAACGTACCGGTAAGCATCATCGTGGATGAGCTGCCAACGCTTTATTTCCACAAGATTGACCGTCTGATTGGTACGGCACGTTCCAATAAGGTGTCAGTGGCACTGGGCTTTCAGGAGCTGCCACAGCTGGAGAGCGACTACGGAAAGGTGGGTATGCAGAAGGTGATTACTACTGTAGGTAACGTAGTGTCTGGTTCTGCCCGTGCAAAGGAAACGCTGGAATGGCTGTCTAATGATATATTCGGTAAGGTGGTACAGATGAAGAAGGGTGTCACGATTGACCGCGATAAAACATCTGTAAACCTGAACGAGAATATGGATAATCTGGTGCCTGGCTCTAAGATAGCAGACATGCCGACTGGCTGGATTGCAGGACAGACGGCACGAGACTTCATAAAGACGAAGACAGGCATGGGCGGTTCCATGAACATCCAAACGTCAGAGGAGTTCCAAACTTCTAAGTTCTTCTGCAAGACAAACTTCGACATGAACGAGATTGCATACGAAGAGGCACACTATAAGGATTATCCTCTACCTAAGTTCTACGACTTCGGTAGCGTAGAAGAGAAGGAACAGACTCTTTACCGTAACTTCCTGAAGGTGGATCAGGATGTGGAGGATATGATATCTGAGATACAGAAGTTTAACGTAAAATAAAAATTAAAATCCAATGAAATTTAAAAAGATTTTTTCTATTATGGCTGCTTCTCTGATAGCAGCTGGCGCAATGGCAACGGGAATGTCCGACTTCCAGACAACAGAGGATGACGCACAGGTGATTAAGGCGACGTTCTGCATCGAGAACACGTCAGAGTACGTCCACCTGTGTAACATAGAAACAAGCCTGGAGGCTGTTTCTATAGAAGGTGTATGGCAGGAGCCTACGAGTATGTGTAAATTTTCCACTCCCGGATGCCATGAGGTGTATTTCCGTCTGAAGGATAATACAAAGGTGCCTGACTATGCGTTTATCTACTGCAACTGCCTCGATAGGGTGGAGCTGCCTGCGACTGTTACATGTATCGGTCAGTCAGCATTTGCAGGATGCACGTCTCTGTCATCAATAGCCATCAACGGCAATATCGAGAGGATTGATGAGAATGCCTTTGGTGGGTGTCCTGTGTCTTCCTTTGTCATTCCTGACGGAGTGAAGTCAGTAGAAGCATGGACGTTCTCAGGTTGCAGAGCACTCTCTACACTGGCTCTACCTGCTTCCTTAGAGGAAGTAAGCTGGACGGCATTCTATAACTGTCCTCAGCTGGCAGATATTATATACTCTGGCACCAAAGAACAATGGAAAAAGATAACAGAAGAAAAGATTGATAATGATGACCGCACAGTCGTACACTGCACTGACGGCGATGTGGTACTGTAGTTTTTCATGATTTTCCTGTTTTGGTTCCGCTCCACAGACTGCTTCATGTCGTGGGGCGGTTTTTCGTTTTGGCTTCCTTACCCAAGGGAAAGAACAACCCAAGTACAAGGTACAAATTTACTAAGTACAAAGTATAAGGTAGTATCTTTTTCGTGAGTCCACGAAAATGATAAAAGTCTGTACTTTGGAGAGGAAAAAGTCTATTCTGGAGAGAATTTGAGGTGTTTTGGAGAGAAAAAGGGGGTGTTTGGAGAGAAGTGGAGAGAACTGGAGAGTAGCGGAGAGGACATAAAAAAAAGCAGGAGAAAACCCCTGCTTACCTATTGTATAAATGCTTATCAGTATTTGTTCCTGTTGTTCCACGCTCTTAAATCATAAGAACCTTCAATCCTTGTCTGTAGCGGCTCTGGTACGTTACAGAAAAGATCCATGCCGATTAAGGCTTCGATATCATCGACGCTGCACATGGCTCCTTCCATTGTCTGTCTCTGTGAGGTATTGGCATAGAGGAAGGCGATAGACTTTTCTTTGCCGGGCTGCATACAGAGGACGGCTTTAAAGAAGCCGTCGGGGACGCGGACTTCGTGCTCCTTGCCGATAGTCTTTCTTTCATGTCCTTGAAAGACGGGGCCACAGACAACATAGACATCACCCCATCTGCCAGCCCACCGACGGCAGGCTTTCTCCAGTCTCTCCCAGCTCTCGGCATTGAGGGTGTGGTTCTGAGGACACATATTTGTCATGAGGAAGCTTTCCTTCATAGCCTGCTCACTATATTTATTGTCAGCAGCAGGACACATGTGACCTCTGTCATAACCGCTGCCTTTATAGTCGTAGGACTCTACCCTGTAACGGGAAGGGATTTCATCGTCTGCAAGGAACTCATCGGTGCGCTCTACCGGGCCGTAAAGGTTTTCCTTCTTCAGATGCCAGGAAACCCAGCAGGGGATGCCGTCTCTCAGAGAGTATTGGACGGTGTAGCCTTGCTTCTTCAAAATCATAGTCTCTCTTACGTCACCTGCCGTAAGACGTGCTACGTCGTAGCTGTCGAGAAGACCACTGTCTTCAGTGACGAAGAGACTGGCTCCGCTCTCTGACGGAGAGAAGAAGTTTTTAATAGAACTGAAAACCTTGCCTGGTGAATAAAGGGCTTCACTGATGCCACTGATACCCTGTGTGTAAGTACCACCACAAAGGGCAGCAAAGATGATGGCATAGAGGAACATCTTTCCTCTGCCTCTCCTGAATGAAAATAATCTCATAAGTCTTTTAGTTTAGTTTTTTTATATTCTGTTTGACGAACCGAAGGACTACCATCGGATCAAAATATTTACGCTTCTTCTCTCCTGCTATCCTGCACGAGATATGCAGGTGTGGGCCTGTGGAGCGTCCGGTGTTGCCTGTCAGGGCTACAAGGTTGCCTGCGGATACGTGGTCGCCCTCTTTGACAAACTGCCGGGAGAGGTGACAATAGGAAACGAGGATATCACCATGTCGCATAGTGACAAATTTTCCTGATACCTTATCAGCTCCTACCCTCACAACAGTACCGGGGAGCATGGCATAGCATGGCTCGTACCTTGCCTGTAAGTCAAGGCCGCTGTGCATCTTCCTGTTCTTTCCGAAGGGATTGCGCCTGACTCCAAAGACAGAGGTAATCTTCATAGTCTTTAACGGCAAAGCAACAGTAGGAAGCATGAGGTTTGAAGGAATAGTGTCCTGTATGACTTCTTCCTCCTCCACTTCTTCCTCTGGAGTCTCGTCACCTGGGGTGTTGAACCAAGGACGCATGATACGTGAGTCATGAGATACTGTATTGAAGTGCTGTGCATGGCACGTGAAAGCCATCAGAACACCACATAACAGGATTAGTTTTCTTGTCATGGGTGCAAAATTACTCATTTATTTTTGGATTTACAATATTTTAAGGGTAAAACTTAATATTTTGAGGTTGAAATGTTTAAAAACACGATGAAAAAGGCATAAAATAGACACCACAAAGTTAAAAGATGTTTATTTGCTCAATATATTAAGTGTATTATTTCCCTATCTATCAAGAATTTTGTACCTTTGCCAACAGATTTGTATAGACAAGAAAGAAAATGAAAACAGCATTCAAAGTAATTTTAGTTCTTTTCTCAGTCTTCATCTTTACAGGTTGTGAACCTGACGATGACTGGCTGAAAGAATGCAAGCCTACGAAGGGTGCAGATATAGGTGGTTTCGATGACGGAGGACAGACAAACCCAGATGTCGATCCTGGCGGTGGAACACCTCCAGGCTTTGATATAAGACTGGAGAATTGGGAGGATAGTCTGACTACCGACCTGGATGTATAAGACGAAAACTTGATAAAGGTTTTTTCATAATGTTTGTTTAAGAGGAAAGAAAGGTCATTCAGGTATCATCGGAAAAGAAAGAAAAGACCGGACTCCAGGCTGTTCTGCCTTTGCAAGGTGACTCATCTTTCTTTACTGACAGGCACCGTCGAAGCCTGAAAAACCTTTCCTCCTCTTGTTTTAAAAACAACGACACTAAAAGAAATTTGATTGTAATTTGTACATATTTAGCGAAAGATTTAGTTATTAAGATTATAGTTAGTTAAATTTATTATCCTAAGAAATTTGATTATTCATAATCTGCGAATTAAGGGCCGTCCGTGAGGATAGCCCTTATTTGTTTTTCAGAATGTTTACTATCTTTGTGATCTTGGCAGTGTAGTAAGGATCTTCCGCATAGCGTATCCTCCTGAGGAAACGGAGGTAATCACCTCCCTTGTAGCGATACTGAATGTATTTGGCGTAGCCTGCTACACTGTCTTCCCAACTCTGGAAGCGATAATAGTCCTTAGCCTTGCTGTCATAGAGTCCGAAGAGGTTGTTATACTCCCTGAAGACCTTGCTTGTAAACCATCCTGTTTCGAGGCAGGCCTGAGCAATGACGTAGAGAGACTGACGGATACCACAGTCTTCCATGACACTGATAAGATTGCTGTAGGATAGAGGAAGGTTTTTACCTCTATAAAGTTTTCTCATCTTTTCTTTTGTCTTCTTCGGACGATGGGCGAGACGGATACTGTCACGAAGCTCTACGTACCTTTGTGCCATTTCCTGAAGTTCCTCTATCGGTAGGGAAAGGAAAGGGTTTACGTCTTGCCCGATGATGTCTTCCTGCTTTTCTGGTACACTGGACGTTTCGGTATGCCGATGGCTCATACCAACGGTATTGAAATATTCTTGGGCTAAAGTTGGAAGACTGCCAAAAAGAATACAAAAAGTTATAAGTCTTGCTAACATGAGTGCAAAGATAACGATTATTTTGCAAATAACGTAATATATTGAGCAAAAAGCATGTTTTATTGCTGAAAAAGTCGCTCAACTGTCTAAAACGATTGTGAAAAAATAGACAGTTGGTTAATAAATGCTAATAACCTTAATATATTAAGGTGATAGACTTTTCCAAAGCAAAAAAAGTGAGTATCTTTGTAGGTGAAATTTCAAAATTACTTACCATATATGGAACTTTTACAGCAATTTTATCCGGAAGAACTTCCTTACAACAAACTGGCAAACTTCGGCATTTCAGCTGATATGCTGAACGCCTTACCAAAGGACATTTTAAACAACCTGCTTTCAGGTCATGTTTCACCTCGTATATCGGTAAAGGTACCGACAAACGGCGGCGTATCGTACGAAGTACCTCTGAAACTTCAGTTACAGAGAGTAGATACCGGCGACGTGGAGGTACTGTTTATCCCGTCTATCGACAATACTTCACAGGAGTTTACCGTCAATATGATGGGTACACTGCCATTGGAGAGCAAAGAGGCTCTTGACAAAGGCCTTGCTACGGTGGCATACCTTCAGATAGATACACCAGACGGAGGCATTGATGCGGTACGCTGCTTCGTACAGTATGACAAGGAGCAGCGTCAGTTAGTCCATGTTCCTACACAGGTAATAGGACGTAACATCAAGGCCGCTGCCTCACGTTTCAACCTATCACTCGCTGACATCGACGCTCTGCTTGAAGGTAAGAGGGTATCAGTAGAGGTGAAAGGTAAGGAAGCTACGCTGGGTGTAGATATAATGTCCGAATATGGACTTCTCTCTGTAGAGGGAGGTGAAGATGAATGGATCAGAGCAGCTACGCCTGAGATACCGAAATACTCTTTCGGAGAAAGCGGTTGCTGGGTGAATACAGGCAACGGTCTTAAATTCGTAGAAGAGAAGGACTTCACCCAGGAGATACGCTCAATGCTTACGCATGATGCTAATTCAGAGCAGGAACAGACTGCTTCACAGGAGCAGGTTCTTGAACCGGCTCAGGCAGAGGTTATCGAAGAAGCACATGAAGAGACTCAGGTGATGCAGAGATAGTCTTACGCAGAAGAATATTATCATATTATCGTATTAACATATTATGATATTATATTATTAACGTAATAAATTAGATTATGGCTTATTTATCAGAGGAACAGCTTATAGCTGGTGTACAGGATGAAGGAAAAGGTTGGCTATGGTACATAGAGAACCACAGTGACGAATTAAGGAACGATTACTTCATGTTCTGCAACGACAACGATCTGGACTCTTCACTCGAAGACAGCGCGAAAGCGTTTATGGATGACAGAGACCTCATGTTTGAGGAGTCTCTTGAAATGGCAGAAGACTTTTTCTGATGCCATGCTACTAATCACTTAACACAAAAACTTTATTTATATGAGCACTTTACGATCTTCAATCAAAGGCACTTACGGTATGCTTGCTCCCGAACTGAGGGATACACTACGCCGTAATGGTATGCAAGCAGAAATAGTTCACGGCCCAGGCGGTGCAAAGCTGGTGGTACAGAGTCACGACTCTCCGGCTAACACCTATGACATTTCGGAGAAGCAATACTATCAGCTTACCGACGGAGGCACAAACTCTTCCGATAAGCAGGCATATAATACCTTTGTGGCGATTGTAAAGAACGACTACGACTGCCCGAAGGATTGGATACATGCACGTAACGCCGGTGGAAGCGTAGTGATGGGTCTTCACGGATACCGTCAGGATGTAAGAGGCTACGGCGGCTTACACCTGGTACGTGGAGGTTACTGGAGTATGCAGAACCCTTACTTCCTTGGTTGGGAACCAAGACATGCTCCAGGCTATCACGGCAGACGCATCGGCGGTGCTTACGTTTTGGCAGGCGGTGCTCCCGGCATGATACCTGTACGCCGATTTGGTGAAATGCGTCCGGGCGAATTGACTTCTGGAGGTTATGGCTTCTACTATAACCCAAAGTCACAGCCAAAACAGCCTTCTCAGGATGTATTGCAGCAGCTATCTAATATAAAGGTAGAGGATGTCAGAAAGCCTCGTTCCACTGAGCCTGCAATACCTTACTCTGAGCTTTGGGGAAAGTCTCAGGTGACTAACGGCTTCACCAATATGAAGCTCAAAGAGTGCCTGGACTCTCACGGTCTTCTCATAGACACTGAGAAGAAGACTTTTACCGTACAGAGCAACGGAGCAAAGTACGATAAAGAGTATCAGCTGTCTGACGAAGAATACCGTACCTTGATGAATAACCGCCTTGACAAGGTATCTCTCCAACAGAGAGTAGATGTTATCAACAAGGTAATCGGTCAGGATTTCGAGGGTAAGGTGACAGTGGAAATGCTCAATTCAAAGGAGCGTATCTCTCTGCCTCTGAAAGCAGAGGTGGCACAAGACTACGCCATGAGAGAAGAGGCGGCACAGCGTCAGCAGGTGCAGCCTGTACAGGGTATATCAGACCCTCTGGCTGAAATGCGTAACGCTACGGCTGCAGTGGACGGAGCAACACTACAGAACCTGAACGAAGCAAAGGGATGGTTCAGAGAGGGCGCACACGGAAGAGAGGTAACGGTAGGCGAGATATGGGTGGAGCCTGTAAGGGAGAAATTCTATGACAGCCTCGTAATGAAGACCGCAGACGGTCACTATGGCATGGTGGCCGACCTTAACCCAGCTGAGATTGCCATGCTTGACAGAAAAGAGGCTACAGCAAAGGAACTTTTCGAGAAACACATGGGAAGACCTCTCGCAGAGGGTGAAGATGTGGTTAGGGTTCCCGGCGGTATGCTACAGAAGGATGAGCAGACAGGCGAGGTGAAGTTTAACGAGAACCCCGGCGATATTGAGCCAAAGTTCCAGATGTCTGCTGTCATCAACGGTCAGGTGGTGACGCATGAGATATCTGAGAAGGACTACAACAAGTTCCTCGCTCAGGACGATTATCACAGAATGAAGCTGTTCTCCAAGACTTTTGGGGAGGTGGATATGAAGACACTTCCAGGAATGAGGGTAGGCTTCATGCAGGGTCTCGGTATGGCATTCGACGTGATAAGAAGACTGTCAGACGCTACGGTTGACGTAGCTCGTGGCATTGGCGCGATACGCCGTGCAACATCTGACCGTCATCCTTACTTCGGTCATCCACCAGTAGGCCCAGTACCGGCGATATACTATAAGCCGGGCGTGGATACCCTTGATACTATCGCCCAGCGTGCTTTCGACGAGGGAATGCGTCAGAATGAAATGGAGCACATGAGGGGAATAGGAATATAAGGAGTTTGAGAAGTTCTTGACCGACATAAGGGAAAGAGCAAACTCAATAACCGGGCCGGTTGTACGGCCATAAGCTGAGGGCGACGACCACTCGGCAAGTCGCTTGAAGCGACATACAACTCGCGACCGCCTGCATCCGAACACGGAGCTGGTAACAGGTCAACACATAGCTCACATTTTGCACGAAGTCGTGCACAAACTACTAAACAAACGAATTATTAACAATAAACGATAAATAATCATGGCTGAGTATTCATTTCACGATTACAACGATAAGATAAAGATACAGGAGGTATTACAGGATATAGGATACGTCCTGAGCAAGCGTGATGGAATGCGCTGGCCTTCGTTTGTACGTATCGGTAGTGACGGAAAGCGGATTAGTGGGGATAAATTCCTTGTGAACCCACGATATAATACGTGCTTTCAGCCTCCTGAGAGGAAGTCATATAATCCTGTGAGCTTTATCATAGCATTCCCTCACCTCTTCAAGGATTATCATCAGGGAATGGATAAATTCCTTTTGGCAAACAACGTGTGTCGCAGGCTGCTGAACCTGCCTCCAGAGGTACGAGAGGAACGCAGGATAGACTATTCCTCTAACCAGAAGCCTTTCAATATCGAAGACTATAAGTTGGAGAGGGCGAATGGTGAGGATTTCTCAACCTTGGGAAAGTTCTATCCGTATTTCAAGTATCGTGGCATCAGCCCTAAGACACAGATAGCGTTTCAGGATCATTTCTTCCTCGCAAGCAAGCCGTCGGAGGATAAGTCAACGATAATGACGAACCTGTCATTTCCTCTTCATCGTCCTGGGGACGATAAGATATACGGCTTCGAGGAGAGAGGGAAACCTCGGATGGATGGCTCATCCGGTTACAAGGGGAAGTCCGCAGGTGCGGACGGCTCACGTGCTCTGTGGATTGCCAACCTGTCAGGAAAGCCTTTGTCAGAGGCACAGAACCTGTATTGGTTTGAGAGTGCATACGATGCGATGGCGTTCTGGCAGCTGAGACAGAAAAACGACTGGAAGGTACGCGACGGGGTGTTTCTATCTACAGGTGGCAACCCTACATACCTGCAGTTTAAGGGCGTGCAGGAGATAACGCCGAAAGCGACGCATTATCTCTGCTTTGACGTTGACGATGCAGGTAAGAAATTTGCAGAAAACTTCCAGAAAATCGGTGAAGAGTCGGATATTACAAAGATAAAGGTGCCTGAGGATATGAAAGCATACCAGGCAGAGATAATCGCCCGAATGGAGAATGACAAGGTCTCTTCCGTGAGGGGCATAGTATATTTCCCGACGGAGAGACAGGCACAGGCTCTGCCTCCTGAGCTGAAGGAAAAATACTACAAGCTCTGGGATATGTCAAGTGAATTGAAGAAGATGGAGAAGTCCGGCATCTGTGCTACTGATGATATAGAGAAGCAGAAAGGACAGATAAAGCAACAGCGAGAGGACTTCATCGAGAGCATGAATAAGAAACTCGGTATTCAGCATGAGGCGCACACCGTAAAGACGGTTAGGTTGGAGCCTCTTAGCGGATGCAAGGACTGGAACGAAGAGCTGCTGTCATTTTACGAAGATAAAAAGGAGGCTCCTATGCAGCACTCCTATGACAGCGGAATAGATATAGACGGGGACGGAGTAAACGAACAGATAGAGGAAGAAGTTCCCGTGGACGAGAAGAAACATCTAAGCAAAGCAAGATGACAACAGGATTTCGATATGAGAATATGACGATAAGACCTGCTATAGGGCAGTTTATTATCGAGAACGGCAGCCTTTTGGTGCTTGCTCCTATAGTGGGCGTGACAGCATTCCTGTTACCTCAGCCTTACAGATGGATACTGTTAGGACTGACGGCAGTGACAGTGGTTTACCTGTTCTACAGACATGAGTATATCGCTTCGATGAAATATCATGTTGGTGAAGAGCAGCTGATGATACAGCACGGAGTGATGTCTCTGAGACGTGACTACGTGGAAATGTATCGCATAGTGGACTACGACGAGACAAGAAGCGTCATGGAACGCTTATTCGGTATCAAGACCGTTACGGTATATTCCGGAGATAGGACAGCTCCAGAGTTGAAGATAAGGGGCGTAAAAGACTCCCTTGATCTGGTTTCAGCGATAAGAGAAAGAGTTGAATATAATAAACAAAGAAAGGGTGTACGTGAAATCACGAACTTGTAAAATACTTAGCCGTCTGGAATGTCTCTTTACAACATATATCGCTGTGAAGGGCTTCTTCATGCGTATAGGTGACAGCAATAGAGCACAGAACGTAATACGCTATATCCTTATAGCATTACTCTTGATGGCTCTGCTGTTCACATCCTTCCTACCATGTAATGCACAATCAGCGACAATGAACAACACTGGCGAATGGCTGGCTTTAAAGGTAGGTAATGACATGGTGAATAAAGCTGTTGGAAAACAAATGGATAGCGAGATAGAAATATTCGGATTACAGACGGTAATGAACGGCAACCTTACCCAAATGAAGGTATGGGAGAGAAAATATATCCAGTACCTCGAAACGGTAGAGGGATTTGCTTCCACCCTTCATGCAGGTTCTATGATATTTGCCGATGGCGTGAAGGTGTTGATGAACCTGAAGAAGCTGACACAGGCATTGGCCGATAACCCTGAGGGGCTTATAACCACCGCAGGAATGAATAACCTCTACATGGAAACATTCTCAGAGTTTACGAGTATGTTTACCATGATGGAGAAAGCCTTGAAGAAAGGTGGCAAGGATAACCTGTTAGACGGCAGGGCGCGATGTCAGCTGTTGTGGGCTTTAGAGGACAAAATGGACTCCCTGAACCGTAAACTGGCGAGACTGGTGATAAGCGTCGGCAGCTATAACCTGGTTGACTTATGGTATAGCAGGGCAGGTTATGTGACCTATAAACATGATCGCTCATGGGCGAGAAATAATCACGAGTTATGGATGCGTAAGGCTAAGGCAGCTTGGAAATATAATCCTGCATATTAAAAATGAAACGAAGTATATACATAATCATCTGTTCTATCTTCTTTTCTCTGGGCGTGAGCGCACAGGGATTTGACCCCGTGCTGACAGGATTGATATGTGACTACACATCAAAGGCAAAGAAGCAGTATGAGACACAGATAATAAAGATCGGCGGTATAGGCGGTCAGCATGTATATACCGTGGAGCAGGAGAAGGCATTATATGACCTGCATAAGGAACTTAATGACTATCTCTCTACTTTCAGAGAGTATATCGTATTTGCTGCTGAAGGGTACGGCTTCTTCTTAGAGATACAGCGTCTGCTGGATAATATGACGGAACTGTCAAAGCAGATACAGAAAGCACCGACAAACGCAGTGGCGGTGACTTTGTGTGACAGAAGAAAGATATATCCGGAATTGCTGACGAAGTCCCTGAGTATCGTAAACACCCTTAAACAGGTGTGCATGAAGAATAAGCAGGGACAGCAGGCATCAAAGATGACGCAGGAAGAGAGGATACAGATGCTTTACTCTATCCGTCCAAAGTTGTACGAGTTCAACAAGGAACTGAGACGTTTGGCGATTTACGTGAAATATACATCCATGAGTGACGCATGGCGCATGATGACTCATCAGCCATACGAGCGCGACAAAGGAGGTGCTGCAAGGGAGGCTTTAGCCGCATGGAGGGCGAGTAGCCGTCAACCGATGCACAGCGGAAATATCTGGAGTGACATAACTAATAATTAACTAATAAAAAAGAAAGGGAAAAGAAATGGGAAAACTTAACATTTTAACGTATGCTTACAAAACTGGAGCGAAACTCCTACATGTAGCAGAACGCAACCCTCACACTGTAAACAAATTATATTATACTGGTGCTGCATTCGCAGGATGGCAGTATCTGAAGAAAAACGGCGGTATTGTCAACGAAGGTGGCAGTGCCATTCTTGGTGAGGATGTTAACAAAAAGGTGCGTAATGCCGTAGCAGACAAATTTGATGGTAAAGACAAACCTCAGGAGCAGACCCAGGCAGGCCAGGCTCAGGGTCAGATTATGTCACAGGGTGGCTATCAGATGGAGCAAGGTGCACCGATGGTTGCACAAAATCCAGCTGCTTCACCGGTTGACGGTGTACAGAACTTCATGGGTTCCATGACAGGAAGTAATGGGTCATCACCAACGAATATGATGAACAATTTTGCTTCTAACCTTTTCTCAGGCAATGTGCCAACTTCAAATATTGCCGGTCTGATGCTGGGTGCGTGGATGATGTTCCGTATGAGTATCTGGGGTAAGCTGGGTGGTGCCCTCCTCTCTATGATGATGGTTGGCAAAAACTCACAGCAGCAGATGCCGACACAGCAGATACAGCCAGGACTGGCGCAAGGCATGGGGATGACCCAACAGCCTACGATGGATGTTGCTGACGGCTTCGGTATGAGACGATAAGTATTATTTTCAAAATATATTCAAATGGATTATACAAGAGATATGAACCTGGAGTCAGCCACTGGCTATGCAATGCCGTTTGTGACTCCACAGGGAGGACCGGAAGTGCTCCTGCCTTTTGGCAGACAGAACAATCCGAAGACAGGTGAAGAGTTCGACCATAAGGGCGTGGACTTCAAATGTAAGAACCAAGAACTGTATGCGGTGGCATCAGGCATTGTATCAGGAATACGTTCTGACCGTAATACAGGATTTGAAATCACCGTGACATACGGCGATTACGACGTGACGTACAGACCGATTATGCAGGCTCGCGTGAATATCGGCGCAGCCGTGAAAGCAGGACAGACAATAGCTCTTTCCGGCAACTACTTGCATATCGGCGTGAAGTTCAAGTCGGAGGATGTTGACCCTATGGAATTTCTTGAAATGATATACGGCAACTACCTGACATATACCCCTAAAGCTGAAGACGGGAAGGAACAGTATGCCTCTCTGAATATCGACGTGAATACGAAGTACGACAAGGATAGTAAAGAGGTGGAGCAGATGGCTTCAAAATACTTTATTCCTTACTTTGCCGATATGATTAAAGGCGACTACAAGGTTCCAGATGCTACAACTGAAGCCCTAAAGGGTGCTTTCAGCAGGGCAAAGGAGGAAAGGCTTCTCTTTGAGAGCATCCCTTCTCTCTCTAACCCTCTGGGATTAGGAGGCAGGTCTGCAGGTCTTGCAAGCATGGTGATAGAACTACTTATTGGCGATTTCCTCAGATACCTTGCCATGCAGCACCACCTGTTCCTGTCTTCATGGGGAGAAGCTGAAAAAAAAAATATTCTGGGGGGGATGATGTAGGTCAGAAAACGGTAAAGAACCAAGAGGGTCTGATAGATCCTCTTGCTAACCTGAATATCGACATACAGACATTCGACATCCCCCGTGTTGTCAGCATATACCCCGATAAATTCGGCGTTCACTGGTGGACGAAGGCTTGGTTCAACAAGAAAAAGCGCGGCGAACCTGCCGTGCCGATCACACTCCAGCAGGCAATAGCGTTTATCCAGGACAATGTTCTGAAAGATGAATGGCTGGAGAAATACTTTCCTCGCCAGATGGAAGTGTACCACAAAGCAATAGCGCAAACGCGCGAACAGATATTACGTTCAATGCAATAAAGGATTACTACTATGGCAGTATCAGCAAGCGTATCTCGCATAGTGAAAGATGAGATTGCTAAATGGCAGAGAAACCAATCATCTAAACAGGAGGAACATAAGGGAAAGATAATCCTCCCTACAGACAGTAACGAAAAGCTGTCTGCCCTCTACTCTCAAATCCGTTCTGCCCTTATCAAAAAAGGTGCAGCGACGGAAGAGGATTTTGATAACGGTTTTTTCTCTAACAAAGAAATATACAACTATGTAATACAGGAAATAGCGAAAACTAATCCTATCAAGGATAAAAGCGAATACCTAAAGTCTATAACTACCCATTATACAGGGGAAGTACAGAGAGGTTTTTCCGTATCGCTCCTGGATGACATAAAAAATACCCGTGAGGAATACTACAAAGAAAAAACCGACATGGGTATAGCTGGGCGTGCTCTATCTGAGACTGCTTCTATTCTTTCTAATCCTTTAGATGCTATGGCAGGTGGCGCACTAAAAGGAGTGAAAGCAGCAGGAACGGCAGTGAAAACCGTCGTAGCGTCCAAAGGTGCTACAGCCTTACCATCGGTAACAAGGTTAACGCCGAATGCCTTAGGTAAGATGATATCACCTGCTGCACAGAGCATGATTACAAAGGCTTGCAAATACCTTGGTATTACGGCAGGCTCTGCAGGTGCTGTTACCGTAATGGCTTCATGTTCCACACATGAAGAGGTGGAAGCTCAGAAGACGGCTATACCTCAGTGGATGAGAGATAAATATAAGATTAACTCATACGTCCTTGCAGACACTGACACTTTGAAGCGTGCACAGCAATGGTCTGAAAAGAATGCTGAGACATATAAGAAATATGCGGATGCACAAGAGAAGTCTGGACGTAGCCTGAAGGTAGGCGACACAATAATGACTCCTGCAGAACTTCGTGAACGTCAGTTGCAGTACACGAAGTTTGCTACAGAGCTACGAACTGCTAATGCTCCTGCCGGATGGATGAAGGAGCAGATGGGTATAAAGGATTATTCTAAGGCTTCCACAGAGACGCTTGAAAAGGCATATAGGTGGTCTGAGGCTAACCTGAAAAAACTTGCTGACATGGCTGGACGTATTGCGGAAAAGGCTAAAGACGGTAAGACAGTGCTCTACTATAACTACGGAGGACAGAAGCACAGCATTCAGGATTTGGATGTGCGTCTTTCCCAGTATCGCTGTTTCTGCCAGCAGCTTGACGCAGAGTTGAACAAACGTGCGCTAAAGAACGCAAAGAACAACAATTACGAAGCAGCTCCAGCGTTTGCATATTCAGCTGAGACAACTCAGGCTACTCAAACTACACAAGCAGCAGCTGCAGGCCAGGCACAGGGTCAAGGTCAGCCTCAGTTCCAACAGATGCAGCAGGAACTCCAGCAACAGAAGTTCTCTTCTTGGGGAAATCTCTTCAAGAACACAGGATTGGAGGATTTCATTAACCATCCTGGAATGACAATAGCAATGCTTCCTGATATGCTGATGGGTATGTTTACCGGTAAGGAAACACCTTTCGGCATGAACAAGGGAACACTTCTGCCTCTGGCAGCTCTATTCGGTGCAGGATTTGTGAAAAATCCGATACTGAAGATGATTTTGCTTTCTTCTGCAGCAGCAGGCATATTAGGTAAAGCGGCCACTGGCGTAGCTCAAAGTCAAGAGCAAGGTGAGGCGAGATACCAGAAGTACCCGGATGAGAAGCTGAATGAGCGTATCTCTAACTTTACCATCAACGGTACTCAGATACTGATGGATATCGACGGTGTACCTCGTTCCGTTGTAATTCCTCCTACCGTTGCTGATGCCTATAAGCAGGGAGCAATATCGGAGAATACGCTGGCAAATGCCATCCTGAAGAATTACGATGAACAGTCTCGTCAGCTGGCAGAGAACTACGAGAGACAGCAAGATAGAGGTGTTGGAGTGGGAATTAAATAAATCCAAGTAACAAGGTAATCCTTGCCCGACCCAAGGGAAAGATTAACTTCAAACCTTAACGTGTACCCTTAACACTGTTTTGGGTACATATCACAGACAACAGGTGTAAATAATCCCATATTGGGGTACATATTTAGATTTAACAGCTATGGCAAAAGAAACAGCAATACAGAACAGCGAGGGTGCGATGGGGATTTCCACCGTGCTCCAGACCGTATATCAGTGGATGTTTGCGTCACTCCTTCTTACTGGAATGACAGCATTCTACACCGTGCAACACCTGATAGGGTATATGATAGAACATCCGACGATGTTTTACCTCCTCGCAATAGCAGAGGTGTTACTCGTGGTGGGTATAACGGTAAAACTGGAGAAACTTTCTTTTGCTCAGGTATTGTTCGGACTGACAGTATATGCTTCACTGAACGGTGTGGTAATGGCGATGGTGCTTATCCAGTACCAGATAGAAAGCATATATCAGGCATTCTTCCTTACCTCTGTGACGTTTCTTCTTATGTCTTTCATAAAGAAGGATATAACGACATGGGGCAGAACACTTTATTCTATCCTTTTTGGACTGGTGATAGCGACATTCGCTAACATATTCTTCCATAATGCTCTTATTGAGAGTATTCTGAACTATGTGGGAGTGTTTCTGTTTATGGGATTGACAGCATACGACACACAGAAGATAAAGAAGGATGCTAAGGAGAAACTACCTTTACTGACAGAGGAAGAAGCACAGAAGCGATGCTGTATGTATGCACTTGACCTTTATCTGGATTTTGTGAACCTGTTCCTGTATATATTGAGAATTTTCGGCAAGAGACGATAGTCTTTTCCCTTATATAAAGAATTATTAGCATAAAAACCAAAACGACTATGGCTAAATCACAGACAAGACAAGAGTTTATCGAGAAATATGCTCCAGTAGCGATGGAGCAGATGAAACGCTACGGCATTCCTGCCTCAGTGACGCTGGCACAGGCAGCGGTGGAGTCAGGTGACGGACACAGCTATCTGGCAGAGAATGCGAATAACTTTTTCGGTGTAAAGGGTTCCTTCAACGGTCAGTACGAAATGCGTACTGACGACCATCATTATCCGGAAAAGTTTAAGAAATACGATAACGTGATGCAGTCTTTTGAAGACCATTCAAAGGTGCTGAACGCTTCACGATATACCCGTAATAACGGGTGGTATTCGTCTGCATTACAGAACGGCAGCCTTGCAAATCTTTCCGCTAAAGATTATAGCGACAAGATTGTAAGTTATGTGCAAGGTGTGAAGAAAGGTGGCTACGCATCCCATCCTGGTTATGTCAAGATGTTGACAGATACCATAAATACCTACGACCTCGAAAAGTACGATAAGCAGGTGATGCAGGAAATGCAAGGTAAGGCATGGGGTGTAAAAGCAAATCCGGTACAGGGGCTTGCCACATCCCAGACACAGCCAGTAAACCTTCCACAACTGCATAACAATGTCCTTGGTGACAGTAAGATGTATTTTATGCCTCTGACAAACCAAAAGGATATGCTTGTCGTTACATCTGGCTTCGGCGTTAACCGTGGAGACCATAATCACGGTGGACTGGATTTCCGTGCTAACAGGAATGCCCTGTTTGCAACAGAGAATAACGGCGTAGTATCTAAAGTACATAACAGCCCAGATGGTAACGCAGGGAAATACGTTACTGTAGAGTATCCACGTGCCGACGGCTCAAAGCTTCGTTGTACCTATATGCACATGAGCACAGTGAATGTGTCTGTAGGTCAGACTGTGAACGCAAAAGACGTGTTGGGTATTAGTGGTAACACCGGGCACTCCACGGGTCCACATCTGCATTTTGAGACGGCATTGGTAAGTGCCGACGGTAAGGTGCAGAAGATAGACCCAAGGGAGTATCTGGCAGCAATACAGGTGGCAGCACCGGCTTTGCAGACACAGGTACGCGAGGCGAATACCTCAAAGGATTTGCTTGCTGACTATAAGGCAGCGATGACGCAAGACCCTCTCCGTCAGCAACAGTACGCACAGCAGTCAGAGGAGCAGATGGATCCGAATGAATGGTATAAACAAATGCTTCTCTCTGACGAGAAGAATGCGGCGTATGCTAATGACGGAGACCTGTTTACAAAAATCATCGAAATGATGATTGCTCTCTGGATGGTTGCAGCGACACAGGAAAAAGATGCTTCACAGGCACAGAGGATAGAAGCTGCAGCAAATGCTGCCATGAGCAGGACGATAGACCTGTCAGCTTACTGCCCTAAGTACAAGAGTGCCAATCTTCAGATTACGGATAACCACCAGGCACTGCTTACACTGGATGACGGACAGGGTAAGGTAACGGAAAAGGTGCTATCTGCTGAAGAGGTTGACCGTCTTACGTCAATAGCGAAAGGACAGGGCGATGAGCAGATGAAGGGTGCTGCAATATCAAATTGGGTGAATGGCGTGGTATTCACCAACCAGGCATCCCTGAATTACGACGAGTTAGAGCGTCAGCAGCAACAGTCTCAGCAGCAGCAGATGCAAAGATAACTCCAGGTAACAAAGTACAAAGTAATCCTTGCCCGACATAAGGGAAAGGTCAACTTTCTCACGTGTCTTTTCATCTGCTTCCTATCAGGAATAAACTACTAACACTAAAACAAAAATAACATGGCTTCAGAAGATGATGAAAGAACAAATGTAAGGATGATAAATGCGAGTGTATTTAAGAAGACGCAGGGCAGAAATATCGGGCTGTATGCTGTTACAGCTCTGGTTGACGGCCAGCGTCACACTCGTACACTATCAAAAAAGGACGTACAGACATTCTTTGCTCTTGATAAAGAGTCGAAGAAGTCCTTTGCTGCTGACCTTGCAAAGAAGTATCTGACTCCTAAGCAAAATCAAGAGCAGCAGTCCGAGATATATGATATCCGTGCTATCCAGTACGGATACGAGGTGAAGTTTCAGCGTGAAATAAGTGCCTTGAACTGGAAGGAAATGGCTGAAATGGCTGAAGACTACGCCGGGGCATTGAAGCCTCAGGCTGGTGACGTGACGTTTTATTTCTCCGAAATTGACGATGCAAAAGCTTTTGTCTCAGATGTTATCAAGACAAATGGTGACCGCCGTGTAAAGGTTTCCTTAAATTCCGGCTTGGTGTTCCATGAACAGAAACTTAGCGATTTCAAGAGCGTTCTGGATAAACATCTGCCTGAATGGGGAGGATATATCCCGTTTGAGAACCACTTTACTTTTGAGGATATGTATTTCAAGATGCAAGAGGCTACAGGCATTGCATCTGATGAGAAGTACGGCTATGCCGTAGTTCTGAAAGATAACTCGAAAGTACCATACCAGACACTGAAATCTCAAACAGAGCTGATGAACCATCTGGTTCACGAAACCCTGTTAGCGTCAGCGGTAGGAAAAGGCGACGAGGTGAGCTTTGTGTCCGGTTATACAGTGCCGTCAAGACATGCTCCTGATTTTAAGGATACGATTGATATTGTGAAGTTCGACGAAGAAGGGAAACTGAATATCATCGGCTCTCGCATAATTCTGAAAAACGGAGAGGCACAGACAGAGAACTTCGATCACGGCAAAGAGATGAGTCTTGAAGGTATCAAAGAATTGTTTGCCGGAGTCCAGGAAATGCGAGATTTAGAACGCCAGGAGGAAGAGGAAATCTCTGAGGAGGTTGACGAAGAGGAGGACGTTCATCGTGGGTTCCACAGATAATCCTTAACCTTGACATAAGGGAAAGAGTAAAAACATTTACACTATATGTATTGCAGAAGAAAGAATATAAGAGGTAACGAGACAGTCCAATGCGTTTTCGATGACGATGAAGATTTAGAGGAATGGATTTCCTTACTAAAATCTGTTATCGAGAAGGTTGAAGATTTGCCTGATGAGCGTAAAATGGAAAAAGAAGATATCGCCAATATGGTTGACTTATTGGAGAAAAAGACATTCCGCTACACTTCAGGCTCCGATAAAGGAAAGATAGTTGTGACATGGTTCCCTAATACCATCATAACACTTGTGTCTGCTTTCTTTTCTCTTT
>OCTX012222420.1_pt1 | contig 51075 bp, 35 predicted proteins | sample 1539691 | NCBI WGS metagenome assembly OCTX01 (sample SAMN02144231, study PRJEB22623) | gut metagenome | biome: sheep rumen | host: Ovis aries | place: New Zealand
GTTGTCTATTCCAACCGATTCTATCACATAACAATCCATCGGAAAATCTGAAAATAGATCACGCATCTCTAAAGTTCGATCGACTGTTGAACATTCTGGATCTTCATCTATTCCACATAATTCAATACTACCAACAGATATCGACCCAAACCTCTGGACATATTCTACAAAATCCTTAGCAAATTCAACGTACAAAGTTTCAGCTGCTTGAACAATTTCTGAAAAATCAGTTTCTCCAACTGAATACAGTTTGTCTGATTCCCCCAACGAATTTATCACATCTATGATGTTATGATTCATATCATGAATTTAAGTGTTTATTCAAATCAATTCATTCCTTATCAAAAGAAGCCCCTACGGGAACACGTGTGCCCCATAGGGATTCTCTTTTAGATTAACTAAAATGACGCTCCACTAAAAATCTGGGGTGTCATCTAATCAATGATTTTTATCAATCATTAGCTCTTGCCTTCCAATAGTCAACTCTTTCTTTTCGGAAATCACCTCCATTGAGCAGATATTCGCTTAATGAATCTGCTGCAAGCATCAAATCATGTCCATGCAAAAACTGATAAATCTTTCCATCTGACTTCTGGACCATCACAGCGTTGTCTATTCCAACCGATTCTATCACATAACAATCCATCGGGAAATCTGAAAATAGTTCACGCATATTCTGGGTTCGAATAACCGTAGATACATGCCTAGAATCCACAACACCACATAATTCCATTCCATCAACTTCTATATATCCAAAATTATGTGTATATTCCCAAAAGTCTTTTGAAAAATTGACTCCTAAAGATTCCTCTGCTTTAGCAATTTTTGATGATTCAACTCCACCTTTTGAAAAGAAATCTTCCGATTCGTCTGCTAGTGAATTAATCACTTCAATTATATTCTGTTCCATTTTTATAAAACTCATTCAACAATTAGTACAACGATAATAGAATAAACAAATAAATTAATCTCATTACATAATTGATACAAACTTATAAACTGTTTATCAAAAATTCAAGTCATTCAAACAAACGTTTCTGATCACCTGAATATAAAAATTATATTAGAGCGTTTCACCATCTTTTTTATAACGTGATTTCCAATGGTCGCTTCGCTCCGTATCAAATTCCTTTCTGTCTATTTCCGATTTTTTCTTTTTGTCATGCAAAACTGTATCATTTCCTCCTTTATGATGTTCATCATTTGTCAGTTCTGCCAATCCTGCATCACTTTTTTGACCAATATGATGTAATTCCACGCTATCACCATTTGCATCTAGAGGAGCTAATCCTTTAGCCATACGTTGTCGATTCGTTCGTCCTCTATCATCTACCACACAATCTAAATCTATATCCTTTCTTATCAGACAAGCTTTACCATTAACTTCAACCTCTTTAAGATCAGCATTTAAATAAATATTAGCCTCATCCATTGAAATTAGTTGATCAACAATCTCGTCTGACCATCCCGGAGGATCTTTCTTCAGTATTTCTTTTTCTTCTGGAGTCAAACCAGTGGCATCTTTTGCTTGAACTCTCTCTCTATTTTCGTCATTCCCCGCCAAAGGATTCATATCCGACTGGTGTTCCACCTTTACAATCTCTGGAAGTGGCACGGCAGGTATTGGAAGTTGACCTGTAGTGGTGAATGAGATACACATCGGACATCCCAACGCGCATGTACCCTTGCTATCTTTGGTCAAAGGACTAGAGATTCTGTTTATCTTCATTCCTCCCATAAACACATTATCCCACTTGGTGATAACCGCCGCACAGGGTTTGGGCATATTGGGCACCATATTGCATGTGCCGAATGCTGGAGCCTGGAAAACTGGGCCTAACGACATAGACGTCGCAGCCAACTTTCCATTGAAATACACATTCATGTTGTCCATAATATTACTCAACATGGCTGGTGCCACACCAAACTGGCATGTCGCCATCGCTCCTTTCACAATAAACTCATCCTTCATTCTTTGATCTTTTTTATGGCTACTTCTTTCGTGAAATAGCCTATATTTTCTTCCTCCACCATTGATTTAAGTTTGACAGACTCAGGCCATCCATTATCATCATAAATGCAACTCAATGTGGATCTTCCGCTCAAAATATGACCACTTCCCTCATCACGGACATCAAATGTATCAAACACCCACGAACCATTCTCCTTTTTTGGACGTCGAAATGAAAAAAAAGCAGATCTTGCATACGACGGGAAATCTCGAATCTCAAGCGTTTGATCTTCTTTATCAACTTGCCAAAAGAGCAGTTTATAAAACATATTCTCCTTTAGTATAGAAAGCAACGTTTCCTCGGACTTTAAACCTAACGCATAACTTCCCGCCTCTTTGTTTATGTAGTAATTATTGTCGTATTTAGCTACCAACTCATCACGTTTTTTCATCCAACGTTCTTTCACCATCGGGAAATCCACAATTTCCTCTAGATTTCCATCCATAGTGACTTTAATAGATAACGGATAAAGAGCCTTGCCAAACAACAAAACTACTTCATTAATACCAGATATAGGTTCATTTTGAAGAGTTTCTTCACAAGATCCTTCAAACGTACAAATATAATAGTTCCCTTTTTTATTTATACTCAATGACTCATTTTTTTTCATTTGGCTACGCTTTCCATTCGCAAATGTAACCAAAGATGTAAATTCATATTTAATCAAAGTTCCATCTATTTTACTCATAACGAAATAGATTAAAGATCACTCCCCAACATACTTTTCATCATCAGCGAAGAAATTCGTGTGATTTCCTTCGTAGTTCTTATAGATCAATTCTCCTGCTTTTGTAGGATTTTCAATCGGACGTCGAAATACTCGTATCGCCGTTTTCTCCAGTTTGATGGACTTGTCGCCCACATTCAATGATATGTCAAAGAGGTTGTTGTATTTGCAAACCTTGATTTTCAACTCTCCCTTTTGAGTTCTGTCTTCTCCATAAGCCTCATCAAACACTTTAAGTACCTCCGCCTCATTGAAATACATATAACATGAGTAACGGGAATCATTGTAATCCCACATAGCCCAGAATTCCTTTAAACGGGATGGCATCTTAAACGCCTCATTGTACTTTGATGTTCTGCTATACCTTTCTCCATTGGTAAATTTGGATTCTACACTATAAATTGAGGTCTCTTTGTTATCAAACTCAAAATTTAATGTGTAATTAAACCGCTGCATATATCGTTCCAACAATGGTGCAAGCGTACCATGTTCCCGTATATAAGATCGCCAACGTTCATAATCTGAATATCTGTCTGAATAATAAACATCAAAATATTCATCTATGTTTTTCAATCCTTTTTTTCTATATATATGGCGTAAAACTTCATCATCAGTAACTTCTATACCCATCACCGACCAATCCAGCAAAATTCTTTTTACCCCTGCTTTCACATACAGAATCACTTTCCCGCCTGGCAGAAAACAAAGATCAAATGCTTTTATCACACGGTTTCTCTCATCTCCATTTACTACACCGCTTGGAGACGGCATACAAGGTTCTCCTCCATTCCTAAACAATGACAATATTGTGTCGTAGGGCAACCATGAGGCTGCTGTGTATACCTTTCTGTCTGTATACGACACCCATGTAGCCTCTATTGCTTTCGGAAGACGGTATCTGGCTGACCAATCTCTTGCCACACCATCCATACCTCCTCCCATTTCTCCGCCTACACTATTATTGCCAAATGGCCTTAATGTTCCTGATTCTCCTATAAAATCAACAGACACATATTCTCCAGGGGCTAATCTGGGTGCGGAACAACTCACTTCATAATAAAACCTTTCATTCTCCATCTGATCACTATCTTTTGTTTTTTGTATCTCCTTCTTGCTTGTGCCTGATGCCGCTAAAGAAAAACTTAACAAAAACAAATGAAACAGTTTTTTTATCATTACCATATCAAATTTGATCAAATGGAAGACAATGAAGATTCATAAAGATTACTCCACGACATATTTTTCATCATCAGCAAAGAAATTCGTGTGATTTCCTTCATAGTTTTTGTAAATCAAAGTGCCTTTTCCATCTGGATCTTCTATCGGATCCTGAAATACTCGGATCGCGGTTTTCTCCAGTTTGATTGACTTGTCGCCCACATTCAAGGATATGTCAAAGAGGTTGTTGTATTTGCAAACTTTTATTTTCAACTCTCCCTTTTGTGTCCTGTCTTCTCCGTATGCCTCATCAAACACTTTAAGAACCTCCGCCTCATTGAAATACATGAAGCATGTGTAATGAGAGTCTTTTGTATTCCACTCAATTCTGGATTCTTTAAGACGTGATGGAGACTTGAACACATCGTTATATTTAGGAGTTTCCCAATGAAGTTCTCCATTTGTAAATTCTGATTCGATACCACAAATAGAAGTCTCTTTATTCTCAAATTCAAAATTCAATTTGTAGTTGAACCGCTGAAGATATCTTTCCAGCAAAGGTGCGACAGAACCATGTTTACTCATATAAAAACGCCACGATGCATAATCAGAATCCTCATCTGAATAAAACATATCATAATAGTTGTCCATGTTTTTCAATCCATATTGTCTATATAGATGACGTAAAATGTTATCATCAGTAACTTCATTTCCAGTTGCCGACCAATCAAGAAGAATTGTTTTAGCAGCAGCCTTTACATATAGAATAACTTTTCCACCCGGTAAGAAACAAAGATCCAAACATTCTATCACATGGCTTGTTTTATCTATTGGAACATTTTCTGATGCTGGAACACATGGATCTCCTCCGTTTCTGAATAAAGACAATATTGTGTCGTATGGTATTAATGATGCCACCGTATATACCTTTCTGTCTGTCCAAGAAACCCATGTTGCCTCTATTGCCTTCGGAAGCAGGTATTTTCTTGAACGTTCTCTTGCAACTCCATCATATCCTTTTCCCATACCTATACCTATGCTTTCATTACCAAAGCATTTGAATGTACCAGACTCTCCAATAAACTCAACCGACACATAATCACCAGGGCCCAACTTCGGTCCTGAGCAACTTACCTCATAATAAAATCTCTCATTCTCCATCTGATTACTTTCTTTAGTTTCTTGTATATCCATCTTACCTGCACATGAAGCAAGCAAAGGAAAAAGCAACAACCATAACTGACATATTTTTTTTATCATAAATAAATTATTTCATCCATTAATCACAGTTCTATTGTTGTTGTTATCAGAACCATTGACAAACAAATCTGTAAATTCCTTACTTTTAGCTGATAAATGTAAAAAATCATGTCTGATTTTCCGCAATAAAGCCTCATCATAATTCATCTTCTTTTGTTTTACTTCTCTAAGTTTATTTTTGGTCTTTTCGCTGCTCTTCTCCAAAATTTTAATGATCTCATAAGACACATTCTCAGATTTCAAATACCGTATATCTCTATTCATTTGAGATAGATTATCTGACAAGTCATGTTCTTCCTTTGATAGATTTTTAATTGTGCTTCCTTCAATTCTATAATAAGCATCATATTTTCCAGCTTTCAGTTTATTATAGAAATCGTATAGATCTTTGCTATATTCATGTTCAATTCCATCTATTTCTAATCCATCTGAAGAAGGCAATAAATATTTTTTTAATTTTTTGTTGTTAAAGACCTCATCCCGTCCTACAATTTTATCTTTCATTAAAAGGAAAGGAATAATGCTGTACAGATTACTAATAGTTCGGTCCGACTCACCAGAATTGAACCAGCCCTCGTCGATCAACATTTTTTTCCCTTTATGACCGCTTGAAATTCCGACAAGGCTATTTGAAAATCCAATAAAAGTTTTGAGCCCTTCCTTTATATTATGTGCATATCCTCCTCCTACATCACTATGAGCACCCGGTATGATCATATATTTTTCTTTTCCGCCTGCTGATAAAATATTAGTAAGGGCAAAATTCTTTCTATACTCATCCCCTGCACAAATCTGATAGACATTCTCCACATTTTTAGAATCAATTCTCAGAGACAATTCATCAACATCATCATTAAAATATGCTCCATATGAAGAGACTGTGTCATACAATCCCAAAAACTTAACTTTAATTTGAGGAACCCATGTATCTACTTTTTTGCACACGAATGGATTTTTTAAATAAAAATCCAACCAATCTTGCTTCAAACTTGTCCGATATTTGTTTTCCTTTGCTAATTTATTTTTAATACTCGTCACATTCAATATACCGATAGTATTAGTATTGAATGAAGATTCTACTTTCGTTTTTCCTAATCTACGTTGTAAACAAGAAGAAAAGCACCTCGCCGCTGCAGAACCTCTACTGAAACCAAATACATACAAATTCAATTTTAATTCATCGTATTTCTTCAAATTTTGGTTCTTAATTGAATTATAAATTTTTTCACACGCGGCCTCCACCTTTTTCTTCACTCCAAACATACCAACACCTAAAGCAGAACCTATAGTGTCATCACTGCATGTTACAAAACCATTATTGTCTTCTATAAATTTATTTAAAGACTCATAATTGTCATATGAGCTTTTATCTTTTTGTGGTGCTTTAGTAAAATCTATTTTCTGGCCAATCTCTCTTGGTTTGGCTCCTATGCCTTCAACATAAACAGGGATAATTTTACCTGGATTATTCTTGAAACATTTATAAAACCTTGCCACATTCGTATACTCATTGCGATAACTATCATAAGAGCTATTTCCATCTAAAACCTTCTGTTTCCTTTCCACCAAAACATTTATATTAGCAAGCAAGGTTAAAATGTCTATATTTTTTAAGAAATTCTGAAAATTCTTTCTTTCATCTATATTAGCAATACTATTCAGAGTACCATCAAAGAAAACACCAAAAGATAACTCCAAAGTGTTCTTTTTCTCCTCTTGTGAAGAATCCTTTATATTATTAGTACCACTACCAACGATATTACACATAGTATCAATTATTTACCGATATAAACATCTCCACTTCCTTTGACATACATTTTTCCTTTAGAATTCAATGTGCTGTCGCCAGAAGATTCACTATCTAATTTTCCACTAAACTCAAAACTTGCATCTGAATTTACACTTAATTTCATTTTGCCTGATATATCACATTTGTAGTCATCACCAACAGAAATGTCTATTTTTCCCTGTGTATTATTTGAATAGTCTCCTTCTATACTCTCAACAGAATCTCCTTTAACAAGACTCGAACTATTCTTCTCTACTTCCAATTTATAATCATTGCCAACTGCGACGTCAAAATCTTTTCCTGACTTTTGGGAAATCTTCTCTTCGGCCTCGAGTGTGATGTTCTTGGATTGCAACACAATATTCTCCTGAGACGAGATTACAATCGTCTTCTGGGATGAGCTCAAATTGATGGTATTGCCATTGCTGTCGGCGATAGTGATTCCCCAACTGCCTCCTTTGTCATCATCAAACACTATCTGATGTCCACTCTTGGTTAGGATTGTTCTCTTGTTGTTACCTTCTCCTCCTCCTTTTCCAGTACTTCCACTGAACAAACTTCCCATCACATACGGACGGTTAGGATCTCCGTACTCAAAGCCGACCATCACCTGGTCGCCTTCTTCGGGAATGAATACCAGTCCTCTGTTTGTCATGCCGCTACCTCCAGCGTCGGGAGTCTGCACACGGATCCAATTTGTGTTCTTGCCGGCTCTTTTCTGCCAGTCGAACTGCACCTGCACTCTTCCCAATCCTTTGGGATCGCTATTGCTGCTCACAACAGCCATCTCCGGATATGCCTTGACGCTACCCAAATATCGCTGAGTGATAAATTCTCTTTTTTCTGGTGTTCCTACAAAATGGTTGCTGTAGTTGCCGGACTTGTCCACTTTATGAACCACCTCCACAACACGGTATCTGCCCAATGAAGGGACTCCCATCTTACTAGGAAATATTATCTCTACGATTCCTCCCAACACCACCTGACATGTGCGTGTCTGACCCTCTACACTGAGCATCGAGCCACTGATCGTTTTGTCCTTCGTATCCAACAATGTCTTGAGATCGGAGTCTGATGTGACAGGTGACGAGCTTGCCACCAGTTCTATGTCATCATACAATCGTCCAGCGCATCCTTTCACATCAGAAAGAAGTCCCGCGCCAGAATCTTTAGTTCCTTCCACGCATACTTGCTTGTCCGTTTCATGAATATACTCGTATGCTGCGACGTTGCTTGGCAAGGCTGAAGCACGTGTACAGAGGCTGAACACGTCATGGTCAAATGTCAATGCCACTTCAGGTGATTTTTTCGGCTGACCGAAAATGACGGTTTTTCCGTCGTAGAAAAACATCTCGTTATATGTGCTCGACAATCTGTTGAGGAATTCGAACACACTCTCCTGATATCGCATCACGTATGGGATGACTCCGTTGAAATTAGGCTCACACTCTACTGTGACTCCGAACTTCTGCGTCGACTGAGACACGATCGATTTAAGCTGGCAGTCCACAAAGGAATCCATTCCTCGCGATCCGTTAAGCTTCACGATTCCGCCTTCACCGATGATGTGAACCCGATTGCTTCTGTGGTTAAGAAACTCATAATCGGGCTCACTTTCCCATGCATCGATACGAACATCTGTCACCCACCCTGAAAATTCATAAGGTGTACCTGAATCCTTATGCTCAAACGTGATTAGAGCCTTTGAACCGATACGCTTCAACAGTTTCTGCGGTGTCTGCTGCCACATCTCATTCTGAGACATATACTCACAAACCACCTCAAACCTGTGGCACGAATTCATGTTCTGTTCAAGGACTAACGACTCGAAAGAAATTTCCTCTCCTTCGATCAACACTTTTGGTTGTACTGGATTCAAATTCTGTGACATTCTTCTTATAAATTAATTATCAATAACATTATCAATCCGGTGGACATTCACTTATCCCTGTGAATATTCACTGTTCCAGTTAGCCTCATCGTCGCCCTTAGTTCCATCAAGTTTGATTACGAAGCTCTTAGCTGGGAAATACGGAGTGATATGGATATCCAAATATATTCTGTCCTTCTGGTTAGGATCCTGCTCCAAACGGATTACCTTTGATCTTTCGATCAACTTGTCCGGACCCTGGATGCTATCCAAGAATTTAACGATCTGTGAGCGAAGGTCTCTCTCCGTCTTTCCGCTCCAGTTTTCGAATGAGCGACGGTTCAAGAAGTCGAACAACACCTTTGTCACATAGTCGAACACACGGACAACCGAATATGTCTGCAGACCCAAGTTGTCGCCATTGAACAAAGTCTTGGCTGAGAATGCCATCACCTTGCCATATTCGTTGACCATAGGCACCAATCCCATCGACTCAAGCTGAGATATCTCACTCTTACGCAATGGGAATGCGACAGACTCGACCTCGTTCAATCCACCATATTTCTTACCTGCTGTAACCTGAGACATAAGTGTAGTGTAGACCTTACCGGCAAGAGCGGCGGCTGGAGAGACATGCAAATCATCCTCCTCACCCAACTCCTTATAAGCGTTACGTCCCACCAACCAGTTGCAGCACATGACAGTGTTGCTCTTGTAAGTTTCACCACCTGCATGGTCGGCGCTAGTGAATAGTTCAACCACGTCATCAGGCTGATCCAAGTCGGCAAAGTCGGTGAACAACATCACCTTATTTGAATTGGCGATCTTCGACCATTTGTCGAGCACCATATTTGAGCCAAGATAACCAGGAACGACAAGCAAGCCATAGTTGTTGCGAAGATCAAGTCGGTCGTAATTCTTTTTCAACTCCTCTTCTACATGGTCAATAAAACGGCTGTTGTCAAGATCCTTCAATTGCTCCAAAGAAGCATTCATTACAGAGACGTTGCTAAGCTTAGTCTCCTCTGTATTCTTATAAAACAGTTGAATTGCTCGGTACGACTGCTCCAATTCCTTCACAGCCTCCACTGCCGCCAATTGGTTTTTCGCCAAAAGACTTCCAACTGTAGAGATCTTTGTTTCGCACTGTTCCAGCATGTCTGAGATATTCTTTGTATTTGAAAGCATATCAATCCAAAGATCTATCTTTCCTGCCAAATCCTTTCTTTCACCCTTTTTTTGTTCTTCTACGAGGAACATTTTCTTACGAGCCTTACGCTCTGGATTCATATTTTGGATGCCATCGATTATGTTTTCTAAGAATGCAAATCCTCCATAACGAGCCAACGCTCCCAACGATGCCTCCAAAGATTTTCCAGCACCTGCTTTCTCTTTGAGCTCAGCTGCTTTCGTTTGAACCCCTTGTGCTTGAATATCAGCCATATAAATAATTTTAGATATAATTAGATTCCTGATTCTTTTAGCTCTTCTCTTAGTTTTGTAAGAGCTTCAATCATACCTTGACGAGATTCTTCGTTTTCCAAAGCCTTCTGAAGCACTTTGTTTGTGCGAAGCTGCTTGACCAATTTCTCGTAAAATTCTTGTTCCAAAGACAATCCTTTCAAGAAATCGCTATGTTCTGTCATCTGCTTCACTTGGAAATCGCCAGTGTTTGAGAACGTGAAATTCTCTGTGACAGTCTCACCTTCAACCGTCTCAAACTCTACATCCACATTAGGCTGGAATTTCGCATATACATCGTCAATTGTCTTTAAGCCCTCTACCGTCTCAGGAGCAATAGGATCCTCAGCTGTAAGTTTGCCTACAAACAAAGTACGATTCTGTGGTATGTTACCGATAGCTTCTGAAGCTTCTACAGGTCTTTCATTACCACCAATTTCATAATTTAATATACCCATCTCAAGTTTAATATAGTTCCAAATCTAATGAATGGCTCTGTACTAAAATATGACTGACATTTTGTAAAATTACTCCATCAAAAAAATAAAAGCTATTAAAATAGTCCGTGCTTAAAAATCAAATAAAGGACAATAGCAAATACTCATCAAAACGCTCCGTTTACATTATACACTCATTCTGTCATCAATCATAAACTATGACAGAGCAAAAAATAAAAACGAGAAAGGCTAAAAAGCCTTTCCCTCATTCTCTTGATTAAGCCTTTGGCCAATTCTCCTCGTATTCTGCGCCACCGATCTTGATGATCTGAGCAGAAATAGTGATACTGATTGACATAGGAGCTGTTCCTACGATGTCAATACCTTCGGCAAACTCAATGATGTAAGCGTTCTCGAAAGTAAGCTCTTTCATCTTACCTTCCTCGTCTCCTTTCTTAAAAACAATGCTACCATTGAATGGTTTGAACTGGTTTACCATTGTCTCCAAAATAGTAGTGTCCTCTGTAGACTCTACTCTTACTGAGATTCTTCCTCCGTAAATGTTAGAAGATGGACGACCCTTAGAGTCAACATCGCGCTTAAGGGAATAATTGCAGTCGAGCACATCGTACTCTTTACCGCCTAGATTTAAAGTGGATCTAAAAGCCATAACTTTAAAATATTATAAATTAATAACTAAACATACGACACATCCGTAAAAAAACTAAACCTAGCAAGTAGATCGTTTTTTCGCAATTACCGTAATCGTTTTATTGCAAAGATAATTACCGTTTATTTGTTATCCAAACAATTGAATACTAATTTTCATCATCTTAATGCATTTTAACACAAAAAAAAGAATGAATTAAAACAAATGCTATTAATCAAAAACAGATTTGTACGCGTTCCAAACAAATTCGTGCCGAAATTGGCATGAATTTAACTTGAAGGCATTGATATCAGTCTCAATCACGCACTACATTCCATTTTATATTGTTCTCATTATCAAGATCTCCACACAATTTGTCGCCACTCTTCAACTCTCCAGAAAGTATCATGCGTGAGATCGGGCGACGCAGATAGTTTCTGACTACGCCTGACACCTGTCGTGCTCCATACTTCGGCGTGAAGCCCTTGAATGCCAACTCTTTCTTCGCCGCATCTGTCAACTCGATATCCATGTTCTGAGCTGTCAACAGTTTGCGGAATCCCTGGAACTGGATCTCGAATATCTGCATCAATATCGACTCTCCAATTGGTGAGAACGGCACAATCTCCGAAAGACGTGCAAGGAATTCAGGACGGAAATGTTTACCCATCACTTCCATCATCTGCAATGTGGTAGGTACACGTCCCTCATTCAACTCGTTTGAAATCCACTCACTTCCTACATTAGATGTAAAGATGATGATCGCATTTGAGAAATCTCCCTCTTTTCCCAATCTGTCGTGCAACTTTCCTTCATCCAAAATCTGCAGGAACAAGTCGAAAACCGACGGATGTGCTTTTTCAATCTCGTCGAACAAAACGACAGAATATGGTTGTTGGCGTATCTTGTTGACCAACATTCCACCCTCTTCATATCCTACATATCCCGGAGGCGCTCCATAAAGAAGGGCGACGGAATGCTCTTCCTTAAACTCTGACATGTCAAATCGGATCATTGCTTTCTCGTCGTTGAACAATGCTTCCGCCAACGCCTTCGTCAACTCTGTCTTTCCTGTTCCTGTAGGTCCAAGGAAGAAGAATGATCCTATTGGCTGACCAGCCTTGTTCATTCCACTGCGCGACTCCAAAATCGCATCAGTCAACGACTTCAAAGCTCTGTCTTGTCCGACAACTCGCTGACGCAAGATTGTCTCCATATTAAGCAGACGCTCTTTCTCTCCTGCCTGGATTTTACCGATCGGAATACCAGTTTTGGAAGCCACAACCGCTGCTATATGTTCAGGGACTACAGTCTCAATTTTTTCTTTCGACATCTCTGACAAACCTTCTGCAAGCTTACGCAATTTTTCAGTAAGCTCCGGAATTTCAATCTCTTTGTCGATCTCATACTCCACCCTTGCCTGGACAATCGGACTTAATCTGCTCACTATGCTAAGCTCGATGTTCTTCAATTTATTCAGATAATCGTCATCAGATAATTCGGAGCGACGTTGCTCTATATTATCCAATTCACGTATCAGCCATGCCTGCTCTCCAGCGGTTGTCTCATTCACCATCTTCACAGCGGCCATCGTACGGTCGAGCAAATCGATTGCCGAATCAGGCAAACGTCGGTCCTTGACATATCGTTTTGCCATACGGACACAGTTTGAAAGAGCCTCATCGCTGACTTTCAAGTTATGATATGTCTCATAATTTTCCTTCACAAAGCCTACCATTGTGACTGCGTCTTCCATATTTGGCTCTGCAAGCGTAAGAAGTTCAAAACGACGGTTGAGAGCGGAATCCGGCTCCACCACTTTTCTATATTCATCCTGTGTCGTCGCACCGATCACTGTCAGATCTCCCTTCGACAACTCTGGTTTAAGGATATTCACTGCACCGCTGTTACCCTGTTTAGCGTCGAGCAGGATATGGATTTCATCTATGAAAAGAATGACCTTCTCAATCTGGCGAAGCTCACTGATCAACTTCTTCAAACGGTCCTCAATCTCACCTTTATATGTGGCTCCGGCAATCAAAGCACCACAATCCAACTCCCATATCTCTGTGTTTTCCAAGAATGTAGGGACATTGCCATTTACGATATTATATGCGAGGCCTTCCACCAATGCCGTCTTACCGACTCCGGAATCACCTGTCACCATAACATTTGGCTTGCTACGTCGACCAAGGATCTCCATCATCTGGCGAATCTCATTGTCACGGCTAACTATAGAATGAAGTTTGCCGTCTCTTGCCTCATCTGTTTTGCAGACGCAATATTTTTCCAGATTAGCTTTAGACGCTGGAGAATCAGAAGCACCGTCGAAAGAAGACACTGGAATATTAACATTGGTCTTTTTATTTCCACCGTCTCCGATGAAGCAATCCCAGATATCCTTCTCCCTTATAGGAAACGACTTCAGCTGATCGGCAGAAAAACCTACCTCCGGACGAGACAGTGCGCACAATGCACAAATAGGATTGATTTCAAGGAGTCCCAATTTCAAGCGAACATTGTCGGCTTCCTCAAAAACCTTGTAAACTTTTGAGTCTGGCTCAATCTCAGCGACTCCACCCAACTTTTCACACTCCTCCATTCTGATTTCTGCCCACTCCTCAAGGTAAGAGACATCTTTGCCAATCGACAAGACGAAATCAGACAGTCCAACTTCCTTGTGAAGCATCGCCTTCAACAAATGAGCCGGAGAATATTTTGCATTGCCATATTCACGTGCAAACGATTTGGCAATACGAACTGCAGTTTGCAATTCACTATTTAAATTCAGAAAATCCATAAGTTTCAATTTTTACATAAGTAATGGCAGATTAAGGCAAAAAAGAAGAGTCGATAGTGTAATAGGTTTGCCCATTAAACTCATACTTATTGTCATTATTTATCGCATCTTCCAATGCTTTTTGCTTTGCGAACAAATATTCCTGCAATCTGTCCAGCTGTTCATCAGGAATAGCTTTGCGACGCTTCAAGTCAGAAAGTTTCTTCGAACTCATTATAGGATCAAATGAGAACATTGAAATCACCTCCTGCTGATTCTTTGACAAAGTCATTTTCTTCAGCTTAGACTTTTTCTGAGGATAAACCCTTTCGTATTTAGCCCAACGCAGATAAGTCTTATACATTGACTTTCTGGCTTTTTTCGTTTTCTTATATTTGCGCTGACCTATAGGAACGTCCACATGATTTCTACTTATCATATCAGGACAAGAACGTAATTTTTCCTTTTTACTGGAAGACTTAGTACTTTTAGTGTCAACTCTAACAGACAACAAATCACGTAAAAACTGGCGAACTCTGTCCAATTCTGAATCTGTCACAAAAAGCATATATTTACCGTTTTTCAAATCCTTTGAGTCTACTTTCAAATCTGTTGGATAATTTGAAATGGGATTCTTAGGGAACAAAGGTTGGAAAAGAGCAGACAGTTTCTGGAAAGAAGTCGGATATCCACCAAGTTTCAGCCAATCTGGATTAATAGACGCACGCCACACACTTGAATTTTTGAATGATTCACTGATATGGTTCAGCACACTTTTTGTTTCATGCTCTATCATACTGATTGTGGAATCAGTAACAGACAACAGTAAATCAGGGGAAAGTGCCTCATTTTTTTTCGGGAATATCACCCAGCCCTGTGACATACTGTTTTTCGGATAATCCAATCCATATACATTTTCAGAATACTCCTTATATCTATTGTTAGAGCACAATTGTTCTGAATGAACCAATTGCTTCTTTTTCTCTTTAGCGATCAGTTCTGAAGAACGGGAAATCATATCCTCCACCTGCAACACAAAATTATTGAAGGTGTTGCCATTGTTGGAAAACAGCTGACAACCGATAATTCTGCAATTGTTTTTTACCAAACTGTTAACCAAAGCATTGTCTATCTGCTCTTTCTGATTTCCATTTTCACCTATTATAATTACGATATTCTGTTCTTCTCTATATGGCGACAACATTCCAACTGCCCCACGCAATGCAGACCAAGCATCGTTAGTGTACTTCACTTTTCGATTGATACCATCAGCAAATTTATATTTTTCCAAGTCAGAAAGAGCTTGTCTGATATTTTTAGTCGGCATACATCTTGAAGCTTTGTTATCAGCGTCAAAACCAACAAAATATCCCAATCTAAACTTGAAACCTGAATTATATTTTCTAATTATTCCATCCAACTGCTGGAGGAAATTGACATATTGATTAAATTTTGCATCCACTTCCCTCTGACCGGAAAAAACTATCATGATATTGATATGTTTTAGTTTGTCAGACAGGTCCTCATAAAAGCCTTTGGAAATAGGAGTGCCAGCAAGACTATAAACCAGATTAAGGTCATCATTAATAATTGGAACCGGGGTCGCTGTCTTCAACACGACGGAATTGTCAGACAGTTCGTTTATTCCATAGATAGGATCCACGCCGACAAAATTTGGAATTCTATTTGATCTTAGATATCTGATCTCTGATGCTTTTGGAATGTAGAACATTGTCCCTGAATATGGGCTTGTGAATGTAAATTTCTTGATTGGAACCTCAGAAAAGTCTCCATATAACATTTCTCCCAATGGTCTCAACATCGACGAAGATATCCAACCAGATGTGACTTCTGATGCAGTTAACGGAGTAAGATTTTCAACTCCGATCACCAGACATTTGTCTTTATCAACACTTCGTTTTGATAAGAAAACGGGTTTTTGGAACGGAATTGTGCCAATCGGATTAAGCAATTCTGGCTCGCTATACAAAGTCACTTCGCCATCTGTAAAGAATTTTTCTGTATGTGTCAACGGTGTTGTATCGTTGACCATAGTTATCATCTTCATCACCAACCCAGTGGCAACGTCAGTCATTGCGTTAGACGACATAACCAAGTTCGACTTTGGCATCCAACCCAAATACTCCGCCTTATTTGGATCCTTCACACGTCTGCCCTCAAAAACTCCTTTTTCATACTTTACAACCTCTACATAATCGCCTTCCTCGTCAATCACTGCCAGCGGATCAAAATATGAAACCTCTTTTAATTTGACCTTTCCTCCTGGAATATGGAATGTAGGGTTCATATTTCTGTCGGAATAAACAATCCAAGGAGTGTTCCTCTCAGCCGACTTTGGAACTGAAACCTCTCCACAACAATAGTTTCTTGTATACTCGTCAGGCGTCTTCATTATCTTTGTCGACGAATTAACAGGTTTACATGCCGTACAGAGGACTAAACCGCCACATGCTATTAAATGTAAAAAATACTTAAACAACACCACGACCTATTTTATTTCTTATTAATTATTTATTGAAGATATCAATTGCTGGAAACCTGATTCACCAACAATCTCTTTATCTTTCCATTTTTATCTCGCTCTATATTCACATCCATAATAACAGTGGATTGCTGTTTGCCTAGAATTTTCAATCCATTGCAATATGAATAAAAGTCATTTTCGTTCGTACCGTTTATCAAAACCGAAACATTTGAGTTCTTGTTCAAATAGCGTTTCAACAAATAGTTATAGTTTTTATTGAAAACATTCCGTTCGTCTATAATCTGCTGTAATCTTATTCTGAACTCATCAGATGTCTGGACATCAACATCCGAGCTCTCATCTATAGCAAACTCAGGCATCACCTCTATTGTATGAACAATCGGATACATCATATTAGCCGCCATCAGCTTCACTTCGTAGACACCAACTTTTGAATATACATATATAGGATTCTGTTCCTGTGAATCTACTTGTCCACTCTCTCCAAACTCCCATCTCCAGTTGTCTGAGTCACCATCTGCCATAAAGACGACACGCTCATTCTGGACCACTTTCGAGGGTGCTTTGATTTTTACCATCTTATTGTTTCTGTCAGATCTCCTTTCTCTGACATTAACGATAAAACATTGGCTTTTTGCCCGATTCACAATCAATCTCACCTGATAGCGACCAATTTCATTAAATGTATAAAAACCTGACTTGTCATTTGAAATATCCCCGTTTCCAAACTCCCATAGTATATGGGATGTATTGTAAGTACTGTCCACATAATGTATCGGAGTGCCAACTTCCACATTCAAAGGAGATATTGAAGCACGAATTGGCATATCTGCAGTGCATGATTTAATGGCTATAGACACGACTACCAAAAGCAGCATTGTACCATAGACAATCAAACGACCCTTTGTGAATAGTTTATTCATAATCAATTGTTTTTTAACGTTTCAACTCCAGCTCGACAATTATCCAACTCAAGCTTAAACTTTTCAATGTTTTTCTGAGATGCAGAAAGGCGTTCTCTGTCAAACAGCTTCATCTCATAGAAATTTGCTGTCTGCTCAAATATTCGGAATCGTGCATCATACTTGTTGTCGCTACTAATCTTCTTCACAACTCCAATAGTATAGTAAAGGTTCTGTTTCAGATACGACGCGTTAACATTCGGATTTATATTATTCACATTTTCATCAATAGTCGTAATTTTTTCAAAATAATCTGATTGCGCGTTCTGAAACTCTTTTACTCTCTCTAACTTAGACAACGCATCTTTCTTGCCATTTGCAAAATGGTAATAATCAGAATTGTGTATGAATAATATATATCCACATATTCCCGCAGTAATCAAAAACAGGGAAAGGACATATATCAATCCAGTCACTTTTTCATTCGACGTCGATGTTGAATTGCTTTTTGTCATAACACAACACTTATAAATAAATTTTTCACTTTAGAAATTGGCTGTTCCTTTTTTGCCTGTTCAATTTCTTATAATCGCCATTACACATAAACAGATCTTCTTTCACTCTTGATTCTTCCTGCTTCAAAGTAGTAATCGAATCTCTGACACGTAATAGCTCATCCATTTTTGAAATCATATATGAATGTACCTTCACATCGTTAGCAGGCAGTTGTGAAATTTTCTTCGATATTTCCATTTTTCTGTCTACAATTGAACGCATGAGGAATTCGGTATTAACGTTGTCAGTGACATCGAACGACCGATATCGTGTAAAGAGGTCGTCAATATCATCACACAATTCAATCTGCATCCTGTATATATTTTCGCAATCACCTGTTTTCATTTTGATTTCGGTTATCTCCGCTTCAGATGTTTTCAAAAAAGAAAACACGAAAAATAATGTCAGGACTACCAAAACAACCATGTAGCCAGCAAACCTTGCATGCAAAACTACCGTCTCTTTCTCATTTAACGCTTTCATGACAATATTGTTGAATAGCCAAGAAGTGGCGCTGTCTCGTCGTCTGTCAGCAAGAATACGATTCCTTCTTTAGCCACATTAATATTTATATTTACCTCAGTGTCTGCAGGGACAAACAAATCCAAAATATCTATAAAGTTATTATACGCAGGGGTATTTTCAAACATCAGATCCTTATATTTCGGTGGCAACGAGTCAATCCGCACGTTCATTACCGGAAAACAATCCGTCACACCCCCTCCTATCACCGTCGACACGCCCAACCTGCTTTCGCCCAACTTCCAATCGCACTGGTCCGTAGGCAATGTCAACTGCTTGTACGACACATCAATATCCACGTCACAGTCCAAAAACACAGAAAGTATTTCCGCTATCTGTTCTGGTTTTGTCAGACGATAAGCCTGCGACAACAATGAGACTGCAAAAAGGGATTTGTCTAACGGCATGTCTTGCAACTCTTGCCATACAGGCTCAAACAAACCGACAAAATCATCATGTTTGTCCCTCTTCTCCAATCTCATCTCGTACAGATTGGCCTCTACCAGAAGTCTGTCTATCGACATTTCAAAAGGTCGGAAAAAGAAAGACGCGCTCATCGCCACCTGTCGTTCATGCCGGATATATTCGACAACAGTATCCTTGTCTCTCTTATCATTAAGATCCATTCGCTTATGGAAAATTCCTTCCGGCAAAGACTCATACAAATCTCTTTTCCTGGTATATATGGAAAGATACCTTGAGAATCTGTCTAACGAGTTTTCCCAAACAATCTTGTCGATATTCTTACCTCCCTTGGATATTCCTTCACGAATGATTCTGATTTCATCCGGATCAAAGCCATTCTCGATCAGACAAGCAGCGACAAACTCTGCACGGTAGTCCGTACACAATGTATTCTTGCCTGCTATTTCTTCGTTAAGCGAACCCATGCCCTACTCCTACAATAGCCAGCTTGACTTCTTGCCCTGCTCACCTGTGTCTTTTGCAGAAGTGACAGAGATAACCATGCTCTCTTTACGCTGGCCGACATAATCAAGCTTACTCAAACTTACCAACAACCCTTCCAAGACATTCAACATGGCGTCAATTGACGACATCGACGTCTCTATCCTGTTCTGACAAAACTCTTTGGAAGCGACGTTATCCAAAATTTCCTCGAATGCAGACGGTGAGATACCATTCCACTCGTGGAAATACTTCAACATCTCATCTTTGCCGGACTTTGACATAAACAAGAAACTTGCCATTATTGAATTTGCAACATCTCCGAATAGCTCTGACACCTGGTAGGGAGAGAGCGACAAACCATAACTGCGCCATTTGTATTCCATGTGTGAGATTGCCCTTTGAAGTTCCCTGCAGACCTTCAATGTGTTCTCCATACACTCCGATTTGTTGGCGACGGAAGCATATGCTTTGTTGAAAATAATAGACAAGGCATTTTTAATTGTCGTCATTGATTGTGAGATCGACTCGAAACCTCTTCTCAATTTGTAGGTAGACGACATCGACAATGACGGAGCAATATAACTGTTGTCTATGACAAGCTCTCCATCTTTCTTTTTCAGCAGGCCTACCACTACATCAAACGGTCCATACTCATTGACTACATCCTTGTCTCTCTCTATTATCGACAGTTTGTATACAGGATCCACATAAGGATAACGAGGAGGTGTCTCCTGCATGTCTGGCTCGCCACACGGACGTCTTTCAAATGGAGACACAGACAAAACGACATCCCATCCTTGCTCTGTGGTGTCAATCTCCGAACCACATTCGCAGACCACAGGTTGCACAGGCAGTACATTAACCAAGCATCCGCCTCTTGTAATTCCGTGATACATGCCTAACACCAAACGAGTGCCAGTGCCTCTGCCTTCCACATAAAGATTCATTTGATCCTCTTTATCATCATAGGTTGACATAGGAAGCATTCCATATGCAAACCTGTTCTGAAGTGCCTCTGTGTTTTTCATCAGACGCTCCATCAAATAATTCTCGGTCGCAATGAAATGAGATGACGAAACACTCATCCCCTGCATCCAATTGACAGACTTATAAACAATATTCATAGTCATCTACTCTTCTTTTTCACTTTACATTTTTAACTCTTCTGGCAACTATCATACAGTTGTTAATCAAGCCGTTAGATTCAAACGTCAAATCTGGATCCAAATACTTTCTTGTCTTAAAAAACGACTTTTCTGTATAGAAAATCCAACCATAAGATCCCTCTTTATCAAACAACTCTACCTGATTGTCCAGATGCTGATTATTATAATCGTTGATGATCATACAAAACCACTCTCCCAAAACGAACGACTTCAATGCTTTGCTATTGACAATCGCCTCGTTGTCATCGCCAACATATTTAGGGACATTGATTCCGACAACCATTACTTTGCTGATATCCAATTCCGCATGAGGTGGCTCAAATGACTCACCTTCACGATACACCCTTATCTTGTATATCTCCGCAGGAATACTCAAATAGCACTGGTATGTGACCACAAAAAGCGGATAAAACAAGATTGGCAACAGACATGTTCCTGCCCAAAATCCGTATTGCAATTCATTTGTCAGATTGAATATGATCGCAAACACGGCCCACGAAATGAAGAATTGCAGCACGACAACAAATATCAGCCCCACCGCCTTCAGCTGTGGAATATAATGCGACAACAACTTCTGGTTGACAAATCCGAACAGCAGGAACAAAAACTGAATAAACAAGTATACATACGGCATAAATGTCATTCCGAAGAATCCGCTCAATCCGAACAGTGAATACAGCAGACTCGAACCTAACACCGTGATTACCGCCTTTTTATCAGACAGCAATTTATTTTTCTTTGCTATAATCACAGACAACAGTCCCAAAATCAAGACTATCACAGGGAACAGCAAATAATTGACAACAAATTTTCCTAATTCGATACTCATTTTATTTTATCTCTATCTGCAAAACACTCGATAATTAAATGTCATCGGAGATTGTCCGATCAATTTTTCTCGTATATCATTAGACAAACGAATCTTTAGGTTCTCATTCATTTCGCGGTTTTTAAGAATCAAAAAGACGTCTATCGTCCTCTGCAAACCACCCCCATAATCAGGACTTCTACTGATTCCCTTTTTTATTTCAACAGCTGAAATCTCATCCCCACACTCCGAGAAACAAAAGTTTTTTATATCATTGTTGGTCACCACTCTATTTCTGCTGCTCAAGATATACTTGAATTGGGCAATTCTCTCCCTCTCTGAAGGCGGATTCATGCCATTAACAGTAGTGGTGAGGAATAATGGATGCTCATACTCTCCATACGCGTCACCGGTAGGATTGAGTGTCTGCCCTATTCTCATTCCATTTGCAAGCGGCCCATAGGATGTCCAGTATTTCATATAGAAATAAGAGGTCGGCTTCTGGGGCTCCACAAAAAGATAATATGGCATCTCGCTGCGTTCTGTATCGTTCTGCGTTCTTCTTTCTATTTTTCGTAGAAGCTGTTCTATCAGGTTGACGCTCTCGACTCCATTTCCACTCTCCTGAATAGAGAAACGACTCAGTTCTTCCTCCATAACGCATTGCAGACGGATAAGAAAATCCCTTGCGTCTCTCTTGTCAAACGACTCACATCCTCCCTGACGCAAAGTGTAGCTCAAATCCGACTTTTCATTCTTATATCCGTTCGACCTGTTGTAGACGTTGCCATATTCATCCGTCACTTCCACGACATCAAAGAATAATTCGCCATCTTCCACAGGAAGAGGTATCACTCCGAAGTCTTTCTTCACTGAACTGTTTATCTTACACATTTCCTTGTTAGCCACAGGGAAAGTGTTGATTGACACTTGAAGATCCGACAAAACCGGTGTCGTGAACTGAGGAGGCAAGTCAATTTCCAGCCAAATCATTTTTTTTGAGAAGACAGCGGCATACTCATCAACGTCGCCACGCATGTCGAATCCAGCCGGCACATTGGCATAGTCTTGCGACGTCGCCTTCAAAGGGCTTTCAATCGTGACATAACTCATCTTATAGTAGTCGACGATGCTTTCGTTTACACTTTTGTCATTACCCAACCCGTCGAAAAACTGTTGCAGATGATCTTGCTGTCTTTCTCCTTCCATATGCAAGCCTCGACTTACACGCAGCTCCTCACCACGCCAACGCCATACCGCAGAAGACAGATAGTGAAGGTAATCATTCCGTCTATCTATATTCGGGAAATCGAAATATATGGACAAATTGCTCAGATCAATATTTTTTTCCGCAAAATCCAGGCCCAAATACAGTTTATTGACATTCTCTGGTGTTGTCTGCTTTTTTAACAAAAGTTTTTTGTTTTGATCCGGAAGTATCTCATACACACTGTTTTCCGACACAAGCATACGGACATCGCCACGTCTCAACATAGTCTCACAAACAGGACAAAATGAAAAGTTTCTGCCATCACGTCGTCCTTGAGATGGGGAGACGGTTGTGAAAGCGTCGAACATACTTGTAGTCAACGCATCAGAGACTGTTTCCGCATGCACAACAGCATGAGCAGGACGGGCGACAGTAACCACTTCCGGCAGCAAGACCTCACTCAGACGCCTCATCGCACGTATTTCTATATCCGCAATCTCATCTGAGACATTATGAAGCTGCATTGCCAGAGCCTCAATAAGGAGTCTCACAAGAGGATCGAGATTCTCAATCTTTCTGATATTCCAAAAATCTAAAGCCGTACGAATCATACGGTCTTTGATTTCTTCTTTACTTTCTCTGTTATAACCCATAATTCTAATCCTTTGACAAAGGTCCTAAAAACAATGTATAATAAAGGCTGCAACGTTCACCTGTCGAATTAAGAGTGGCCTTAATGTATATATCCACCTTTTTTCTTACGCTGACGTTGCGTGACATGGAACTTTCCTTGAGGACATCCGCTACCTCAAGACGATATTCGCAATTACTTATTCGCTTTTCATATTTTGATATCGACTGAGACAAACATTCTGTGAAACGAGTTTTCCAAGTATCAAGTGACACTATTCTCTCGAAATCCATTTCCCAAATTTTTGTTCCGTATTCCACGTCAAAACTATGTTCGCCAGGATACGTCCCAATCAGCATCTCAATATGTTGATCTATAGAATCCAATTCCGAACATACACTTGCGTATCCACGAGTCTCATCCAATACAGAAGCGAAATCGAAAGGAATTCTATAATGACATTCATCCATCACTTAGAATTTTACTGACATAAATAACTCTACAAAAATAAATAACTCAACAAACATAGCAATACTTTTTGATGCAAATTTTGACACAAAAGTGCAACAAAGCATAAAAAGTACATTAATCAACAAACAATCAAATGGGTATTTGATAATAGAATGATAAAAATTGCACTGTTGCCATATTCATAATATTTTAATTCACATCCGCACCTCTGACCTAAAAAATCAGATTTTATTTCAACGCCGCAAAAGTAAAAAAATATTTTTTATTCTCAACAAAATTTAACTGAAAAAAAATCATTTTTATCAAAAAAGAGGGCAAATATCCGATAACATATAATAATCATACAGTCGAACATAAAATTCATCACCCAAGGATCTACAAAAAACGGACCATTATAGAAGACTGCGGTCAATACAATAATGATGGGAAACACAGACTTTGATTATTATTGAGTCGTAAATTTGGATACACTTTTCCGCTCGCCCTTACGGGCTCACTCGAAGGGGATGGGGCAAGGGCTTCGCCCTTTGCATTCCTCGTATTATGAAACAATCCTTCTATCATGCTGTAATCTTGACATCTGCAAAGATAATTATTTTCCAGTTTGGTATTCCTTCTCACCCCAAGGGTCGTAGACCATTTATCGCTTGCGACAATAGCCGATTCCATAATGGTTGAGGTCGAAGACCTAAATCATTATGGTGTCGGTTTATTCGATTTTTGTATCGATTTATTCAATATTATGTGTTCCATTCCATTTTTGTGTGTTCCATTTGATTTCGTGATTTATTATAATTATTGAGATTTTCACAATTCAATAATGGCGAACAACTTATTTTGACTACTTTTGCCACAAATTTACATCAAATGCTCGGATCAATTGTTAACGCCACAACAATTCTCATTGGTGGTGCTCTGGGTGCTTCTTTTGGCACCGGAATAAAAGAGAAATATAAGTCTGCACTTTTCAACGCTCTCGGACTCGCATGTCTCGTGCTCGGAATGAACGCTGTCATTCCAAACATGTCGAAGAGTGAGTATCCTGTGCTGTTTATAGCCAGCCTCGCAATCGGAGGCGTCGTCGGCACATGGTTGGACTTTCAAGGGAAAATAGACAGAGCAAATGCAAGATTAAACGAAAAATCCGGCAATGAAAAGAATGCCCTGCAGGGTCTCATGACCGGATTTCTGCTTTATGCGATCGGTACGTTCAGCATCGTCGGACCAGTGCTTTCCGCCCTCTCCCCTTCCCACGGATGGGCTTTAGGCGAGTCTGCCAACACATTTTTATTTACCAATGCGACGCTGGACCTCGTGACTTCAGCGGTGCTTGCAGCGTCTTACGGATGGATAATGCTTCTTGCCGCGCCAATGCTCTTCTGCTGGCAAAGCATTTTCTATAGCCTCGGATATTTCTGCGGCGACGGAATGCCCGATCCGATGAGGACAGAGCTGACTATAGTCGGCGGTGTGTTGATTCTATGCTCCGGACTGAGCATTCTTGGCATAAAAGATTGTAAGACGGTGAATCTTCTCCCGTCGCTGCTGGTGCCCATTCTATTCTACATCATCAAGGATTTCATATTTTAAATGAATCCGTCATAATTTAAATGCGCTTCTGTCCTCCGATTCGGGAAAAAGATTTTTGAGAAAAATTCTCAAATAATTGTTTCAATCTGCAAAATATTATATTTTTGTGGATATGAGAAAGAACTTATTTTTATCCATTATTGTGTTATTGGCGACGAATTTCGCCAGCATTGCGTTTGCTGATGATTCAGCGGACTCATTCTTTATGCAAGGTAACGACAATTACACCGCAGGAAAATATGGAGATGCGATAAAATCATATAAAAAAGCTTTGGATTTGAGTCCGGGTAACGCTTACATATATTATAATATGGGTAACGCGTATTCGAATAGCGGAATGTATGGCGACGCGATAAAATGTTTCGACGCTGCCATTGATAACGGACTTGTAGACGCATCCATCTATTTTAATCTTGGAAACGCATACAACAGCCAAGGTGAGACCGTGGAGGCTGTCGGAGCCTATAAAAGAGCAGTGAAGCTTGATCCAAATGATGCCGCAACGTTGCACAACCTCGCTATGGCATACTCCACTCTTGGCGACTTGGAGAATGCTGTAAAATGTTATGAGTCGGCAATCAAAATCAATCCCGACGACGCTGGTTCTCACTATAATCTCGGAAATATTTATTCCCAAATGGACGACGAGACTGCCGCCATACAGTGTTATGCCAAAACAGTGAAAATCAACCCATACTACGAGAAAGCATACTGCAACATGGGTGTGTCGTATAGCAATCTTGGCGACGAGGATCATGCCATCGACTGTTATCAGAAAGCGATCGAAGTGAATCCACGTTATGCCCGAGCTCACTACAACCTTGGTATCTCTTTCCTTCACCGCAACTTGAAAGATAAGGCAGAAAACTGTTTCACAAAAGTGGTTGAGCTTACTCCTTACGACATCAGCGCATTCATCAAAATAGCCAACGCTTACGGTGAGATGGGAAAACAAGACAAGCAGATCGAATGCATGAAGCGTGCAGCCGACCTTGGCGACGAGGATTGTGCTAAATGGTTGAAAGACAAAGGTGTGAAATAAGACGATATTTATTTAGAGTATAAAATAGCAAAACAGAGACGAAATGGCTGCTCTATTAATTGCCCTAATAATATTCGGATTATATATTTACTTAAAGGATACCATTAAGTCAGACACCAACGATTCTTATGAAGAATCTTCGAAAGCTCAAAGTTCCTCGAATTTCCAAAGTTCCACATTCTATTTCGAAGATGTGGTAGTGGACGTGTTCATTGCAGTTGTGAAACTGACCCCAGATTTGCATGTCTTAGGCGACGGTGTAAAAGAGAGGATGCGTGAATATGCATTAAAAACATTCAAAAAAATTGACGGTTCAGCTGCGAATACCAGAACAGATCATTTTGCTAGTAGGATAACCCCCAAAGAACAGATAAAGGTAAAAGAGCTGCAGAAAAAAGTATCAGACAAATTAAAATACTACGATTTTCAATATAAAAAAGAGAGTCTTATCTGCATGTGGTCGCTTGCATATGCCGATGGTCAGGCTACACTCGACCAGCAAAAACTCATCTCTATCATCGGCAAAGCCATGGGATTGCCGTACACCACTTGCAATAAAATTGAAACGATGTTCTGGCAACGTATGAAGGCTGGCAAATTCGGCGACTACAAAGAGTTTGAGAAGCGTCGCAACAAATGGTTTGAAGATGAGGCTGAAAGAAAAGCTGAGAAGGAATTTGAAAAAAAGAGAAAAGAAAACAGCAACACAAACTACTCAAACAGCAGAAAGACAAACTACTCAAATCTGTCTCCTGAACTGCAAAAAGCTTACTCCGCATTGGGAATAGATCCGTCGGCTAGCATAGACGAGATCAAAAGCCAAAAAAAGAAACTTCTGAAAAGATACCACCCTGACCTCTTCGCCAACCAAGGAGAAGAGATGATAAAGAAAGCAACAAATAAGGCACAGTCGATAAACCATGCCTATGAGATTATAATTCGTAATTTGTAATGCGTAATTAGTAATTTAACGTGAGTTCGGTGAATTGTAATCTGCGAATCATTTTCCACTTTCTGATTGAATCCTCACCTCTTTTTCTCATAAAAAAGGCGTAGCCTTTCTCTGTGAACTATGTGCCTCTGTGTTTTTATTAAATTTTATGTGCTCGCCTTCGGCTCGCACTGGAGGGGGGAGGGTTAGGGCGTTCCGCCCTTAACAATCCTCATTTATGACACTCCAACTGTCATTTTTCTCCAACTATAACAATCTCCTATTTCGTCGAACTCACGTTAATTTAGAATTTAGCATTTAGAATTTAGCATTTTTTCCCAGATTTTCACTGCCTCAACAGCCGCTTTCACATCGTGGACGCGTAAGATATCCGTCATGCCAGTGGACAATGCCAGAGTATTGATCGCGGTTGTGGCATTCAGGCTCTCCTCAATCGTGGTCTCAGCCACCTGCCAAGCCATTCTCTTACGTGAGACTCCCACCAAAACCGGCAACTTAAAAATCTCAAAACTCTTCAGATTCGCCAACAATTTATAATTCTGCTCCATCGTCTTGGAGAATCCGAATCCTGGATCCACAATGATGTCCTTCACACCAAGCAGACGCAACTTGTCTATCTTATCAGCAAAAAACTTGATCACATCACCCATGAAATCAGTATAGGCATACTCTAACTGCTGCGCTGAGACACTATTTCCCAGACTATGCATCAATATATATGGCACACCAAGTTCAGCCACCGTCGAAAAAAGATTATCATCCAAAGCTCCTGCAGAAATATCATTTATCACGTCGGCTCCACAAGAAACAACGGACTCTTTCGCCACAGAAGACCTGAATGTATCTACAGAAATGATGATATCAGGGAATTGTTTTCTGACTAGAGACACCGCATTGCAGACTCTATCCAACTCCTCCGCTTCACTGACCTCAACAGCACCTGGACGCGTGCTAAACCCACCGATATCAACCATTTGAGCACCCTCAGTCACCAACTGTTCGGCTCTATGTAATATTTCCGAATCACTGTTTGCCCTGCTACCTGCAAAAAAAGAATCAGGGGTGGCATTAAGTATTCCCATCACAACGGGTTTGTCAAAACTACGCAATCCGCATTTTCCAAAATTGATAGTGAACGACATATGTAAATCATTTAGAATTTATTCAAAATTACAAAATATTGATGTTATTTATTGGGATAAAAGGATAAAAATCGAAAAATGCTTATAAATTTGCAGCGAATTTCAAAAAACAGTTCCAATCCAAGTGAGTTGGATCTGCAAAATTTCATCAATCCAAGTGAGTTAAATTATTATTTGAAAAGACAAAAGAGATGAAAAACAAGTACATTGATTTGATTGAGCAGTCGTTTGAGTTCCCTAACGAAGAGTTCAATGTGGAGGACAACCAGCTTCAATGGCACGGTATTCCTCTAATGGACATAATCAAACAGTACGGCACTCCGTTGAGAATTTCATATCTTCCGGCAATCGCAAACCACATTCAGCACGCTCGCAGAATGTTCAATGTTGCTATGGCAAAGGTTGATTATCAAGGCACATACAACTATTGTTACTGTACCAAAAGTTCTCATTTCTCTTTTGTGATGGAGACGGTGCTTAAACAGGGTGTCAACCTTGAGACATCATCCGCATTTGATATATTCCTTCTTGAAGCACTTGCCGAGCAAGGTCATTTGCCTAAAGACAGGTTCATTCTTTGCAACGGATTCAAACGTCCGCAATATGTTGAGAACATTCAAAGGATCATCAATGATGGTTTCACCAACGTCATTCCGATCCTCGACAATAAGTTTGAGCTTGATCTTTTGCTTGATGGATTCGACAAGCCAATCCAGGTGGGTATGCGTATGGCGAGTGAGGAAGAGCCTAAATTCGATTTCTATACATCCCGTCTTGGAATTAGATACAGTGATTTGATTCCTTACTACAAACAGAAGATCCAGAACAATCCGCAGGTGAAGCTTAAAATGCTGCACTTCTTCATCAACACCGGTATCCGCGACACTTCGTACTACTGGAACGAGTTGAACAAAGGTGTCAACATGTATATCGAGTTGAAGAAAGTATGTCCAGAGCTGGACAGTCTGAACATCGGAGGCGGTCTGCCTATCCAGACACACATGGACTTCTCCTACGAATATGAGTATATGATAGAGGAGATCGTGACTCAAGTGCAGAACGCATGTCGTCAGGCGGGTGTGCCAGAGCCAAACCTATTCACAGAGTTCGGTTCATACACTGTCGGAGAAAGCGGAGCTATCCTCTACTCCATCGTCAACCAAAAGCAACAGAACGACCGAGAGAAATGGAATATGATCGACAGCTCGTTCATCACTACCATGCCAGACACATGGGCTATCAACCAACGTTTTCCATTCCTTGCAATCAACAACTGGGACAAGGAATATGAGCGTGTCCATCTCGGAGGTTTGACTTGCGACAGCGAGGATTTCTACAACGCGGAGGTTCACTCAAACGCTATCTTCCTTCCTAAGATGAAAGATGTGGATGAACTATTCGTCGGATTCTTCAACATGGGAGCATACCAGGAGGCTTTGAGCGGATACGGTGGAATAAAGCACTGTTTGATTCCAGCTCCGAAGATTGTTGTGATCGACCGCGACGAGAACGGAGAATACACGACTAAGCTGTTCGCTAAAGAGCAGAGCTACAAGTCGATGCTGAAGATTTTGGGCTACTAAACAATTTCAAGCATAAAATTCAAAGGGACGCACCACTTTAATTGTGATGCGTCCTTTTTTTCAACATAAATAATTATGAGAGATTATTTCTCAAAGCTGTAGAAGAACGAAGGGAATCCAGTGACAGTAATTGCCTTCGTCTCAATGTCTCCAGTCACAGGATCATAAGTGCAGAATCCATTATATGAGTCGTTGGCAGAACCATAAACAATCTTACCTTTATGAATTCCCATAGCCATACCATGTCCGTTAGTAAGAGGAAGCCCCTTGATTACCTTCACAGTCTTCTTATTAAGATCCACAACCACTGGCACACCTGTACGCGCAGTGAATGTATTAGTGTTCTCAGGATCAAGCCCAATAGCATAACCATAGCCGTACATAATGCCATTTGATGTATACTGGCACTTACCGATCATATTAAGATTACATGGCAAACCTTCCACCGTCGCACTACTCAAATTGAATTTGTAGCTTTCATCTATTTCAGTCTCACCCTTTTTGATTCGAGCTATACCAGCGTCCAAACCTGGAATATATCCGAAAGAGCCGACGCAATTGATGTACATATCTCCGTTCTCATCCACGAAAATTGATTGGTTGTCAATAGGACGTGATGGTCCACAGTAGCCAAGTGACGTGTTACGTATACGTTTGATGAAGCTGTCGTCCGACACATTGTAAAGAGCCAATTCCACACTGTTCTCAACTGGCATCCACTGTGAATTATACTGCTCCAATGTGACATATAGAATATTATCTCTGATACATAACGCACCTGGATATGCAGACACGCCCTCGTTACGGAACGAAGAGACATCTATTCTTGAAATCTCTGTCATAGTCTCAGGATTGAAGACGATGATAAGATCCAGACTCTGGCAACATACGTATGCCTTCTTGCTGTTAGCCTCAACAACAATAGCGGCACTCGAATTTGCAGGAAGCGGCATTGTTCCCTTAAGTTCAAGCTGATTAGAACTATTAAGAACGTATTTTTTCAACTCCAACTTTGATCCACCCATATAATCAGGGAAGACGTAGATGTTTCCACTTTCGCACACACATGGATACGAGCCAAAGCCAAGAGAAATAGCATTATAGTTGTCGTAGTTGGCACCACCACCCAATTCGCTAATTGTCTGCAGATATCCGCTTCCGCTATCACCAGCAGGATTAGTCACCGTTGTGGAAAAAAGAATTTTTCCAGAAGAAGATGTGCCATCATTGTCGTCGTCATCGCATGATGAGAACACAGTTGCGAATGCAGCTAAAAATAGATAAAACGCTTTTTTCATTTTCATAGTTTTTATACTTTATTTCATTACATATCTAATCTTAAATGAGAAATTTCTTCCGGGCAACGGTCTGTTCAACTCTGAATAGACGATTTTGTCCGTCAGATTTTTCACTTTGAATGAAAGGATAAAACTGTCGTCCTTGAAACTATGTTCAAGTCCTGCGTCGATAGTGAAAGACGACGGTATCTTTCTATCCTGATATTTGCTCATCTCAAAATCGTAGAAATATTCATGTATATATGAAGCATCCACAAGGAAACGGCTGTTTTGGTTCTCGCCTCCGAAAAGATTTGCCTTATGAAATTCCAAGCCTCCATTCGCCAATATGTATGGGATGTTAGGCATTCGTTTGTTGTAAGTCGGATTAGCTGCTTCCGATCCGTTCTCATGTTCACGATGATCACGGAGATCCTGGAAAGTTGCATTGGCATACAAATAAAGTATTGGAGCGGCATCTCCCTTTATGTCAAGCTCAACACCTTTAGAGCGGACCGTTCCAAAGTTGGCATATCGTGCCATTGTCGGAATCATGTCAGCCTGGTATCTGATCATATCGTGCAGGTCGTTAAAGAAATAACCGACTTCCGCTTCGAAGAATCCGAATTTGTTCTGACGTCTGTATATCATACCAGCGTTCAGACCATTACAACGTTCAGGCTCAAGATCTGTGGCAGGCAATATGGAATAGCCATTACCCACAAGTTCTTCTGAAGTAGGAATTCTCACTTCCGAGCTAAACGATGCCTTCGCCATCAACTTTTTGTTGAATTTATATCGCAACGACTCGCTTCCTCCCCAATAGTTCTTTTTCGTATCCACGTCGACGGGACTGTTGATGAAAGTATGTTCAAGCACCTTGGTTTGGGACGAGAAGAAGAAATGCTTGATTGTCGTGGCGCTCATAAACTTACCGTTAAGCAAAGTAAGGTCGTATGAGAAACCTGTTGTGAAGCTCGACATTTTGCTCGGGAAATTCGTTTCATATCCGAATGAAAGATCCATCAACTCATTTTTTGGATTCTGACGAGTACGCGTACCATAGAGGTTGAGATTGAACGAGTTATGTTTGTTCAGCAGATAATTGAGATTAAGTTTCGACACAAGATCCTTCGTTCTGTTATCAGAATCAGAAGCATAAGTTCCTTGTTCACCACCATAAGCCGACACTGAGTTATAGCGGTTTCCATCCCAGTCATAACGATATGGAGCTTTGTCACAAAGACCATTCTGTCCGTAACTGTAGCTGGCATCAAAATCAAAATCTAGTCCATCAGCAATGAAATCATCTTTTTTTAGAGTGATAGCTGCGATTCCAGCCTGACCATGTGAGTAAGCCTCTCTGATGTCAAAGTCTATACCCTGAATCTCCTTTTTGTTGTTCATATAGATAAGTTCGAGTTTGGCCTCATCAAAATACCATTTTGTAGCCTTGAGAGAACCACCACCCATTATCTTCCTATAAGCGTCATGATTTCTCTCCACCACACGGTTGTTCAGATTTTGGAGAGTCATCTTATAGTCGTTGTCAGAATATACGAAAGCACCACCAAGGCCGAACTGCAAACCTGTTTTATTATTGGTACGTTTGAAAGTGGAATTGACTTTATGAGTGTTGAAGGAAGCGATTTCATAGCTTGCGTCAAGGTAGACGGGAGGATATTCTTTTGTGACGACGTTTACCGCTCCACCCAAAGCTGATCCGCCAAAACGATATGGCACAATACCCTTGTAGATTTCAATTCGTTCGATCATATCAGTCGGCACATCGTTGAGCGAAAGATAATCACTAAACTGACCCATCGCCGCTTCGTCGATATATATACCCATTCTTTTGCCCTCAAGTCCACGCACAGAAATTCTCGATGCGCTACCTACACCTCCAGTGTTGCGGACTGTCACTCCGGTCGTACGGGCCAAGGCATCATTAATATTGGTAGTAGTACCTTCAAGTTGTTTCACCGAAACCACAGACACTGGCATTGCAGCCTCACGCATCTCGCGTATCTCACTGCGTTTTGCCACAATGGACACCTCTTCAAGTTCTTTGATTTGGGATTCGTCAAAATAATCTTGTGCAAAAGAATCAGCTGCCACCAAAGCGACGATCATCACCGTCGCAACTTTTCCATTAATTTTTTTTCTCATTGATTTATTATATTTTTCACATCCACAATCACCACTTAAAAAGTGCAAGTCTGTTGTTGAGGTTCGGAAAGAAAAAAGCAAAAAGTTTTCCTCTAATCGAGTATTTTTTCATTTCCTCGTGATAGCTGTGCTCAGACAAAAGGCTCAAACGAGGCTCTAATTCAATGTATTCCTTTCCTGATTTTGTTCCCCACTGAAATGTTGCGTTTGTATGCTTTATCGCATCATGATGCTTTGTGTTTTTGCTTAAAAAAGGATGATGCAATTCAGCAAGCAAAAAGCCATGTTTGAAAGAGTCGCATAGCATGTGCAGACAAGTCTGGACCTGTTCTTTGGTAAAATATTCTAGCACTCCCTCCATCACAACAATAGTCATATTGCGTTCTGGCAAATCTTTAGTCCATTCTGATTCAAGAGCATTTCCCTCTTTCATCACGCATCGTTCCCTATCCTGATATATTTTTCGTCGCACGCCCAAAATATCAGGAAGATCCACGTCGTACCATATAATCCTGCCATTGTCCACCTGCACAAACTTGTCGTCGAATCCACAACCTAGGTTTATACAAAGAGCGTCGGGATATTTTTGAATAAGTTCATCAAGCTGATTTTTATACATTATAGTACGAGCGACAACCCCTTCATGCGACATGAACGGATCGTATTTTTTCACATCAACACCTAATTTTTCGATTATCTCCTTTGCCTTGTAATCCTTTATCCTGGCATTCGGACGGTCTGTTTCACTGGCACGAATCGCTAACGTCACCAATGCCGTCTCCTGAATATCTCCGATTTGTAGCTGCATAACACTTTTTTTGAGCACAAAATTACAGGTATGGTGAATGTTCCACAATACCCATATTTTATGATATCATTGGGAAAAACAAAAAAGTTGCGTTTCGCAACGCAACTTTCTGAATCATTATGATATATTCAAAATATATTCGAAAAAGCAAAATTATTTTATTTTCTTATATCCATATTTAGAAGCACTGCCGAGCTCTTCCTCAATACGGATAAGCTGATTATACTTAGCCATACGGTCTGTACGAGAAAGAGATCCTGTCTTGATCTGGCCAGAGTTAGTAGCGACGGCAATGTCTGCGATTGTAGTGTCCTCAGTCTCTCCAGAACGGTGGGAAGTGACAGTAGTGTAGCCATGACGGTGAGCCATCTCAATAGCATCAAGTGTTTCTGTAAGAGAACCAATCTGATTGACTTTGATCAAGATTGAATTGGCAGCCCCCATCGCAATACCTTTCTGCAAGAACTTGACATTTGTAACAAACAAATCATCACCGACCAACTGGCAACGACCACCGATACGCTCAGTCAGCTTCACCCAATTGTCCCAATCGTTCTCGTCCAATCCGTCTTCGATAGAATCGATAGGATACTTAGATATCAACTGCTCCAAATAAGCGATCTGCTCATCAGCGCTCAATTTTTTGCCATTAGGATCTTTCTGCTTACCATTTTTTAGCTGCTTATAGTCGTAGAAATACTTACCGTTCTCTACCACAGCGAATTCACTTGCCGCACAGTCCATAGCAATCTTCACGTCTTTACCTGGCTCATAACCTGCGTCTTTAATAGCCTGACAGATTGAATCAAGTGCATCCTCCACACCATCAAGGTTAGGAGCAAAACCACCTTCGTCGCCCACTGCAGTTGAAAGACCACGTTTCTTAAGAAGTTTAGCCAAATTGTGGAACACCTCCGCTCCCATTCTGACTGCCTCCTTCAAACTTGATGCTCCAACAGGACGAATCATAAATTCCTGGAATGCGATTGGAGCGTCTGAGTGAGCGCCACCATTTATGATGTTCATCATAGGCACAGGCAAAGTGTAAGCGTTAGCGCCACCTATGTAACGATACAAAGGAATGTTCAAAGCCTTAGCCGCAGCATGTGCGACTGCCAAAGAGACTCCCAAAATGGCATTGGCTCCAAGCTTACTTTTTGTCGGAGTGCCATCCAAATCAAGCATTTTCTGGTCGATGGCACGCTGCTGGAACACACATTCACCCACAAGTGCTGGAGCAATCACATTGTTCACATTAGCAACAGCCTTAAGGGTTCCCTTACCCAAATATCTGTTCTTATCTCCGTCTCTAAGCTCTAGAGCCTCATTCTCACCTGTGCTGGCTCCTGATGGGACAGCAGCACGTCCTAACACACCATTCTCAAGGATTACATCCACCTCTACAGTTGGATTACCACGTGAGTCTAGAATCTCACGACCTACAATTTTCTTAATCTTCATTTTCTTATTTTTATTTACAATGCAAAATTAAGTAGGATAGGAAAAGCTGTCAATCACTTAAAATTATGATTTATCAATCAAACAAAAGAGCCCTTTAATAATTTATGTGTATAGATTTTTCACGAAGAAAAGCCAAGCAGAGTAATCAAAATCCGCTTGGCCGGCAAAAAAAACAAAAACAAAACCTAACATAAATATAGCATTAGATTGGAGTTATCTTCCAACCACTATTATAGCTAATATCTTTACAAATGCAAAATTAGTTGTCAATAGTAGAAAAATCAATCCTCAATAATAGTCATTTTGAAATTTCTACAACATCAGCTGTCAAATCCCCAAAATTAAGAATAATCATAACTTACAAAATAAGACAACATTCGGATTCACAAAAAAACGGTCATTCACCAGAACAACCGTTTTTTCAAAAAAATGTGGTTAAAAATTCACATGTGTAGTATGGCTTAGGAAAAGGATTTAAATATTTTGACACAAAAATATGACAATTTCCAATTCAGCAAAACCCCTATTAATAGTGATTCTAAATAGAATATTACAATGCAAGACATTGAGCAATGACACAAAATTGTCATATAAATGTAACATACGGCCAACATTTCATATCAATAAAATCAATATCTTTGCGATGCAAAGACATCAAATATTCTTACTCATATTCGATATACTTATGAAAATTCTTGTTGTAGACGACGAATTGGATATCTGCGAACTACTTCAGTACAATCTTGAAACAGAAGGATATGAGGTTGTGACAGCAAATTCTGCAGAAGAGGCACTTATGCTTCCATTAAAAGAGTATGCGTTGATTCTTCTAGACGTGATGATGGGAGAGATGTCAGGATTCCAGATGGCACGAAAAATCAAAGACAATCCCGTCACAGCACACATACCTATCATATTTATCACGGCACTTGACGATGAAGACAACACAGTCAAAGGATTAAACATCGGAGCAGACGACTATATAGCCAAGCCTCTGAGCATGAAAGAGCTGAAAGCTAGAGTCCGAGTTGTGCTCAGACGAGCATCATCACCTCTCATTACCTCAAGAGGAAGATTTGAAAATGAAATATGTTACGAAGGTATCACACTAGACCAAAATGCAAAGACTGTGATGATGGACGGGCAAGATCTTACGCTCACAAAACTTGAATATGAACTTTTATCACTACTGCTACAAAACCCAGGCAAAGTGTTTTCTCGCGAAGACATATTGGCTCATTGCTGGCCGCAGGATGTTTATGTTCTCGACCGAACTGTGGATGTCAACATCACCCGTCTAAGAAAAAAGATTGGACGTTATGGCAAACAAATAAAGACGCGTATAGGCTATGGCTACTGTTTTGAGAAATAAATCTTTCCAGAGAAACCTATTTTTCAGTATCGTCAGCATTTTCATTTTGTTTGCCGTCTGCTTCGGAATATACCAGCATCAAAGAGAAAAGGTTTACAAGATAGACATTCTGAACACTCGTCTGCAGATGTTCAACTATAAGACGATGCGATCATTGGGCGAGCAAGGCATTCTATGCGACAGCACTTTTTTAGCGTACACAAAGGCACACAGCATCGAAGGGATGCGCGTGACAGTCATCGACACTAACGGAAAAGTACTGCAAGACAGCGACGACAATAAAATAGATTCTTTGTCCAATCACCTGAAGCGACATGAGGTGCAAAAAGCACTGATCCACGGAAGCGGATATGACATAAAGCGAACGTCAGAAACAACACATGAGACATACTTCTACTCGGCCACTAAATTCAAGAATCTCATCATTCGTACAGCTGTGCCATACTCTACAGAATTGACTGAATTTTTACAAACCGATTACTCCTACATCTACTATACAATATTCCTTACGTTTCTTCTGGTCATTGTCCTATATTGGAACACAAGCCGAATAAGCAGACACATAGAGCATCTGCGTGAATTTGCGATCAAGGCAGAAAACGGAGAAAAGCTGGACCATGAGTTGGAGCGACGACTGCCTAACGACGAGTTGGGAGACATCAGCCACACCATCATAACACTCTATTGGAAGCTGCGCCACAGTGAGGAGGACAAGGCTCGCATCAAGCGTCAGCTCACACAGAACGCAGCTCATGAGTTGAAAACACCAGCGATGAGTATTCACGGCTACATAGAGAGCATTCTCGACAATCCTAACATGCCGTCAGAAAAACGACAGTATTTTTTGGAACGTTGCTTTGCCCAAAGCGAACGTATGAACAGGCTGCTAATGAATATGGCTCAGCTAACACGTTTGGATGAAATGCCAATGATATTATCCCAACCAGCCAAACAGGTCACTCACGTCGACATCGTGCCTATTATCAAAAACGTTCTGGAAGACACCGCTTTACAATTAGATGAGAAAGGCATACAACACGAAGTTGAACTGCCAGAAAAACTTATGATCTCTTCTCCTCTCTCCGATCCTGAAGAAACACTGTATAGTATATTCCGCAATCTTGTCGACAACGCCATATTCTACGCCACCGGAGCATCTTTAATCCGTATCTCCTTCAAGGACGGTGAATTTTCTTTTTCCGACAATGGTATAGGAGTATCGCCAAAGCATCTGCCTTACCTTTTCGAACGTTTCTATCGCGTCGACAAAGGCCGTTCACGAAAAATGGGAGGCACAGGTCTGGGACTCGCCATCGTAAAAAATGCAGTGGCAGCGCATGGAGGAACAATAACAGCACATACGACTCCAGGTGGAGGACTGACATTCAAATTTACTTTTCCATCATAACTTTTCATCCTGTTTTATAGGCTTTTTTTCAAGCAATATTTTTGTATTATGGGCGTAATACATATGTAACACACCGCCAATATCTTTGTGATGTCAAAAGTCAATGGCAAACAAATGGTAAACATATGAAAAAAGAGAAGCTAAGAAGAAGAGTCTGGACTACCAAAAGAAAGAATCCTTTGATTCATACGTTAATCTTATCGTTTCTCTCTACTGGCTTGACAAAAGCACACGCCACAGACAACGATTTCGGAATCTGGTTGTGCGCGAACATAGAGAAGAAGATCGACGACAAATGGAGTGTAGGAAGCAGCACCGAGCTTCACACGATGAACAACACAAAGAGCATCGACCGTTGGCAAGCTGGCATTAATGGAAGTCGCAAAATACTGTCGACATTCAAATTAGATGCGGGATACGAAATCCAATTAAAAAACCACAATGTGAAAGGATTGTCCGAAAAGGTTGTTCGTCATCGAATAACGTCGGACATCACCAAAAGATGGAGGATAAACCATTTTCTTAAACTTTCACTTAGAGAACGATACCAATACACACACATGGTGGCAAAAAATGGAATAGACGCGAGTGACAACCATCATCTACGCAGCAGGTTCAAAGCAGAAATGGGCGAACACGAAATGAGATGTCAACCCTTTGTATCTGTTGAAGTGTACAATGATATGGTGGAACAGTTTACCATAGATGAATTACGTGCGACAACAGGAGTTGGCCTTAAAATCAACCGACAACAGATTGTCAACATAGGCTACCTTCTCGACTTAAAAGAATCAGGAGGGTGTCTTGACAAAGCGACACATGTGTTTATCACTAGATACATCATAAAAATATAAAAATCATAATATATGGAATTTCTTTTTCTTGGGATTGTTGTATTTCTTATTGGTCTTGCGGCGCTCGATCTTGTGGTTGGAGTGAGCAATGACGCAGTGAACTTTCTTAGTTCGGCGGTCGGAGCAAAAGTAGCAAGATATCGAACAATCTTATTGGTTGCCGCAATCGGAATCTTTACGGGAGCGGCCTTAAGCAACGGCATGATTGATGTAGCGCGCCACGGAATAATGCTGCCGCAATACCTATCTTTCTATGATGTGATGTGTGTGTTTCTGGCGGTGATGGTCACAGATGTGGTGCTGCTCGATGTGTTCAACACACTTGGTATGCCGACCTCCACGACTGTCAGTATGGTATTTGAACTACTTGGTGGAGCACTTGCCATAGCCATAATCAAGATAATAAGTGGGGCTACAGATTCAAATGGAGTGTTATTGACACTCGGTGATCTCATCAACACAGAAAAAGCATTCAGCGTAATAATAGGTATTTTTCTAAGCGTGGCCATCGCCTTTGTACTCGGAAATATCGTACAATGGATAGCGCGCATCGTCTTCACATTTACCTACAGAGTAAACGGCAAAACGACTGATTCTGAAGGTGAAATGGGAAATTTGGTAAGTTCTTCATTAAAAATAGGAATATTTGGAGGAATAGCCGTAACAAGTATCATTTGGTTTCTGTTGATCAACGGATTGAAGGGATCAAGCATAATGACTCCTGAAATCAAAGAGACAATCAACGACAACACATGGCTGATACTAGGAGGCGGATTCGCCATTTTCTCTGTAATCATGACCATACTGAGTGCGTTCAAGATACCGGTACTGAAGTTTGTAGTATTATTAGGCACGTTTGCTTTGGCAATGGCATTTGCAGGCAACGACTTGGTGAACTTTGTAGGTGTGCCACTCACAGGTCTTGATGCCTATAGCGATTATATGGCAAATGGATCTGGAGATGCATCGACATTCATGATGACATCTCTTATGAATTCGGCACAAACGCCCACTTTCTATTTGGTAATAGCTGGCATAATAATGGTGTTCGCGCTATTGTTCTCAAAGAAAGCACAAAATGTGACAAAGACATCCGTTGATCTTTCTCGTCAAGATGAAGGCGACGAGATGTTTGGATCAAGTGGAGCAGCAAGGGTTTTGGCACGCAACACACAAAAGACAGCATCAGCCATCGCTAACCTTATTCCGAAATCCATGAGCAGGTGGATAGATTCACGTTTTAACTCAAATGACGCTGTGTTGCCACAAGGCGCAGCTTTCGACCAAATACGTGCAGCCGTGAATCTCGTACTTGCCGGACTACTCATCGCTATCGGAACGAGCATGAAGCTTCCTCTGTCAACTACCTACGTCACATTCATGGTGGCCATGGGTACTTCACTTGCCGACCGTGCATGGAGCAGAGAAAGTGCTGTGTTCCGTATTACTGGAGTGATAAGTGTCATCGGAGGATGGTTTATAACTGCAGGTGCCGCCCTGATCATATGTTTTATCGTCACCAACGCATTGTTCTTTGGTTCATTTGTGGCCATGGTAATAGCTATCGCCATAGCTGTCACACTAATAATCCGCAGCAATATCAAATACGGAAGAAACGACAAGAAAAGTGAAACAGACGAGCTGTTTAATGAAATCATACATAGTGAGGACAAAAGCGTATGCTGGAATCTACTTCGTAAACATGTAAGATTAACAACAAAAGAAAACCTTCAATTAGTGGCTGAAAAATACGAAGCACTTACCACAGCCTTCTTCTATGAAGATTACCGTACTATCAAACGCACCACTGTACAGACAGAAAGCCAACGTAAGGAAATAAAAAGGCAACGTCGCAAACAAATAATCGCATTACGCCATATTGATCCTATCCTGTGTGTAGAGAAAGGGACATGGTATTTTCTCATCATCAATTCTCTTGCGCAAATGGTTTACTGTCTGAAACGAATGGGAGAGCCATGTCGTGAACACGTTGGAAACAACTTCAGTCCAGTGCCAAACAAATACATAAACGAATTCCTTGTGATCAGAAATGAAATAGTCAATCTTATAAATCGGGCTATTTCAATCGACGATGCGGCACAAATTCGAAACGATGCGGCAAAACTGCAGTCAAATCTTTCCGATTATCGCAAACGTATTATTCATGACATTCATACAAAACAGCTCAATATAGAGAGCATGACAGTCTTTTTGAATCTGGTTCAGGAGTCGCAGGAGCTACTAAGTGCCCTACGTCATACAATGAGAGGTAAAAACAAGTTTGAAGAACTGTAAAAATAGGTTGAAAAAACTAAACACATAACCGATAATATTTTTTAGTAAAGCTATACTTTTTTTATAACAACCACAATCACTCTGTGAAGAGTTAATTGTGGTTTTTTATTTTTATCAGATTATTTTGCAGAGTAACGCTGACCCACCACCTGCCAATCAATTATAGACCATAGAGCAGAAAGATGATCAGGGCGACGGTTCTGATAATCCAAATAATACGCATGTTCCCACACATCAAAAGTCATAAGTGGGGTGAGTCCACGTTGTGCTGGATTGGATGCGTTTGGCTCTTGCGTAATGACTAGTTTGCCATCAGCATCAGCAGACAGCCACACCCAACCTGAGCCAAACAAAGTAGCGCCTTTCTTTTGAAATTCTTCCTTAAACGCATCAAATGAGCCGAAATCCCTTGTAATGGCAGCCGCTATCTCACCAGCAGGCACATTGTTTGCTTTTGGAGAACAAAACTGACCGAAATAAAGTTCATGATTCAATATCTGTCCCGCATTGTTAAAAACACCACCATTTGATTGTTTCACAATGTCAGTGAGTGATTTCCCTTCAAAACCAGAACCAGGGAGCAATGCATTCAGGTTGTTCACGTATGCCTGCAAATGCTTTCCATAATGAAATGAAATTGTCTGGCGACTGATAACTGGCTCCAACGCATCCTCAGCATATGGAAGCTTCATTAATTCAAAACTTGTTGCCATAATATATTGTTTTTAATTAAACACTCACAACTGAACATATACATGTAGATTAAAATTATTTCCGACAAAGATAAAATAGGCACTATAAATCAACAAATGATTTTATCTATAATTCAAATGACATTTTCTAAACAAATTGTCATCACTTATAGCCGTCGTCAAACAAAAAAACCACTTCCCAGAATATTTCCAGAAAGTGGTTTTCTTAATCTATCTAAATAAGATAACAACGTTACTTCACAATCACTTTATTGCCGTTGACGATATATATACCCTTAGGCAAAACAGCTATCTGAGTGACACCTTCGTCATAACGGGCATTCTTCACAATCAATCTTGAAAGAATGTCGTAGATATCAAGTGAACCAGCTTTTGAAGACTTGACATATATGTGGTTATGATCCGCATATACAACAATACTATCATTGTTGTTCCAAACATCCACAAGAGAATTGTGCTCTAACAACTGACTCCAAGTAGCATTCTTGCCAAAATCTCCAACATTACCATACTCATCTAGTATGTTGTTTACATTAACCTCTATCTTATAGAAACCTGAATTATTTGTTATTGATGAGATATCTACCAAATAAGTATAATCATCTTGTTTAACAACCGAAACTGAAGCATCACTTAGATTCTCACCACCCTGACAATACAGTTCTATATCATTATAGTCGAATGTTTCACTCTGGATCTTACGATTGAACTTAACAGCGACCACATCTACTGGAGAAGTCACGGCATCAACACCAGTAGGGACTCCAGAAATCTCGGCAACCTTCAATACATTCTTCTTTATACTATAGTAAATATTGTAATCATTTTCACCTAGAGTAGTCATGTAATCTAAGAAATGTAGACGGTTCACATAGATTGGTTCCAGACCATCAGGAAGAGTGACGAATGTTGTCCATACATTACTCAATGGTATCTCCACACTATCCTTCACTCTGACAACCTTTACAATATCATAACAGTTATCGCCAGGATCATTCATCTGAGCATAGTTCCAACCTAACTTAGATGGAGTGACAGTAAGTTTGACAACAGTGTCTGATGACGTCACATTCTTTTTATCAAGAGTTGTATACTGTGCGACATTTACATCATCACTACCTCCATCAGAATAATAGATTGCGTCAGGAGTGTCATCATCATCCTTTTTATCATTGACAAGGAAGTCGACGACATGATCATCCTTCACACCATAAGCATCAACAGTCTTAATCAACTCATGGATTGCTATTCCTTTCACCAAACTCAACTCTGGATTACCAAAGCTATTAGCATGGACAACACTTGCCTCATACTTAGTGAAATGACCTAGCAAAGAACTTGTCAACCACCAAACACCAGTTTTAGCAGAATGAGCCTCAATATTACCAAAGTCGATATTTTCAGATCCAAGATCACAATCCTTGCCATTCAAGCTAGAGCCAATAATAGCGAAGTCGATCAACAATCCCTTTTCATTGGCTTCTATCTCAGGCTGAGCAGTCTCAAGTTTCACATTCTTAGCGATACCATAACCCTGGTTGTCGATTCTCACACCCAAAGCAGCAGGTACACTTGGTTCTACACGATCAAGAGTCAAAGCATCGTCGCTAAGTATATTACGCTGCATGAAGTAGTCGATCTGCAAGTCTGGGCTTGGATTAACCGTCAATGTCACTGGGAATAGATCTGCCTTTACTGTATCTCCAGAAGAAGGATCTACGTATACGATATATCCACCGAATGAATAATTGATTGGAGACGTTGGAGCTGCACCCTTCTCAGGAATAAATCTGAACAAAGCAGTTCCTTCCGACTTCGGAGCAATCTCGCCAGTACCATCAATTGCGGAAATACCTGTCAACTTCTGAGTATTAATCTGGAACAAATCATTAGCAAGTTCTCCCTTATCATTACGAACCTCAAGCACGACTTTGAATCCTTCCATAGCACCAGACTCATTACCATTGTTGACAGTAAGAGTACCGTCGAATGCCTCACGAGTCATTGTCAATGTCTGAGCAATATGAAGCTTAACACTTGCACATACACTCTTCTGCGATGGCTTGTTAACCTGCTCATTGATAGAAGTCATCATAGTATATATATCACCAAATCCTCTCAACTTCAAATAAGTATAAAAGTTAACAATACTATCTACATATGACTTAATTACCGTATCATCAATGATATTAGGATATTGCTCATTTGGAGAATATACTCCGTTTTCATTAGCCACCAAAGTTTCATTCCAACGCTGAGCAAGTTCAACCATTTCTGTAGTAGACAAGTCAACTGAAGGCAAAGTCTTAACAGAATCAATATCTATTTTTCTTCGATTAGAATAATCTTTGATAGTATAATCAAAATAATCAACAATACCATCTACTGAAAGCAAATCCTCTGATCCTGCAAGTTCCTTCATTATATTTGTTTTATAATTAAGGAATCCAGTCAACTCAATAGCATCCTGAGCTGCCAACGAACGAGCATCAACAGTTTGATATATACTATTCGGCATATCATACTTTGCCTTTTCCTTTGCAAGTTTCTTAGAACCTTCCAGATCACTCATGCGAGTTCCATCACTATAATGTATATCAGCAATTTCACCATCAACAATCATTACAGTATCTCCTGCCGTTGTAACAGTAACTCGAGTATCCTCATCCTCCTCATCCTTTCCACGTACCCAGTCAACAAAATATCGTCCACAATTCTTTGCATATCTTCCAGCATCACAAGAATTCAACTGACAAAGCAAATCAATACAACTCCAAGGAACTTTTTTTACTACAGGAATTTTATTCTTAGCTTTATTCAAAAAAGTCTTACTCTCACCATAAAGGAAATCCACCGTTTTATAATGGTCAAAATGCTCAGGATCTTCATAATATTCCTTTATTAAATTAGTCGATTTATGAAGACTCTGTAATGCACCAACTCCCATAAATGCTGTATCTACTTTATTTGGTTTTAAGTATTTAGTCACAACATCACCATACAATATTTTTTCTGTATTAGCGATATTACTTTTAGCTCTATTTAATCTTAGTACATCTGTACTAGCAAACCAATCATCATCTTTTTCTTCATCAAGATGATCTTTTTGCTCACAACTCAAAGCCTTTCTTTTTGCTTCATCATCTTCCTTAATGGCATTATGAAGTTTTCCTGTGCCGTATTCAAGAAGAGGACCTACAACAGGAACTAATCCTAAAAGACTGCCGGCACATCCCCAAGGATCAACTTTTGACAAACATGAATTACAAGGAATATCCAAGTTGACTGAAAAATGATTATTCTTAACATTTCCAAGTTCATGGTTGTCACTATGTGAACCTCCTCCATAAGCAGGGATATCAAATCCACCTCCTCCAGAGCCACCATTACCTGTCAGAGGAACAAGGTATGGACAACCCCAAGCATTCTGGCTGACTGCCGACAACTGTCTCAATACTCCACAGACATAAGAATACTCAGCATGTACGTTTGGACACTCTGATGTGCCAAACGACTCATCCTCAAGAAGAATTCCGTCTCCTCCACCGCTGACGTAACTGCCTGTGCCAAACTCGTCATCAGTGCGAACAATAGTAACAGGCACAAACTCAGTATGATTAGCTGGCAACGAATCTATATAGTTGTATGGCACATAGAATCTGTAGTATGGCACTCTAGGCATACCAAACTTAACATAATGAGCCGCAATCAAGCCATGGTTAGTTATCTGTAGACGTACTGTCTTTGGTACACCAACTTCAAATCTACTCTTGTCTGGAACTCCATTAGGGAATGACAATGTCACAACAGGAGCAGGAACATTTGTCTCATACTCAAAATCAAGATTGATATCATATTTATCTTCAATCTCAACTCGCTCCACATTCCAAGTGTATGTGATTGCCTGATAAGCCAAGAACACAAACTTATCCAATTTCTGACCAGCCTGAATTTCAATTGTCTCCTGATATTCTGAATGCTTGTCCGCCTTTACACATAACAAATATGAACCCTCAGGAATACTGTCAAATTTCACAATACCTGATGTATCAGAATAACCAGAGGCAACTTCCTGATTGTTATACTGGTTGCGAACAACAACCTTAGCACCATTCAAATGTTTCTTATCCGCAGTGTTGTAGAAATATTCATCCACCACGTCTACCTCCAAGCTACCCTTTGATTCTGAAGAGTATTCAACTCGGAATGACAAGTTTGTAGATTTTCCATTATCACAATTGACTCCTATCGAACCTGTATATGGCACATTGATTGGAGCTCCATCAAAATATGCAAGTTTCAACGGAACATAAACAGTATCACCAGACTTGATGCTTGGCAACGTCTTTTCAGGAACGCTAAATCCTTCAAAATCAGGCAATGACAATGTAATCTCTCCTGTCTCACCAAATCCTGCATTTGTCAACTCTATATTGATATATTTTGGTTTCTGCTTCGACACATACTCATTGATATTTGCAGGAGAAACCTTAATCTGACCATAAGGCTGTTCACAATAGAAATATGTTGAGAAATCACATGTCGTGTTCTCATCACAAGATACTCGGAACACACTTGGAAGATACATCTTGCCTTCCGTCAATTTCGTGCCAGTAGCTTTGAGCGGAATTCTTGCAGATTCGCCTCCTTTAAGCAGTTTCAATGTATCAAACGCTACTTGTAAACCATCTGCCAACTCTCGTGTCTCAACCACAAGATTGTGAAGAGCAACAGAACTTCTGTTTGTAATTGTAATAGTGCCGTCAATAGTGTCACCCTTTTGGATTGTCCACTTCGTTGTACCTCCTGTATATGCCATACCAGGAATATCGAAACTAGCGTAAGCAACATTTTCAGATTTAGAACCGACATATACTTTCACTGTATACGTACCACATTCTGTCTTTTCCGTTGGGAACTTCACAGCAGCACGGCCAGTCGAATCTGTGACTCCTGTCGTAGAGTGTGTAAATCCGACATTTGAATTTGCTTCAATTGTAAGTGTTTTGCCCGCCATTGGAGTACCATAGGCATCAGTAAGGATACCTGTCACATCCACAGTGTCTCCAGCATGGTACACATCCTTATCTACAACCGCATCGTATACATAGTAGTTTGACAATGTTCCAGCAAGATATAGTGTGATTTCGTACTTGCCTGAATTGCCTGACTTAATTGTGATCTCTGCGTCACTCGTCTGTTTCTTTACATCAGTTGGAGTATAGTAGATTCTTAGATAACCACCATTCAGTTTATCCCAACCATTTTCAAACTTAGCCGAGAAATCAGCAGCGTCTTTTCCGGAAATCGTATATGTGATTGAGTCTGTCAACTCAAATCCCTTCACGTAACGTGTCAACGAAGATGTTTCGTTCAACTTTGAACCAAACACACAATTGACATTTCCACTGACTTCCAAACTTACTGGTATGTCTATTCTGAAGCTGTCTACATCAGAGCAAACAGTGTCGCACGCGATCGCAGCCTTCACCATATACTTATATGTCGTATGGTTGTCAAGGCCTGATAAATATTTGCTGTGATCCTTCACAAAAGATACGATTGGTGTAGATGGCATTTTCTGAGATGCCTTCCATACATACAATTCATATTTATCAACCTCAACAGGAAGTATCAATCTGTTCCACTCAATTGTCATAGTATTGTTCTGCTCGTTCACAACATATGCTACCTGAGGACGTGCAAAATTAACCTTCTTCTTAGAGAAATCAGGATATACAAAATAATTATAGTTGAATGGAACACCTGCCACACCAGACTTATCATAAGGTGTTACCTTCAATGTCAAAGTGTCGATATTACTTCCTGATGTACGAAGTTGCATAGACGGAATTGTTGTGCCAGTTCCAGAGGTTGTTTCAAATCCAGTCACATTACCAGCATAATCAATCTTCCAATCTATCTTAGAAATTGTAGAGTCGAATGTTGCTTCTAATGATGTGCTGTTGTAGCAAACCACCTGACTATAATCCAACATCTGAACATATTCTCCATCATACTCTATTGCGCCAAGATCAATTGCCTTGCCATAGACTCTTGCACCTCCGTTGATATCTGTCTTTACTGTCATAACACTGTCAAGTCCCTTGTCGATACAAGCTGATGTCGCATGTAGACGGTAGTCGCCTCCAGCAGCATTAATGAAGCATACATAATTCTTTGATGCATCTGATCCGCTATTTGAAGTAGCCAACTTAATATTGTTTTCTCCAACCAAATCTCCATCCGACGCACAATACATAACCTTCACATAATCAGAAGTGACAACCTGAGGACGTACATCATCAGTCACCTTATTGCCATAGATGATTGAATTGGCAATTGTCGCATATTTCTTAGTAGACCAATCACTATAACTTATCGCACTTCTGTTTCTTGTCTTATTGTGTGCAATAGTAGAGTTGGTAATAAATGAAGTATAATCAGCAGATATAATACTGTAACTTGTACTCTTCACTTCATTTCCACATACCAAAGAATTCTCCAATTTAGAGTTAGACAAATTTACTATATTGTAGTAATTTGCCTTGTTGTTCATAATTTTACAAGCGAAAATAACCGAATTTTCTATTGCATCAATTATTCCGTATTCATTTATAACGCCACAAATCTGAGAATTAGACATTTTTGTCCGCTTCATATAGATAATCTTATTGCTTTGCGTTGTTGTATTGTCTGAGAACGTACAACTATCAACAACTCCATCATAGATTTCCAAATCCTGGATTGCATTCTCTGTAAACTTACAGTTTATGAATGTAGACTTCTCTGCATACACACTCTCATTACCAGATCTTGCATTTTTAAAAATACAATTGTTGAAAGTTGTGTTCTTTTTTGATTTCACATTCACTCCACTGTTGTTTTGCAAATATCCATTCTGAATTGTAAATCCATCTACCACGATTGCCAAAGAATCGGCAAAGTCGTAATTTTGGATAATACATCTTCTCTTATACCTACCGTCGATAATTGTGACATTCGTCTTTGAATTTCTCTCATCCAATGATGATTCTGTTCCTGCAAAACCTCCATATAGGTTCACTCCTGCAGAAAGAGAAATTGCAGATACCAATGATGTATCTCCGAGATAAGTGCCTTTCGCCACCCAAATATCATGTCTGTTTCCTGTTGTCGACGCGAGTGTTACCGCCTGATTAATTTCACCAAGTGCATCATCCCAGCTCAAACCAGATCCGTCTGATCCAGCCTTAACATATATAATTGAACCTACTGTAGCTCTTTCTGTAAATGACGACTCTATAGCACCCATGTCAACAGCCTCACTTTGCTTTCTTAGATTCTTACGTAAATCAAGTGAGTCTGCCACGTCAGTTCCTGCATTGATACATAGAGAAGTTCCAGAAAGTGAATAATCACCCTTGGATGCGTCTGCAAATGCTGCGCTCGACTTGCTTCCGTCAATATTGCCTTCTCCATTTGCTCCACCTTCAATCATTGAATATTTGATTGTAGCTCCATTTACATAAACAGTCTCAGATTTGTCAGATCGTTTGTTACCCACAATAATCGAATTCAAGATTTGCGGAGTATTATAACAGCAAACAGTATGACTATTAGAAACATTGTCTGCTACTGTACAATTAATCATCTTTGAATTGTCGCGAATTTCAATCAAATGAGACGAACGTGACTTTGATTTCGTAATCTGAGAATTAGAGATTGTTGAACTTCCTGTAAGATACACTGTCTGATGATAAGTTTCATTTCCATCAATCAAACATCTTTCAACAATGGAACCAGATGACAGATAAACTACCTGATCACTACTGTTTGAATTGTTGACGTTGTTGATCATCTTACAATCATACATTCTTGACTTCGACAAAGTAATTATATAATCATTACAATTACCATTTCCTTCAAACAATGAATTTGTGATAGTTGTTGATTCAGCCTGCAAAGCACTTGTATAATAAGCCGAATTATTCTTCACAATACAGCTATCCAACTTAGCACTTACCAAATACAAAGCTGCATTTCTATTCGTATTATAATCAACAGCTCCATTATTACAAACAATAGAATTTGTAACATTAGCACCGTTTGCATATACTGCAGAACCTGATTCTATAGCACGACAATTTTTAACAATACAGTTGGTCAAAGTTGTATTCTTACACAAATAAGCACCACCTCCATTGTTCATATATCCGTTCTGGATTGTGAATCCGTCCACCACAACTGCCATCGAATCGGCAAAACCGTAGTTTTGTGTAATTACTCGTCTCTTGTTCTTTCCATCCAATATTGTTGGGTTATTCGCTGTGTCTCTCGCCGCTAGCGATTTTTCGTTTCCTGAGAATCCTCCATATAGGCTTATACCTGGTGCAAGGTTAACAACTGTTGAAAGCGTTGTGTCTCCGTAATATGTGCCAGTTGCGACCCATATCTGATGCTTCTTTCCGTCTGCCGACGCAGCAAAGATCGCCTGTGGAATATCGCCGAACGCAGATTCCCAGCTTGTACCGTCTCCATTTGAACCCGACTTCACATATACTATCTCGTTGCTCTTCAACACTGGAGCCTTCTTATGCGACGACTC
>OCTX014545935.1_pt1 | contig 51053 bp, 28 predicted proteins | sample 1539691 | NCBI WGS metagenome assembly OCTX01 (sample SAMN02144231, study PRJEB22623) | gut metagenome | biome: sheep rumen | host: Ovis aries | place: New Zealand
GTTTAATTGAACGTTAAATAATTTAAGAGTTCGTAAGGACTCTCTATTCATGCTGCAAAGTTAAAGAGGGGCGGGGAGATTCCGCACAGGATGGCACAGAGAATCAACACAGAAATCTGCGGAATCTGTGTGACGAAGAAGAAACAACCACAGATTGCACAGAACACACGGATGATCATTTCAACAATAGAAATCTGAGGAATCCGCGGAATCTGTGGTCATACTAAATCTGTGGTTTCCTGAGAATTTTGGCGCAAAGCGCGGCGTTGGTTTTTGTGTTGCGGCGACCCTGTGCGTACCGCTCTGACAGAAAGTGAAAGCGCACAGGGTCGCCGTAGGATCAAATGAGGTGGAACGTTCCCATGGTGTAGATGAGGGCGTAGCCGAGGAGCATGCTGATGACGCCCACGATAATGCCCACGCGGGCCATGTCCTTCTGCTGCACCAGGTTGGTGGCGAAGGCCAGGGCGTTGGGCGGTGTGGATATGGGCAGAATCATGGCACTCGAGGCGGCAACGGCCACGCCGATGAGCACGGTGGGTGTGCCGCCGATGGCATCGAGCTTGTCGCCCATGGCTCCGCAGACGAAGGCCAGGATGGGCATGAGCAGGGCTGCGGTGGCCGAATTGCTGATGAAGTTGGAGAGCATGTAGCAGATGAGACCGCCGATGACGAGGATGAGCAATGGCGAGAACGAGGCGAAGGGTATGCTCTCGACGGCGTTTTCGGCCAGGCCGGAGGCGTTGAGGCCATAGCCGAGGGCGAATCCGCCGGCCACCATCCAGATGACGCTCCAGTTGATTTGCTCCAGGTCGCGGCGGTTGATGACGCCCGTGAGCGAGAAAACGCAGAAGGGGATGAGGGCCACGGTGTAGGAGTTGATGCCCGTCCAGGTGTCGAGCAACCACAGGGCCACGGTGACGAAGAAGGTGACAATGACGATGTAGGTGTGGGCGTCGCGCTTCATCTGGCCGTCAATGTGCAGCTCGATGGTTTTCTGGGTGAAGGGGAACATGTGCAGCAGCAGCCGCCAACTGATGAACAGGAGCACCATGACCAGCGGGAACATGAAGAGCATCCACTGGCCGAAGCCCAGTCCCAGATTGAGGCCCTCGGGGTCGTTGAGGTATTTCAGGGCGATGGTGTTGGGGGGTGTGCCGATGGGCGTTCCCATGCCGCCCAGGTTGGCTGCGATGGGGATGGCCAGTGCCATGGAGATGCGTCCCTTGCCCTCGGGGGGCAGCTGGCGGAACACGGGCGTGAGGAAGGTGAGCATCATGGCTGCGGTGGCCGTGTTGCTGACGAACATCGAGAACAGACCCGTGATGAGCAGGAAGCCCAGGAGCACCATCTCGCTGCGCTTGCCGAAGGGCCGCAGCAGCACCTTGGCCAACTGGGCGTCGAGCCCGGTCTTGGTGGCGGCGATGGCCAGGACGAACCCGCCGATGAAGAGCATGATGACGGGGTCGGCGAAGGTGGCCATGACGGCCTTGTAGCTGAGCAGCTTGCCCACCTCGGACTCATTGGTCATGGGGGCGATGCCGCTGTCGCTGGCAAAGAGCAGCATGAGCACGATGATGCCCACGGAGGTGGCCCACGAGGCCACCACCTCGAAGATCCACATCAGTGTGGCAAAGGCGAAGATGGCAATGATGCGCTGCTGGACGACGGTGAGGTTCTGGATGCCGAACCATTCGGTGGGCATGTTCCAGAGGATGAGCGTGACGATGGCTACGATGGCCAGTTTGGCCGCGTTGGCCATTTGGCGGCTTGGATGGAAGAACCGGGCATGAGATGCCGAGTGGATGGCCTCGACAAGGTCGAAGCCGCGGTAACTGTTAAACATTTCTCAAGTTTTTTTATAGTTAAGACTTTCGTTGATATGTTATCGATTTTCACCTTAAAAACGCCTTCTATATAACTAAAAGTTATTCGTCTGCTGTGCAGTAGGAGGTGACGTGTCCCACGTCACAATCCGTGACTTTGTGACGTGGGACACGTCACCTCCTACTTGGACACTGTTGATTTGTGACGTGGGACACGTCACCTCCTATTTGGACACTGTTGATTTGTGACGTGGGACACGTCACCTCCTATTTGGGCACTGTTGATTTGTGACGTGAGACACGTCACCTCCTACTTGGGCACTGCAAAATTACTGTTTTTTTCCGCAACGGCAATGCTTCTGACGGCTCTATTTGGACTTCGGAGAGGCTGTGGGGCAACAAATGGCAGGGGCGAGGGCTTTTTTGCAAAGCAGAGTTGGCAATTGGTTGTTTCCGTTCCATTGGATGTTCGGCGCGAAGTTCGGTGCGGAGTTCGGCGGATTGCAAATCCACCGAACATCCGAAGAACAAATGTCTGTTAACTTCACAGCCTGCAAAGCTGCTAACTTTCGATAACTCCTGACAACTCCCGACATGAAAAAGTTGAGTGATGTTTTTTGCTGAAACATTTTTTATTTTTCCATTTTTTGTTTTATCTTTGCACCCACATTTACAGTGAAACCTTTAAATCAATCCAAAAGCAAATGAAAAAATTTTTACTTAACCTGTTTGCGGCCATGATGGTCGCTGTGGGCGTGAATGCCCAGACGGCTCCTCCCTCGGGCGTGGAGCAACAAGAGTACTCGTTCTTCGGCATTTTCCATGCACCCGACGAGGCGGACGAAACTGTCGAGGAACCTGTCAAGGTGGCTGTTGACGGCACCGACCTCTATGTGCAGCTGCCCAACCCCATCAACGGACTGGCTTGGATCAAAGGCACCATCGACTACGAGGCCGGAACGGCCACCTTCGCCAAGCAGAAAATAGGAAAGTACAGCGGAATGAACTTCTATGTCACTGCACTCAATGAAAACAACGAGGTGGGCGACATCGTGTTCAGCTATTCCGAATCGATGATGTCGTGTCCTGACCAGTACATACAGCTGTCCGACGATCTGGCTGGCAAGAACGTCTATGCCTACTTCACCGGCGTAATCATCAACCGGGAGGTTGAGGACGACCCCGTGGTGGAGGCTCCCGCCGGGCTGAAGACCAGCCCCTACGTGTTCACGGGCCAGTCGCTGCAGTATGACGACGAAAACAATTTCACGGGCTACGAGGAAGTGACGCGCAACGTGCAAGTGGGCTTCTACAACAACAACAAGGAGGTTTATGTGCAGGGCTTGTGCTCGCAGTTGCCCGAGGCTTGGGTGAAGGGAACTGTGGAGGAAGGTTCGTTCGGCGACATGGACGTGACCTTCGAGGCCGGACAGTGCTATGGCCGCTACGGGCTCTATCAGCTCTATCTGGTTGCCCGCTACGGTCAGGAGTTCTCTGACATGAAGTTCTACTACGACCCGCAGGACCGCACGTTCACCAACGAGGGCGGGGTCTATCTGGTGCTGAACGCCGCCAAGAGCTCGCCAGCCCCCATCGAGCAGTATGCCACCGTAAAACTCACTCCTGGCACCGTGGATGGCATCACCGTCAACGACAACCAGACTCCCGCCACCATCGGCTACACCGACCTGCAGGGACGCAAGGTTAGCGCCAACACCAAAGGCGTGGTGCTGAAGACGCTGCGCATGGGCGACGGCTCGCTGAAGACCGTGAAGATGGTGCGGCGATAGAGCCAAGGCCCCCCTCTTATCCCCCCGAGGGGGGAAGATTAAAATTAAAGATGAAAAATGAAAGATGAAAGATTCTGGGGGGAATCTTTCATCTTTCATTTTTCATATCCTTCCCAGACCTCCTCCGACTCCCCCCCGAGGGGGGGAGAGAAAGTCTGCGCGTTGGGTCTTCCCCCCTTCGGGGGGGTAAGAGGGGGCTCCTACTTCACTTCCCAGATGTCGTTGGTTTCGAGCAGCTCCATGAAGTTGTGGTACTTCTTCTGGGCCTTCACCTCCTCAATCTGCTGGTTGACAGCGTCGTTGTAGGTGGGTGCCTCCACGTCGCGGATGACGCCGAGTGCGATGGGGAAGCCGTCCTCGTTGGACATCATGGCAAGCTTCAGCTGCAGGGTGTCGTCCTCGCAGTGGGCATCGTGTACCAGCACGTCGTCCAGGGTGTAGCCATCCTTGCCTATTTCCACCACCTTCAGGCCAAAGCCCTGCTGAACGAGTCCATATTCGTTGTTCTCGCCGAAGACGAGCTTTTCGCCATGGCGCACATAGATGGCATTTTTCTTGCGTCCTTCCTTGTTATAGACGGCATCGTGGCAGTGGTCGTTGAAGATGACGCAGTTCTGCAGAATCTCGCAGACGGCTGCACCCTTGTGCTGATAGGCAGCCTTCAGCACGTTGACGGTTTCGGCGGCGTCGGTGGCCACAGTGCGGGCGAAGAACTTTCCGCGCGCTCCGAAGCACAGCTCAGCCGGGCGGAAGGGATCCTCTACGGTGCCGTAGGGACTCGACTTGCTGACGAATCCGCGCGGCGATGTGGGCGAATACTGGCCCTTGGTGAGTCCGTAGATGCGGTTGTTCAGCAGAATCATGTTAAGGTCGATGTTGCGGCGCATGGCGTGGATGAAATGGTTGCCGCCGATGGCGAGTCCGTCGCCGTCGCCGCTCACCTGCCAGATGGTGAGGTTGGGATTGGTCACCTTTGCACCCGTAGCGATGGCGGCAGCACGGCCATGGATGGTTTGCATGGCGTATGTGTTGACGTAGTAGGGCAGACGGCTCGAACAGCCGATGCCACTGATGACGGCCATCTCGTGGGGAGCAACCCCCACCTCGGCCATTGCCTTGTGCAGCGAAGCGAGGAAGAAGTGGTCGCCACACCCCGGACACCAACGTGGTTGTCCTTTCTTATAATCTTGTGCTGTATATTCCATATTGTACTTGAATAAAAATTTTTTTTGTTGATGTATATGTCTTAATGAACCACAGATTTCTCTGATTTCTCAGATTCTTTCATTATTTGCTATCCACTCAGGGGTTCTCTGATTTCTCAGATTCTTTCATTATTTGCTACCCACTCAGGGATTCTCTGATTTCTCAGATTCTTTCATTATTTGCTACCCACTCAGGGGTTCCCTGATTTCTCAGATTCTTTCATTATTTGCTACCCACTCAGGGGGTTCTCTGATTTCTCAGATTCTTTCATTATTTGTTACCCACTCAGAGGATTACTCTGATTTCCCAGATTTTTTGATCACTGAACGACAGAACCTGTTAGTATTGCTTATAATCTCCTGTTGCAAAACGCTCGAACTTTAGTGATGTTTCTCCAAAATTAATCAGCAAAGCCACACTGAAGCCTGCCACTTTTGCGTAATTGATGGTCTGTGAGCGATGAATGTCGTCTATTTCCTTTACAGCCTTCAATTCAACAATCACTTTGTCTTCACAAATGAAATCAGGAATAAACTCCGTTTTCAGCAGCACACCCCTATACATCACCTGTAAAGGCTGTTCGCGTTTAAAAGATATTCCCTTCACTAACAGTTCTTGTTCCAAAGCATCTTGATACACTTTTTCAGAAAAGCCACAGCCCAAATACCGATGAACCGTCATGGCTGCACCAATGATATCGTGTGTGAGCTGTTTAAACTTGAATGCTTCCATTCTTTTTCTGAATCTGTGAAATCCTAAGAATCTTGAATTCTTCTGTCTCAGTGAAAATCTGCATAATCCGAGAAATCTGTGGTCTTAGAAAGATCTATTCCTACAGTATTTCTTCGAAGGCTTTCACCAGTTCGCTGACCACGAAGGGCTGGCCTTTCACCTGGTTGAACTGATAGGGCACGAAGCCGTCCACCTTGGTGCGCAGATAGGCAGCGAGCTGTCCGAGGTTTTGTTCGGCCACCACCACCTTCTTGTATTTCAGCAGCACGTCGGCCGTGTTCTTGGGCAGCGGGTTGATGTACTTGAACTGAGCCTGAGCCACCTTGTGTCCCTTCTGGCGCAGTTCCTCCATGGCCGAAACCAGATGGCCGTAGGTGGAGCCGAAACCAACGATGAGCAGGTCGGCATCGTCAACGTCGCCCGTCACTTCGACGTCGGGCACTTCGATCTTTGCCACCTTCTCGGCGCGCAGACGGCACATGAGGTCGTGGTTCTCAGGGTCGGTGCTGATGGCACCCGTCTTGCCGTCCTTCTCCAGACCGCCCAGGATGTGGGTGTAGCCCTCTTGGCCGGGAATGGCCCAATAGCGCACCTTGGTGTCCTCGTCGCGGAAGTAGGGGGTGTAGTTGCCCTTCATTTCGGGGGTTACATAGTGCGGACGGATGGCGGGCAGCTCGTCGATGTTGGGCAGTTTCCAGGCACCCGAGCCGTTGGCCACGAAAGCGTCGGTGAGCAGGATGACCGGTGTGAGGTGCTCCAGGGCAATCTTGGCTGCCTGATAGACTGCGTCGAAACAGTCGGTGGGGCTCAGGGCGGCAATCACCGGCATGGGGCTTTCGCCGTTGCGGCCGTAGAGAGCCTGCAGGAGGTCGGTCTGCTCGCTCTTGGTGGGCAGACCCGTTGAGGGACCACCGCGCTGCACGTCGATGACCACGAGCGGCAGTTCGTCGATGACGGCAAGGTTGATGGCCTCGGACTTGAGGCAGATGCCCGGTCCCGACGTGCTCGTGGCAGCCAGCGCGCCGGCGAACGAAGCACCCACGGCACTGGCGCAGCCGCTGATTTCGTCCTCGCATTGCACGGTGATGACACCGCACGACTTGTGCTTGGACAGTTCGTGCAGAATGTCGGTGGCGGGGGTGATGGGGTAGCTGCCCAGGAACAGTTTCAGGCCAGCTTTCTCGGCGGCTGCAATGAGTCCGTAGGCAGTGGCTTTGTTGCCCGTGATGTCCATGTAGCGTCCGGGCACTTTCTCGCGGCTCTCGATGCGGTACGTAGCAGGTACGCTCGAATGGGTGTTGTGGCCGTAGTCATAACCTGCCTGCACCACTTTGATGTTGTTTTCGGCGATGGCCGGTTTCTTGGCGAATTTCTCGCGCAGGAAGTTGTTCACCAGGTTCAGGTCGCGGTTGAACAGCCAGCACACCAGTCCCAGTGCAAACATGTTGCGGCACTTCAGGACGGCTTTGTTGTCCATGCCCGAGTCCTTCAGGCAATCCTTCACCATGGTGGTGAGCGGACACTGGATGACGCGGTCGGGGTCGATGTTCATCTCGCCCAAATAGTCGGGCGTCTGGAATGCGGCTTTCTTCAGGTCGTTGGGGCCGAACGAGTCGGTGTCGATGATGATGGTGGCCTGTGGCTTGGCATACTTGTACTGCGTCTTGAGGGCAGCAGCATTCATGGCCACGAGCACGTCGCAGAGGTCGCCAGGCGTATAGACTTTGCCGGCGCCGATGTGTACCTGGAAGCCGCTCACGCCGGTGAGCGAGCCTTGCGGGGCGCGGATGTCGGCCGGATAGTCGGGGAATGTAGAGATGCCGTTACCCACAGTGGCACTCACCGTGGAGAAGATGTTGCCGGCGAGCTGCATGCCGTCGCCGGAGTCACCAGAGAAGCGGACAACGACTTGGTCCAGCTCCTTCACTTCTAATTGTTCTGCCATATAAGATATGTTTGTTATATAAGAATAAGAGTTTTAAGTTTCCGTCAACCGTAAATTGTCAATGGTCAATGGCCAAATCTCAATTATCAATTGTCAGCCCCCCACAGAGAGGGGGGAACCTGTTGATTTTCAAGCTGCAAAGTACGGAAATATTATCGAAACTACAAAATGTTTTATCGAAAAAGTGCTGTTTTTCAGCCAATAGGAGACTTTGAGAACCGTCAATCTGTAAGAACTGTGCATAAAAAAACAAAAGAGCCTTTTCCACAAAAGTGGGAAACCCTTGCAGTGGGAAAAGGAAAGAAAAACGGTTTTTCCTTCCGCTTTTCGCTGGATTTTCAGTAACTTTGCCTTTAAAACGGCGAAGTTACTCCGTCTCGGCAAAAAAAAGAAATGGATTTTTTTTGTTCTGCGCTCGACTTTCCGTAACTTTGCCATTCAAACGGCGAAGTTACTCCGTCTCGGCAAAAAAAGAAATGGATTTCTTTGTTTTGCGCTCGACTTTCCGTAACTTTGCCAAGTTAAGGCGAAGTTACTCCGTCTCGGCAAAAAAAAGAAATGGATTTCTTTGTTTTGCGCTCGACTTTCCGTAACTTTGCAGCGTCCAAGTAGGAGGTGACGTGTCTCACGTCACAAAATCACGGATTGTGACGTGGGACACGTCACCTCCTACTGCAAAACAGACGAATAACTCTTAGTTATATAAAAGCGCAATTGCGACGATTACATGGAGAAGATACTGATTACGGGTGCCAGCGGATTCATTGGCAGTTTTGTTGTGGAGGAGGCTCTTCGGCGAGGCTTGGAGGTATGGGCTGCATTGCGCAAGACCAGCTCGCGCGCCTTTCTTGGCGATGAACGCATCCACACGGTGGAACTGCGTCTGGACGACGAGAAGCAGATGGAAGAGGCCCTGCTCTCGGTGGAGCCCGACTATGTGGTTCACTGCGCAGGCGTAACCAAGAGCCTGAGACGCGAGGATTTCTTCCGTGTGAACACAGAGGGAACGCGCCACTTGGTGCGCGCCCTGCAGCGTTTGCCCCACCAGCCGCGGCGGCTGGTCTATCTGAGCAGTCTGAGCATTTTTGGCCCCATACGCGAGGAGCAGCCTTATGCTGAAATATGCGAGAGCGACCGTCCACAGCCCAACACGGCCTATGGCAAGAGCAAACTGCAGGCCGAGCAATTTCTCGACGCAGAATGCCGCATCCCCTATGTCGTTCTGCGTCCCACAGGAGTCTATGGACCGCGCGAGCGCGACTATTTCCTAATGGCCAAGAGCATCAAGGCCCACTCGGACTTTGCCGTTGGCTATCGCCGTCAGGACATCACCTTCGTCTATGTCAAGGACGTGGTGCAAGCGGTATTCCTGGCCCTGGAGCGTGGCGAAAATGGCAGGAAGTATTTTCTCAGCGACGGCGAGGTGTACCAGAGTGCGGCCTTCAGCCAACTCATCCGTCGCGAGCTGGGCAATCCCTGGTGTCTGCGCATCACGGCCCCTATCTGGGTGCTGCGTTTGGTGTCGTGGGGTGGTGAGGCCATTGGTCATCTCACGGGCAAGATCAGTGCCCTGAACAACGACAAGTACCACATCATGCGCCAGCGCAACTGGCGGTGCGACATCACCCCGGCCATGAACGAACTGGGGTTCAAGCCCGAATATCAGTTGGAGCGCGGAGTAAAGGAAACCATCAGGTGGTACAAAGAGAACGGATGGCTATGAAGACGGCGGTTCTTAATATCTTTCGGCTCGAGGAGAATCCGCGGCGCGGGTTGTTTGCCTTCGAGTGGGCGGTGCTGGTTTATCTGGCGCTCACACTCGTCATGATATTCTTCACCTACACCAAACTTCACAATCCCGACTCCATGATATGGGGACGCATGCGGGTGGTGGCCATCACGGCCAGCCTGTGGGCGGTCTATCGCATGGTGCCTTGCCGTTTTACGGTGTTGGCGCGGGTGGTGGCACAGATGGCCTTGCTCTCGTGGTGGTATCCCGACACCTACGAACTCAACCGCATACTGCCCAACCTCGACCATCTTTTTGCCACGTGGGAGCAACAGATGTTCGGCTGCCAGCCAGCCCTGCTGTTCTGCCAGCAGGTGCCCCACCACTGGTTCAGCGAACTCATGGACTTGGGCTATTCGTCCTATTTCCCCATGATTCTGGTGGTGCTGGTGTTCATCTTCCTGTTCCGCTACAAGGATTTTGAGCGGGCAGCATGGGTGGTGGCAGCTTCGTTCTTCCTCTATTACATCGTTTACGTACTGCTGCCCGTCACGGGCCCCCAATACTATTATGGTGCGGTGGGGCTCGACGAGGTAGCCAAGGGCGTGTTCCCCAACATGAGCGACTATTTCAACACTCACAGCGAGCGCATGGTGAGCCCCGGATGGAGCGACGGTTTCTTCTACCACATAGTGGAGAACGCCCACAATGCCGGCGAGCGGCCCACGGCCGCCTTTCCCAGCAGCCATGTGGGCGTGAGCACCATCCTCATGCTGTTGGCCCTGCACACCAAGAACCGTTGGCTATGTCTGTTCCTGTTGCCTTTCTACGTGCTGCTCTGCGTCTCGACAGTCTATATTCAGGCCCACTACGTCATCGACGCCATAGCAGGCCTGCTGACGGGAGTGGCATTCTATTATCTGTTTGCCTTGCTCCCCAAGAAAATCTGACAATCGACAATTGACAATTGACATCTTTTTAACAACCAAAACCATTAAACAATGAAAAAGATTCTCACACTGGTCATCATTCTGCTCGTAGCATTGCTCGCAGTGGTGACACGTCCGGAAAAGAAAGCCCACAAAGAGGCCATGATGAAAGCCGTGAAGGAATATGTTGACGAAGAGGCCTCCAACCAAGGCTTCGGCGACAACGTGCTCACCAATCTGGGCAAAGGCGTTGTCAACAAGGTCATCGAGGCTGCCTTGGCCAGCCAACTCAAGGTGAACGACTACTATCTGTTCAACACCACCTATGTGAAGCTCAAAGGCGAGGAAAAAATGCTTTCTGTTGGACTCTTTGGCCATGTGTTCACCTTCGACAAGAAAATGTTGCGCGATGCTCTCAAGGAGGCAGCCAACAACAAGAGCGACAGCGAAGAGCAGGAAGAAGAATAGAATCAGCACACATGAAGAAACTCTTTATAGAAACCTATGGTTGCCAGATGAACGTGGCCGACTCGGAAGTGGTGGCCTCGGTCATGCAGATGGCTGGATATGAAGTGACGGAAAACCTCGACGAGGCCGACGCCGTGTTTCTGAACACCTGCTCGGTGCGCGACAATGCCGAGCAGAAAATCTACCGCCGTCTGGAGACGCTAGCCGCTATCCGCAGGTCGCGTCAAAAAAACTCCCTCCCTACGGGGGAGGGACGGGGAGGGGCTCCTCTCATCATCGGAGTGCTGGGCTGCATGGCAGAGCGGGTGAAGGACGACCTGCTCAACCACCACCATGCCGACCTCGTGGCGGGCCCCGACAGCTATCTCTCGCTGCCCGACCTCATTGCGCAGGCAGAAACCGGCCACAAGGCCATCAACATTGAACTCTCCACCAACGAGACCTACCGCGACATTGTGCCCCAACGACTGCACGGGCAGAAGATTGGCGGCTTCGTGAGCATCATGCGTGGCTGCAACAACTTTTGCCACTACTGCATAGTGCCCTACACCCGCGGACGGGAGCGTTCGCGCGATGTGGAGAGCATCTTGCGCGAAGTGCGCGACTTGCGCGACCGCGGTTTCAAAGAGGTGACCCTGCTCGGACAGAACGTCAATTCATACAAGGCCCCCCAAGGGGAGGAGGCCACTTTCCCCGCCCTGCTCCGCATGGTGGCCCAGGCTGTCCCCGAGATGCGGGTGCGTTTCACTACCAGCCATCCCAAGGACATGAGCGACGAGACGTTGCAGGTCATTGCCGACATGCCCAACGTATGCAAGCACATCCATCTGCCCGTGCAGAGCGGTTCCGACCGCATTCTGAAGCTCATGAACCGCAAATATACCCGCGAGTGGTACATGGACCGTGTGGCTGCCATCCGGCGCATCGTGCCCGACTGCTCCATCACCACCGACATCTTCGTGGGCTATCACTCCGAGACCGAGGCCGACCATCAGCTCTCGCTCTCGCTCATGCGCGAGGTGGGCTACGACTCCGCCTTCATGTTCAAGTATTCTGAGCGCCCCGGCACCTACGCCTCGCGCCATCTGCCCGACGATGTGCCCGAGGAGGAGAAGATACGCCGTCTGAACGAGCTCATCGCCCTGCAGACGCAAATCAGTGCCGAGCGCAACAGTCAGGACGTGGGGCGCACCTTCGACGTGCTCGTCGAGGGCTTCAGCAAGCGTTCGCGCCAACAGCTTTGTGGGCGCACCAGCCAAAACAAGATGGTGGTGTTCGACCGCGGCAACTGCCACATAGGCCAGACCGTAGCCGTGCGCATCACTGGCTCCACCTCGGCCACCCTCCTGGGAGAAGTCACAGCCCCCCTCTAATCCCCCCTGGGGGGGAAGACCCAACGCACAGACAATCTCTCTCCCCAGGGGAGTCGGAGAGGGCCTTAATGTCTTGAACTCCTTGGAACCTCTTGGAACTCCTTGAACTCCTTGAAACTCCTTGGAACTCCTTGGAACTCCTTGAACTCCTTGGAACTCCTTGAACTCCTTGAACTCCTTGGAACTCCTTGAACTCCTTGGAACTCCTTGAAACTACGAAAAGTTGAGAACTAGCGAAACATAAATCTTTTTATCTTTCATGACAAAACATCCTCTTTGGTCCGACGAATATTGGCTGCTTCTGATGCAGCTTTACCTGAAGAAGCCCCTTGGTGTGAAACCGCTCTACAGCCGTGCGCTCGTGGGGCTGAGCCTGGAGTTGCACATCCCCCCGCAGTTCCTCTACAAGCGCATGTTCGAGCTGCGCCGTCTGGACACTCCCAAGATTGAGCGTCTGTGGAACACCTATGCCAACAGCCCGAAGAAGCTGGCCCGCGGCGTGAAACTGCTGCGTCAACGGCAGGGATTCAATAGCGGCGGCGCCTTCTATGAGGGGGTGGCTGTCAACGAGTCGTTCGAGCGCGACTTCCAGCCGTTGCCGGGCCAATCCGGCATCATGCCCATTCACCTCATCATGGTGCTCGACCTCTATTTCCGTCTGGTGCCAGCCACCATGGTCAGCACCACACCCGAGATTCAGGAGCTGGGCAGTCTCATCAAACTCAAACCGCAGACCATTGTCGATATCATGGACATCTACCAGCTGTGCGACCCCTATCTCAACCGTCAGGACTTCATCATCCACCCCCTTTTGGAGCCTTGCCAGCAGATTTGGCAGCGCTACGGCAACGACAATCCCGAAAAGTTGGCCGCCTTCGCCGCCCAGCTGAAAGACTATTTTCTCTAACGTTAACGATAACGTCAACGACAACGTCAACGATAACGTCAACGATAACGTCAACTGTAAACTCTTAACTCCTAATTCCAAACTCGTAACTCCTAACTCGTAACTCCCTTCATTTCCATTCCGCTGACCGCTGCCGAAGCATACGAGCCCAAGGCATTGTTGCCCACCAGATTGAGCATGGTGCCCGCCAAGCTGTTCATCCTGAAGAAGTCGGGATAGACCTCGGCAAAGTTGTCGCACACCTTATCGGCAATGCCGAAAAGCGTGGCATACACCAGATACTCATTCCACAGTGGCAGCTCCCTGATTTGCTTGTCGGCCACGAGCGAGAAATCCTCCAGAAAATGTTTCAGCCCAAACACTTCGCGCGCTGTCTGCGCGTCCTTGGCCATCTTCTTTTCCTCAGCCGAGAGTTGCTGCAGTTCGTTCACGAACGGGGCGAAATGCTCGCCCTGCCTTCGCATGTACTGCTGCAGCTCGCGCGGTTGCAGCACCCCGTCAATCCCCGCGGCCCCTTTCATCAGCAGGTAGAACATCCACTCCAGTGACTGCTGCTCCTTTTCGTTGGGCCTCCATTGCCCCACGGTAATGACCGTGTGCGGCTCGGTGCCATACATGGTGACCTTGTGCTCTATGCGCAAGGCTTTTTTGTTGAACAGCCGCAGCAGCAGAGCCCCGAAGAGCCCCGTGTAGTTGGTGACAAGTGCCGGCGAGAAGGCGTTGGTCACAGTGGCCGCCACCTTCAGGTTCCCTCCTGCCGGCGGGTCGCGGAAGTATGAACCTTCCTGCGTAAGCTTGCGCTTGAGCAGCCACCGTCGCAGCGGCTGCAACGAGATGATGTACCACAGGGTGCTGAACGTTTTGCGCCACATGCCCACCACCACCAGGATGACCATCACCGGGACGATGAAAATCAGGAAAAACATGATGGCCATGTCCAACCACTCGGGCAGGATGAACAGGATGCTCATGCCCATTCCGTTCGCAATCGAACTTCGCTTCCGCACAACCTTTCCAAAGGCTTCGCGAGCGCGTATAATATTGATAAGGTGTTTCATCTTCAATGTTTCTTCTTTAGTCTTCTGTGCAGACGTCACAATGTGGCGTCTCTACTGAACTCCCGAAACCTCGGTTCTTCATGCTTTTAGAATTCCCCTCCCTCGGGAGGGGTCAGGTGGGTATTTACAAATCGTACAACTCGTCCGCATGCCAGGCCAGGGGCAACAGTCCCAAGTAGGCACTGGCACTGTCCTCCGCGTAGGGCGTTCCTTCGGCCACAGCTGTCATCAGCCGGTCCAGCGCACGGCGATGGGCCTTGCTGCTCAGTATCAGACCGAGCGTGGGCGAAGCGTTCAGTTGCGCTTGTACCTTTGAGAGGCTGCTGAGCACCTTCTCGCCAATGCCGAACACATAGCCGAAGGCCACATACTCCGGCCAAACGCGCCACAGCTCCAGTCGTGTTTCCGACGACGAAAAGGCGGGGTCGGTGGCGAATCGGTCGAACGAGCCCGGCAGTCCCTTCAAGAACCGTTTCATGCCAAGCATCTTCGCCTTCTCCTCCTTGCTGTAGGAGTGAATGCTCACGCTCGTGTTCAGCAAGTCGGCAAAGTGCATTTGGTTCTCCATGACTTCCCGTTCACTTACGCCTGTAGAGGAGGAGGCGTTGCGCCCTTTCTTTTTCTTTTTCTTCGGCACATACCCCACCACTTCCCTCAGCCTCTTGGGTTCAATCACACTGCCGATTGCCGCCTTTCCTTCCTGATTCTTCGTGGCCGCCAACTCCAAGAAACGGTACATCGTCTGTTCGAAAGTCTGGTCTATACCGTCGCTCGGCGAATCGGTCCATTCCTTCAGTCTGAACGCGGGTTCCCCGTTCTGCTCCCCCGTCTGGTCGAACTCCACAGCTCCGCGCGCCACCAGCCGCCACAGTGCAGCCTTGGCCGCCGGAATCTTCGAGCGGAAGATGCCCGGCGACAGTTTGAACAACATGCCGTGCGTGTCAGTGATGCTCCCGTAGAGCGACAGGTAAGGGTGGGGTTTCTGGCTCAGCCCCACGTCGCGCCACCGTCTGATGAGCTTGCGCAACGGCTTCAGTGTGCAGATGCTCCACAGCAGATTGGCGATGGTGAACAGCGTCATCGCCAGAGGAAAAATCTTCGGACTCCCTTTCGCGCCGAGGTAAATCACCCGGAACATCCACACCATGAACGCCATGCCCACCACCAGAATCATGGCATCGTTGAAGTTGTCCTGCGACGTCCAGCCCCACCAGAAGAACAAAGCCGCGAGCACAGGGCCTTTCCAATATTTCTTGATGAGATATTTAAACATAGGCGTAGGTTGAAAAAAAGTGATTGTTTAGTAACTTCTGAGTGCAAATATAACTCTTTTTCCCGCTCACTCCAATCCTCAGCCAACGAAATCTCCCACCCCTTTGTTTTTTTTAACACATTCCCGTAGAGAATTTGCGCGTGAAGCACGGCGTTGTTTTTGCAACTTCAAGAAACACTGAAATATCGCCATGAAACAATTTTAAAAAAATATCGGAAAAAAACGGCTTTATCACTTTGTTTAAGAAAGTTAGTTGCTCATGTTTTGTGGATTTTTATAATTTTGCACACAAAGTTTGAAAACAACGGACAACCTAAGTATCATTTTGTCTTCTTCAGGAAAGATAACAATTCAACATAAAACAACATGGACACTATCAAAAAACAAATTCTCTGCTCGCTGCTGCTGACGGCAGGAGCCACGCAGTGCGCAATGGCACAAGACTATACTTACTACGAGCGCAGCTGGAACGGAACAGAAGTGGTGACCACCGAAAAGATTTGTAGCAACTACACCTCCATCAACCTCACCAGCGAAGACGCCTGGTTGCCCCTCAACGACGGCTGGTATGTGGTGACGGGAGACTCTAAGTACAAGTCGATTGTCGTCCAGGGCACTGACGTCCACCTTCTCATCCCCGACTCGAAGACGCTCACCCTAACGGGCGGCGTGAGGCTGATGGCGGGTCAAAGGAGCGCCGAGAGCAGCAGGCATCGGCGGCGGTGACGGCGACTACGGATTTGGGGGAAAGAACTATATCATGGGCGGCACGGTCGTTGCCGAAGCCGCACACAAGGCGGCACGGGCAACCGCGCCTTCGATCCCAGCGACAACATCGAGTGGGAGAACGACCAAAACTTCTATCTCGAACTCGGCAACGAAATGGCCGTCTGCGCAGGCAACGAAGGTGCCTTACTCCGCAAAGACGAACTCTTCGAGTGTGCAGAGCGACTTCTCCTTCACGTTTGAGCTGAAGACGAAGAAGATGGCGTGTTTGCCGGTGAGCTGTTTCAGCTGGGGCAGATCCACGGCCATTTGGGTCGTCTGCTTCGGCATGTCGCTCTTGAGCTGCAGAGTGCCCATTGGAATGCCTCCCTGCGAAGTCCAGGGGCGGTCGGCCATGACGGTGATGGTGCCGTCGATGCCTTCGGGCACGAGTGTGAGCAGCAGTTTCAGTCCGTCCTTGCCGTGGGTTTGGGTGAAGTTGAAGTATTTGTAGCCCACAATGGAGCCGTCGGTATTGTTGACCACGCGGTTGGTGTTGTTGCGCAGGTCGTAGGGAGCATCAAACTTGTCGGCGGTGCCGTAGCTTGCCTCCACATACGACCCATAGAACACGTTGTTGGGCCATTGGTGCTCGGCCACCTTGGGGCCAGTCAGCCAACAGGCGATGCCCGCCGAATGGGGCTCCAACGGATGGAGGCCCTCGGTGGCAAATCCTTCGGAGTTGTACTCACCCTCTGAAATCTCCACCTTTCCGCCCGGGCCTTCCTCCACGCTGACCGTGATGGGAGCCACCATGGCCTGACGGGCGAACTCGTTCAGACCGCTTTGGCGGTGGTAGAACACATACCACTGTCCGTTGATTTCACAGATGCTGCCGTGGGTGTTGCCCGAGACGCAGGCCGAGGCAATGGTGTCGCCTTTCTCGTTGATGTCTCGTCCGCGCCCGTCGATGATGGTGCCCCCGTAGGTCCAGGGCCCCAACGGTTTGTCACTGTAGGCGTAGGCCAGGGTATAGTTGGTGTCGGGCAGTCCGAACTCGCCTTTTTTCGTCCAACGGCTGTAGATGAACACATACTTGTCCTTGATTTTCCGGATGGACGACGCCTCGAAGAAACGGAAGTCGCCCTCTTGGTCACGCGCCGACACCATGTCCTCCACCACCTGTGTACCGGGCTTGACGGTGGCCATGGTGGCCGGGTCGAACTCAGCGGCGTAGCTACGCTCGAAGCCCCAGTAGCCATAGACACGCCCGTCGTCATCGACAAACACCGCAGGATCGAATTGGAACACGCCGTCGTTGCGGTTGGGGTCGTCCTTGCTCCAGTTGCACACCTCGAAGGGTCCGTCGGGGCGGTTGCTCTTGGCCAGCAGCGAGTTGCGCCCGCCGGCCTGGTCGTTGGGATAGAGATAATAGGTTTTCTGGCCGTTGGCGTCGGTGACCAGCGCCACGTCGGGAGCAAACAGCACATCGGCGGTTCCGGCCGAGTCGAAGGGCTCGCCATTGGCGTTTTTATCGACTTTCAGTATCTCGCCGTCGTAGCGCCAGTGGGCCAAATCATCGACCGCAGCCGACCACACCACCAGTTCGCGCCCGCAATAGTCGGTCAGTCGGCTGTCGTGCGAGCCGTAGATATACACTCGCTGCTTGCCCGGTTGGTCGGGGTCGTCGAAGACGTAGGGCTCACCGTCGGGAATGTGCTCCCACAGGGGCAGATAAGGGTTGCCCGGGGTGGCGATTGCTACTGTCTGCATCTCGTTCTGTTGGGAACACGACGTGGCTGCCAACAAGCCGCTCGTTGCCACGGCAATGGCCGTCAACAATGTCTTTGTTTTCATAATCTTGTGTTTTGTGGTTTTTCTGGGAGTTTCCTGTGTTTTTGTCTGGCATTCGGGTTTTTACTTTGCAAAAATACACATTTTATTGTTTTTTAAAGTGGCTGTTAGGTAAAAAATTGTTATATTTGCACGAAAATACCATAAATACATGAAACGATTGCTTATTTGGATGTTCCTCATGGTTTGCATGTCCACGCAGTGGGCTGCTGCCAGCACGGGGAAACTATATACTTCCGACAAGATGTCGAGCAGCCGGGCAACCCATGTCTTCCAGGACAATTACGGCTATATTTGGGTGGCAACGGAGAACGGGCTGAACCGTTTCGACGGCTATCGCTTTACGTCCTACTTCACCGAACCTGCCGACACAATGTCGGTGCCCGACAACGAAGCCACCTGTTTCCTCCCCGACGGGACAGACCGATTGTGGGTGGGGTTCGCCCATGGGCTGGCCACCTACGACTACGAGCACAACAGCTTCCGGCGCTGTGCTTTTCCGGGCGGCATCCGACCGCGCGTCGAATCGCTGGTGCCCATTGGGGGCAACCGTGTGCTGGTGGCTACGGCAGGCTACGGTGTGTTTGTGCTCGACAAACAGCGTGGCACCCTCGTGGCCGAGAAGTCACTCCTACGCCCCGACAGCGCCGACGAGTTTGTCAGCAACGTGTTTCTCGACGCACACAAATCGCTCTGGCGGTGGAACCACCTGCCCGTGCTGACACGCAGCGACTACAGCACAGGCACAGCCCGAAAGACCAAGGACTATCAGCTGGCCTGTGGCCCCGTCATCGACGTGGTGAAGGCCGACGCTGCAGGTTTCCAGGTGGTCTGCATGTATGGCATCATGCGCTACAGCTATGCCACCGACAAACTGACCGATGCCGGCTACGACCTGAGTGCGCTCAATGGCAGTGTGTCGGTGCGCACGGCTTTCGTGGGGCACGACGGCAATCTCTATCTGGGCACTTCGGGCAGCGGGCTGATGGTCATCCACAAGGGGAGCAAACGGCTGGAGCGCGTTGACACACAGGGAGTCAGCGAATTCGACCTAGCCTCGGCCAACGTGAACGACGTGCTGGAGGACAAGGACCACAACCTGTGGGTGAGCTGCTACAAGAAAGGACTCTTCCAGCTGAGCCAGGGACGCGAGGCGTTCAACAGCTGGAGCTTCACCCGCCAGAACTACCGGCTGGGCAGCAGTGTGTCGAGCATTGCCCTGGGCGACAATGGCGACGTGTGGTGTACGGTGCAGAAGTACGGAGTCTATAAGTTCGACAAAGAAGGGCGCGTGGCAGCCCATCCAGCGGCACCCAGCGGCGCCAACACCATCTATCGCGACCCCGACGGCCACTACTGGCTGTGCTCGGAGAACACGCTCTACAGCTACAACCCCCTGACGGGCGAGGCGCAGGCGCGCCAACGGTTCGAAGGCTGGGGACTGAACTGCATGACCAGCGACGGCAAGGGCACCCTCTACATCTGTAGCTTCGGCAATGGGCTCTACATCTACAACACACTGACGGGCGACGTGCAAACCAAGTCGATGAACCAACCCGACGGCAAGCTGGGCCGACTGTGGAACGACTGGATCAAGGCGCTCTGCATCGACCGTAAGGGCCGACTTTGGATAGGCACCAGCGACGGACTCTCCGTGATGGACACCCGCAACGGAAACTTCCGAGTGATGGGGTGGGAGCAGCAGCTCGACAACACCCCCTGCCACTCGCTCTGCGAACTGGCCAACGGCGACATGCTCATCGGCACCAGCGGCGCAGGCCTGCTCATCTACCGCATGAAGAGCGGCAAACTGGAACGCTATCCCCACACCGACGAGCTGGTCAACAAGTCCATCCACGGCATCGTAGTCGATGGCTCGGGCGACATCTGGATGTCGTCGGGCATGGGCATCTGGCAGTACGACAGCCGCGGACAGCGACTCATCGGCCATCTGCGCGGCAACGGACTCTCCACACGCGAGTACATCCTGGGAGCCATGCTTCAGGAGCCCGGCGGGCGCATCGTGGTGGGCACCAACGACGGCATGACCGCCTTCATGCCAGCCGACGTCACGGGCGAGCGCATAAAGATGGGCGATGTCTTCATTTCCGGATTTCTGCTCAACGGCAAGGCTGTCAACCCGCGAACCGACCGTTTCGACATACCCTACGACGAGAACGCATTCGTCATTGAGTTTTCGCTCTTCAACTATCAGAACACCGAGTACATCACCTTCCAGTACCGCATCAACGAGGGCGAATGGACATCGGCTCCCGAGGGGCAGAACAGCGTTTCGTTCACCAAGATGAAACCCGGCACCTACCACATGGAGGTGCGCGCCATGAGCAACGGCGTCTATTCTGAGGGCACAAGGGCGTTCACCGTGGTGGTCCACGGCCCGTGGTACTCCTCCACCTGGGCCTATCTGCTCTACGCGCTGATGGCTGCGGGACTGACTTTCCTGCTGCTCTCCACCTACGAACGCCGCAAGAAGGCCGAAATGGAGGAGGCCAAGATGCAGTTCCTCATCAATGCCACCCACGACATCCGCTCGCCGCTCACCCTCATCATGGGAGCACTGAAAAAGCTGCAGCGCATGGCGGGAGTGGGGGCTGCCGACACCGACGAGGCCACCGCTCAGGCCACCCCGCTGGCAGGAACGGAAACCAAGGAGGCGCTCGACACCATCGACCGCAACGCGCGCCGACTGATGCTACTGGTCAACCAGATTCTCGACGAGCGCAAGTTGGACAAGAACCAGATGCAGCTGCACTGCTCGGAAACCAACCTGGTGGAGTTCATCGCCGGGGTGTGCTCGCTCTATCGATACACCGCCACACAGCGCAACATCAACTTCGTGTTTGAACACGAACAGAACACGGTAAAGGCATGGATCGACCGTGTCAACTTCGACAAAGTCATCAGCAACCTGCTCTCCAACGCCTTCAAGTTCACCCCCGACGGCGGCGAAGTGAAGGTGGTGCTCAGCTCCGACAAACAGGAGGCTGTCATTCAGGTCATCGACACAGGCATCGGGTTCAAGGAGGAAAAGACCGAACGGCTCTTCGAGCGGTTCTATCAGGGCGACAACTCGCGCGACGTGCTCGCACCAGGCACAGGTATAGGACTCAACCTGAGCCGCGCCATCACCCAAATGCATGGCGGACGTATCAGGGCCTACAACCGCACCGACGGTCAGCAGGGTGCCTGTCTCGACGTGCGACTGCCACTGGGCAATGCCCATCTGAAGCCCGAACAAATAGCCCCCCTCTCATCCCCTCTAGGGGGGAAGTCCCAGGCCCCCCTTTCATCCCCCCAGAAGGGGGGAAGCCCCAGCGCGCAGGAAGCCTCCCCTACGGGGGGAAAGGCTACGGGTAGGCGAGCTTGCTCGGGAATGGCTTTGGTGGGGGTTCCTCTCTCCCCCCAAGGGGAGCCGGAGGGGGCCTCGGAAGGGGGTCAGGGTGCCTCCCCCAAGCGTCAGCCCAGTAAGAACTACCACATCCTTGTGGCCGACGACGACGAGGAAGTGGCTCGCTACATCAAGAACGAACTGAGTCCGTGGTATCGCTTCAAAACCTGCCCCAACGGCAAGGAAGCCCTCAAGGCACTGCTCACGGGCAAATACGACCTGGTCGTTTCGGACGTGATGATGCCCGAAATGGATGGCATCACGCTGCTCAAGAACATCAAGAGCAACCCGCAGGTGAGCGACACGCCCGTCATTCTGCTCACGTCGCGCGCTGAGGTGGCCGACCGACTGGAAGGACTCAAGCGTGGAGCCGACGCCTTCCTGGCCAAACCCTTCAGCATGGAAGAGTTGCACGTACTCATCGACAACCTTGTGGACAACGTGCGCCGACTGAGGGGCAAGTTCTCGGGCGCCCTCATCCAGGAGGACAAACTGGAACCCTTGGTGGTGAAAGGCAACAACGATGCGCTCATGGAGCGAATCATGCGGTTCCTCAACGAAAACCTGAGCAACCCCGACTACAGCGTGGAGAAACTCACCGAGGACGTGGGCATCAGCCGCGCACAGCTCCACCGCAAGATGAAAGAGATAACGGGCGTATCGACGGGTGAGTTCATCCGCAACCTGCGCATCGAGCAGGCTGCCCGCCTCATACGCGAGAACAAGGTGAACGTCACCCAAGTGGCCTACACGGTGGGATTCAGCAACCAGACCCACTTCTCCACTGTGTTCAAGCGCTACTACGGCGTGTCGCCATCGGAGTATGCGCAGGGCACACAGCCCGCGCCCCAGAAAGGGAGCGAACCCGAACAGCATTGAAACAAATCACCGGCATGAGAAAGTTGAAAACAATCATTTCATAAAAAAAGTCATCAATAACATGAAAAAGCTCTTATTATCACTATTGGCACTGTTGCTGACACTTCCGTCAGTGGCTGAGGACGGCCACCGTCTGTGGCTCCGTTACGACACGCTCAACCTGGCCAAGGTCAAGGTGCAGGGAACAAAGGCGAAGGCCCAAAGTCCCGTTGAAGTGGCGGTGAACGAACTGAGGCTCTTTGCCAAAGCCAAGGAAATCACCCTCAAACTCGACCGAGCGATGCCCGACAACGAGGGTTTCAGACTCACTACAGACGCACGGCAGCGCATCACCATCAGTGCCCGACACGACATCGGACTGCTCTACGGTGCCTACAAACTGCTCGAACAGCAACACCTTGAAACGTCGGCCGCCCAAGGCACCGATTTCACGCCCTGTTTCTCCCTGCGGCTGCTCAACCATTGGGACAACCTCGACGGAAGCATTGAACGCGGCTATGCTGGCGAGAGCATCTTCGAGTGGTTCCACCTGGACAAAAACCTCATCAGGGAATATGCACGCGCCAATGCCTCCATCGGCATCAACGGCTCGGTGCTGAACAACGTGAACGCCTCGCCCAAGATTCTCACGGCCGAATATCTCAGCGAAATCAAAACCATCGCAGACATCTTGCGCCCTTACGGCATCCGCGTATTCCTCAGCATCAACTTCGCTTCGCCCATGGCCCTGGGCGACACCTCCACAGCCGACCCGCTCGACAGCAGCGTGGCCGCCTGGTGGAAGAAAAAGACCAACGAGATTTACCGCCTCATCCCCGACTTCGGAGGATTCCTGGTGAAGGCCAACAGCGAGGGGCAGCCCGGACCGGGCGACTACCACCGCTCGCATGCCGAGGGTGCCAACATGCTGGCCGACGCACTTCAGCCTCACGGGGGCATCGTCATGTGGCGCTGCTTCGTCTATGCCACCAACCATGTGGGCGAAGACCGTGTCATGCAGGCCGTCAGCGAGTTCAAGCCCATCGACGGCAAGTTCCGCTCAAACGTCATTCTGCAAACCAAGAACGGGCCACTCGACTTCCAGCCGCGCGAACCCTACAGCCCCGTCTTCGACCAGATCAAGCTCACGCCCAACATGGTGGAGCTGCAAATCACGCAGGAGTATCTCGGACAGTCGCGCCACTTGGTCTTTCTCGGCCCCATGTGGCAGGAGTTCTTCTCGTTTGTCAATCCCAAGCAACTGCGCGGCATTGCCGGTGTAGCCAACATCGGAAAAGACCGAAACTGGTGTGGCCACCATTTCTCGCAGGCCAACTGGTATGCCTTCGGCAGGCTGGCCTGGAACCCCTACGAGCAGTCTGAGGACATTGCACGAGACTGGGTGGCACTGACATTCAACAACTGCAAAGCCCCCAAGAAGGAGTCGGAGGGGGCTTCCACCATTGTCCGAATGATGCAGAACAGCCGTGAGGCTTGTGTCAACTACATGATGCCGCTCGGACTGCACCACATCTTCGAGTTCGACCACCACTACGGCCCGTGCCCCGGCGGAACACGTCCCGACGTTCCCACGGTGTGGTGCCCCAAACACTACGACCAGGCCGACTCGTTAGGCATAGGCTTCGACCGCACCACCACAACCGGCACGGGTGCCACGGCACAATATCGCGAGCCTTACGCGCGTACCTATAATATTATAGACACCTGCCCCGAGGAATACCTGCTGTGGTTCCACCATGTGCCCTGGACCCATCGCATGAAGAACGGGCAGACCCTCTGGCAAAACCTTCAGGCCAAGTACAACCAGGGGGTGGGCGAAGTTGACCGGATGGTCTATCAATGGCAACAACTGCGCCCGCTCATTGACGAACAGCGGTGGCGCGAGGTGAACGACCGACTGCAGCACCAGCTGGACAATGCCCGCGAGTGGCGCAACGCCTGCCTGGACTATTACGGCAGCTTTGCCGAGAAATGCAAATGATGGAGATCAACAATAGGGTCCTAAAACTAACTGAAACATGAAAAAACCATTAGCAACACTGCTTTTCTGCTTGGCAACCGCCCAAGCCCCCCTCTCATCCCTCGAGGCCCCCCTCTCATCCCCCCAAAAGGGGGGAAGCCCCAGCGCGCAGGAAGCCTCCCCTACGGGGGGGGCTTCAGTGGGGGCCTTTCCCTTCCCCATTCTCGGCGGCGAACTGAGCAATTCGGCCGCCACCTGCATCGAGGACATCGACGAAGTGTTGCCCCGCATGGCCGCACTGGGACTGAACACCGTGCTCGTGCCAGCCTACTGGGAGTTCATAGAGCCGGTGGAGGGTGTTTTCGACTTCACCCTCGTTGACCGTGTCATCGACCGGGCGCGCGAAAACCAGCTGAAGGTAGTGTTCCTATGGTTCGGTGCCTGGAAAAACTCCATGTCGTGCTACGCCCCGGCATGGTTCAAAGTCAACACCACGCGCTTCCCACGCGCCATGACGCGCGCCGGCAAACAACTGGAGATTGCCTCCTGCTTTTCCGACGAAGTGTTGCAAGCCGACTTGCGCGCCTTCACCCGCCTCATGGAACACCTCGCCGTGAAAGACCGAAAGGAGGGCACCGTCATCATGATGCAGATAGAAAACGAGATTGGCATGCTCGAGGATGCCCGCGACCACTCGCCGCTGGCCAATGCCGTCTATGAACGTGAGCAGTGGGCCGAACGCTATGGCACCGACATCTACGCCGACGAGAAGTTCATGGCCCTGCACTATGCACAGTATGTTGAGCACCTCGCACAGGCTGCCCGCCGCATCTATCCCATGCCGCTCTATGTCAATGCAGCCCTCAACAGTCGCGGACGGCGGCCGGGCGAATACCCGTCGGCCGGCCCACTGGCCCACCTCATCGACTTCTGGCGAGCCGGTGCGCCCTCCATCGATTTTTTCGCACCCGACATCTACGACACCGGATTCAAGTCTTGGTGCCAACAATACGATATGAGGGGGAAAGCCCCCAAGGGCCCCCACCAAACCTCCCCCCGTAGGGGAGGCTTCCTGTGCGCCGGGCTTCCCCCTACGGGGGGGATGAGAGGGGGGCTTCCCCCAGGGGCTCTTTTCATTCCCGAAACCCGTTGCTGTGCAAACGCCGGAGTACGCGCACTCTATGCCTTCGGTGAGCACCAAGCCATCGGCTTCTCTCCCTTCGCCATCGACCAGGCACCAACCACCGACACCGCCCCCATTACCCAGGCCTACGCCCTGCTCAAACAGTTGGCTCCCCTCTTGCCCCCCCAGAATGAGGCTCGTACTTTCGGACTCCTCTTCGACCAAGACGACCGCGAACGCATCATCGATGACGGAGGCACCATCCTCACCTGCCGACACAACTTCACCCTACCATGGGACCCCCGCGCAACCGACGGCACACCCTGGCCCGAAGGTGGCGCCATCATCATCCGGCTGGCTCACCTCGATTATATCATCGCGGGCAATGGCGTCGTGGTGGATTTCAAGACACGAGCCGAAAAACAACAAGAACAGCAGAAAATCCTTGGCGAGGACGGCTTCGAAATAGCCCCCGAGGCCCAAGCCCCCAAAAACCAAGCCCCCAAAAACCAAGCCCCCCTCTCATCCCCCCAGAAGGGGGGAAGCCCCAGCGCGCAGAAAGCCTCCCCTACGGGGGGAGGTTTGGAGGGGGCTCGTCTTGGCATCCTCAGTGTCGATCAGGTTTCTGTCCTTCCCGACGGCTCCCTTCAATACATCCGCCGCGACAACGGCGACCAAGACCACCAAGGGCGCCACGCCCGCATAGGAGTGGGTGAGTGGAAAATCCTCCACGTACAACTCTACGATTACTGATCACGCTGGTTTCGCAGAACAAACGGAAGAATAAGCCTCAAAAAAGGTGATTAAAGGAAATTTATGTCAAATTTGATGACAATTAATGTTTGTTCTTCGTCACACAGATTTCGCTGATTTCTCAGACTTTTTATATTGTAATTATTGCTGTCCGCCAATTTTTAAGCGGACAGCAATAGAAAAAACTGCGAAATTTGCGATGCCTGTGTGACAAAAAATACGAAGACGGATGGTACGATGAAGACGAATTTCTGCCAATGTAGAGACAAAAAGGCAGAGTGGGTTCCCCTGTGAAAAGACAAGTGATTTTGTGTCCACAATATAGGTTTTTTCTGATGAAATGGCAGAAAATCAGGGGCTGGGGCAATAATGAAACAAAAAAAAACACTGTTGAAACAAACAAAAATTGGGCAAAGGAAATTTAAAATTATCTTTGCACCCGAAACCTTATGCAATCTATAAAAACAAAAAAGATTATCAACTCATATAATAACTAACAACTAAAAAAAAGCATTATGCATGTAAATTGGAAAAAATCTGTTTGTTTGGCAGGTCTGTGCTCGCTGTTCGGGCTGCTGACCCTGCCTCAGACTGTTGCTGCTGCGCCCGACTCACAATCGGTGAACGCCGTGCAACAGGCCAAGAAGGTGACAGGACGCGTAAGCGACTCCATGGGCACGCTGATTGGTGCAACTGTATTGGAAAAGGGCACATCGAACGGTGCTGTTACCGACATGGACGGTAACTTCAGCCTGTCGGTGCAGCCGGGTGCCACGCTGGTGGTTTCGTACGTGGGCTACGTGACCCAGGAAATCAAGGTGGGCAACCAGAGCAACTTCAACATTCTTCTTGAGGACGAGGGCCGCAACCTGAACGAGGTGGTGGTAATCGGTTATGGTACGCAGCGCCGCGAGGCCGTTACGGGTTCGGTGGCCAATGTGAACGGTGAGAAGCTGAACCAGATTGCTGCCTCGAACGCCGCCCAGGCTCTGCAGGGCCGCGTGGCTGGTGTGCTGATGACGCAGACATCGTCGAAGCCGGGTGCTGAGATGCAAATCCGTATTCGTGGCCAGCGCTCTCTGAGTGCCTCGAACGACCCGCTGATTGTGCTCGACGGTATCCCCTTCATGGGACAGCTGAGCGACATCAACCCCACCGACATCAAGTCGATGGACATTCTGAAGGATGCTTCGGCAACGGCTATCTACGGTTCGCGTGGTGCCAACGGTGTGATTATCATTACCACCGTGAAGGGCTACCAGGGCGCTCCCGCCAAGGTAACCTATAATGGTTATGTAAGCTTCAAGAAGGTGTTCAAGAAGTACCCGATGATGGACGGTCCTACGTACAGCAAGTTCCGTAAGTTTGCCGGTCTGTATGAGAACTCTCTGGACGAGAGCGACAACACCAACACCGACTGGCAGGACCTGTACTACCAGACGGGTGTAAGCCATAACCACGACGTCAGCGTGGCTGGTGGTACCAATGGCGGCAGCTACAGTTTCGGCGCCGGTTACTATCACGACGAGTCGGTGGTTCCCACCGAGGGTTACAACCGTATCTCTGTTCGCGGTAATTTCGACCAGACGGTGGGCAAGTGGTTCCGCTTCGGTCTGAGCACCAACAACAGCTATCGCATCACAAAGGGTGTGAACAGCATGTATGGCGTGCTGAGCATGAGCCCGCTGGCCAGTCCTTATGATGCTGATGGCAACCTCAAGCGCTACGTATCGCTGCCTGCCGACGACCAGGCGGTGATTACCAAGGAGACTGTGGAGCGCGACAAGGACGTATGGCTGAGCGAGAACAAGGGTATCGGTTCTTACAACACGCTGTTTGGCGAAGTGAAGTGCCCGTGGATTGAGGGTCTGAGCTACCGCATCAACGTGGGTCTGAACTTCCGCAGCTCTAAGGGTGGCGGCTTCACCGGTACTGGTATCAACAACAAGGACGCCAACGCCACCAACAGCGGTTGGATTTCAGAGAACCAGACCCGTAACTGGGCTGTGGAGAACCTGCTCACTTACGACCGCTCTTTCGGCAAGCATCAGATTAATGTTGTAGGTATGTACTCTGCCGAGGAGACCACCTACGAATCGACCGGTGCCAGCGCACAGCAGATTCCTGCCGACTACTTCCAGTACTTTGCATTGGACAAGGCTACAGGACAGATTAACCTGAACAACTACAATTACTGGCAGAGCGGACTCATTTCTTGGATGGGCCGTGTGATGTACTCTTACGACAACAAGTACATGTTCTCTGCTGCTGTTCGTTCGGATGCTTCCTCACGTCTGGCCAAGGGTCACCAGTGGCACACCTATCCCGCCGTTTCGGCTGGTTGGAACATTGCCCGCGAGGACTTCATGGAGAGCACCAGGTCGTGGCTCGACAACCTGAAACTGCGTGTGGGTTATGGTGAGACCTCTAACCAGAGTATCAACCCCTACTCTACGCTCGGTGGACTGGCTATCCGCAACTATAACTTCGGTAACGGCACCAACTACAATGCCGGTTACTATGTGAACGCCCTGCCTAACCCCGAACTGGGATGGGAGTACTCAAAGACTTGGAACTTCGGTCTCGACTTCTCGCTGTTCAACGGCCGTCTGTCGGGTTCGTTCGAGTATTACACTCAGAAGACCAAGGACATCCTGCTCGACGTATCGCTGCCTTCCACCTCGGGTGTTAGCAGCTTTACCGGTAATATTGGTGAAACCCAGAACAAGGGTTGGGAGCTGACCTTGAACGGCGTCATCCTCGACAACAAGAACGGCTGGACATGGGAAGCTGGTATCAACCTCTATCAGAACCGCAACAAGCTGACCAAGCTGACGGGTGCCATCACAGAAGACGGCGAGCCCGAAAAAGACGAAGCCAACCGCTGGTTCGTGGGTCATCCCATCGACGTCATCTACGACTACGAGTACGAGGGAATTTGGCAGGAAGGCGACCCCTATCTGGACATCCTTGAGCCAGGCGGCAATGTGGGTATGATCAAGGTGAAGTATCGTGGCGATGCTTCCAAAGGCGACTTCAAGGAAGACGGTGTGACTCCTAGCCGTGCCATTGGTGCTGACGACCGTGTCATCCAAAGCATGGAACCTGACCTGATTGGTGGTTTCAATACTACTGTAGGCTATAAGGGATTCGACCTGACCGTTATCGGTGCCTTCCAGATTGGCGGTAAGCTCATCTCGGCCATCCACTCTTCAAACGGTTACCTGAACATGCTGACCGGACGTCGCGGACAGCTCGACGTTGACTACTGGACTCCCGAGAACACCGGTGCCAAGTATCCGAAACCGGGTGGCATCCAGAGCGGCGACAACCCCAAGTACGGTTCTACCCTCGGCTACTTCGACGCTGGCTACCTGAAGGTGCGCGCCATCACGCTGGGTTACAACTTCGAGAACCTGGCAGCCATCAAGAGCCTCGGCATCAGCCGTCTGCGCCTGTATGCTACCATTCAGAACCCGTTCGTGCTCTTCTCTCCGTTCAACAACGAGAGCGGACTTGATCCGGAGACCAACTCTTGGGCAAACGAGAACACAGCTGTGGCCTATGGCGAGTACTCTGGCAAACACAGAATGCCCATCGTAGGTTACAACACACCTGCTACACGCAACTTCCTGTTCGGTATTAATGTCACGTTCTAATTGATAAACGACTTATAATAATAATATGAATATGAAAACGAAAAGTATTAAATATATCCTTGCTGCGGGTTTGTTGTGCTGTGGTCTTACTACTACCATGACCTCTTGCTCTGACATCCTCGACGAGCAGCCTCGTACTCAGTTCGACCCGACATTCTTCAATACGAAGGCTGGTATTGAAGGCGGTCTGACATCGCTCTATGCTCACCTGCGCTATTTCTATGGCAATGGTTACTTCCTGAACAGTGTAGAGACGGGTACCGACGAATATACTTATGCCCAGTCGGCCGACGGTAACTTTAAGGATGCCGACCTCTCTGGCGTAGGCCAGATGGTGGCTACCAACTCTATCGCCGGCTCTATCTGGGGTACATTGTTCCCCAATATCAACACAGCCAGCGGTATCATTGAGAATGGTGCCGAGGCTGGCATCGACCCCTCTCTGCTGGCCGAGGCCTACTTCTTCCGTGGTTTCGACTATTTCCTGCTGGTGCAGACCTATGGTGGTGTGCCCCTCGATTTGGGTGCTGGTGAACTCAAGTTCAACACTTCTACTGTTCGTACGTCTGTACGCAACACCGTGCCTGAGGTATATGCCGCCATTTTCGCCGACCTGGAGAAGGCCGTACAGGACCTGCCCGAGAACCCGCGTCTCACCGGTACGGTTACCAAGAACGTTGCCCGCCTGTATCTCTCCAAGGCATATCTGACCTATGCCTGGTGGCTGGAGAACCCCAACAACATCCCCACCTATCCTGAGTGCAGCCGTGATGCCGGTCAGGCCAACAGCTATTTCCAGAAGGCTTACGACACAGCCATGCAGGCCATCAACAATCCTGGCCCGTATGCTCTGCAACCCACATTCTATGACGTGAACGTTGCTACCAACGACCGTAACTCGGAGATTATGCTCTATGCCGACCATGACGAAGACGAAAAGTATGGTAACGGCGGAGCCGGTTATGGCTGGGGAAGCGGTGGTTCTCCTGAGAACTTCGCTTACTGGATGGAAACCTGGAACTACACCGAGATGATTGCCAAGGCTGCTTCGGGTGCCGTTATCAACCCCATCCAGCGTGAGGCTGTGCAGGCTCTTGGCCGTCCTTGGACTCGTATGGCTCCTATCGCTGACAACTTTATGGAAGGCGGTGTTTGGGAAGATGCTGTGAAGGCCATCGACTCGCGCTACGACGCCACCTTCACCCTGCGCTATCACACCAACTGGCAGAAGTCGGGCAACACCGAGCCCTACGTATTCGGTGCCAACGGCATGCAGGTAGGCCCCGACGAGATCTATTTCAGCTGGGTGCCCGAGAGCGAAGACTCGAAGATCAACTACACCGGTGCTGACGGCAAGCTGGGCTTCGGCGAAATGCCGGGCCGCGCCGACTTCGTAGTGGCTGTGAACCACATCAGCCGCAAAAAGTACCCCATCAACTGGAAGCTTGGCATCCATCGCACCGACAACGCCGGTGGACTGGGTTCAAAGGTGAACGGTGGCAGCCCCCGTCCTTGGAACATTGCCAAGTTCTCTGAGTTCTATCTCATCGGCGCCGAGGCTGCCGTCAAACTCGGCCGCAACGCCGACGCCCACACACTGGTGAATGTGCTCCGCGCCCGTGCCGGCAAGCAGACTTTCAGCCAGAACGACAACCAGAAGGTGGATATCGACCACACGGCCGAGATGCTCGCCGCCACCCCGCAGACCATCACCATCGACTACATCCTCGACGAGCGCAGCCGCGAGTTCTGGGGCGAGGGCTATCGCTGGTACGACCTCGTGCGCACCCAGAAGTGGGCCGAGCGTGCAGGCACCTATCGCATTGCCGGCAGTGGCTATACCGACAAGGATTTGGAGACATTCAAGCGCGATATTCCCGCTGGCTATTATCTCCGTCCCATCCCTCAGGGCCAGCTCGACGGCATGCAGATGGATACGGAAGCCAAGAAGAACTACCAGAACCCTGCCTACAGGTAATCCCATAAAAGGAAGGGGCCAGCCGAAGCGATTTCGGCCGACCCTTTCCTTCTCCCCTTTTTTTGAAAATCCACCACTTACTATCAACTATTTTTTTACTAACCCAACTCAATGAAAAAACACCATCTACTCCTGGCAGCACTGTGCGCTGCCGGTTCCACCATTCATGCTCAAGACATCCCCCTGGTCTATAGTGCAGAAAACACTGGCGCAGCCGCCAACCCCGTGCTACCCACCAAGGCCGAAGGCCGCAAAATTGAAGTTTTGCCCGACCCCTTTGAGTGGAGCGACGGAAGGGGACGCATCGCCTCGTTTGCCGATTGGGCAAAGCGCCGAGGCGAGATAGCCAAGGAAATCCAGCACTACGAAATTGGTGAGAAACCCGTTGTCGATGCCTCGGCCGTCACAGCCCAGATGGACGGCAACACGCTGCGCGTGGCCGTCACCGTGGGTGGCGAGACCCTCAACCTCTCTGCCGAAATCACCTACCCCACCGAGGGCGAGGCTCCCTATGCCCTGATGATTGGCACCAGCGGCATCTCGCTGCCCAACGACGTTTTCAAAGGTCGCCCCATAGCCCGCATGACATTCTCTGAAAGCCAGGTGAACGGCTATTCGCAGATGGGCGGTTCCACCGACCGTAGCCAGTACAACTTTGTGCGCCTTTATCCCGAACTGATTGACAACGGAGCCTACAGCGAGTGGGCGTGGGGGCTGAGCCGACTCATCGACGGTTTGCAGCTGTTGGGGCCTGAGGTCACGAAAATCGACATGGCCCGCATTGGTGTCACCGGCTGTTCCTATGCGGGCAAGATGGCGCTGTTCTGCGGAGCCTTCGACGAGCGCGTGGTCCTCACCATTGCCCAGGAACCCGGTGGTGGCGGCGCTGCTGCCTGGCGCTATTCGCGTTGGCTCAACGCCCAGCCCAACGCCGAGTCGGTGGAAAGTCTCGACAAGACAGACTACAACTGGTTCATGACCAGCCTGCGCGACTCCTATGGAGGCCGCGAAGTTGCCTACCTGCCCTACGACCACCACGAACTGGCAGCCATGGTTTGCCCGCGCGCCCTACTCATGCTGGGCAACCCCGACTTTGTGTGGCTGGCCGACCCTTCGGCCTATGTCTCGATGAACGGTGCCCTGAAGGTGTGGGAGCAGTTCGGCATTGAAGACCGCGTGGGCTACAGCATCGTGGCCGGACATGGCCACTGTTCGCTGCCCCAGTCGCAGTATCCCGAAGTGGAAGCCTATCTCGACCGTTTCCTGCTCGGCAAGACTGACGTTGACACCCGTGTGCGCATTGCTCCTGAGAGCTACAGCAACATCGACCTCGACCTGTGGACAGGCTGGTGGGGGCAAGGTGAGCCCAACGAACTGCCCGCCGACCCCTATATTCCCAACGGCCCCAAGAAAGGCTCGCTCGACAAGCTGCCGCTCGTAGGCAACTGGGCCAGCAGTGTGTCGGGCGAGGCTGCCGACGACGGCAACATCTATTCCGGCACCGTCAACTTCAGCTTCCGCTGGGGAGAAGTGGGTGGCGCAGCCTGGAAGGGCGACGTCAACGACGGCTCCAAGCACATCATCACCGTGACCACTGCCCAGCCGCTGCCCGAGGGGCTGCAATGGAAAATTGCCTATCTCGACGAATATGGAGAGCCGCTGCCCGAGGTGTACGAGCAGATTCCCGCCGGAGGCACAGAGGCCAGCATCGAGCTGACCAAGTGCTACAGCTATGCCGCCGTACAGCGGCTGGCCCAAGACAATCTCGACCCCATCAACATTGTTTCTGTTTCTCGCTGGACCACCTTTGCCGACCCCGACGCCTTCCAGCCCACAAGTTAAGACTTGGCACTGAAAACCAACACCAAGGCCACCATTGTGCGCGAAGGCGAGGAAGAAGTGGAGATTGGCCCCAACGGCCTGCCCGCAACAGTCAGCCTGCCCGGCAACTGGGGCGACGTGAAACTGTGGAAGTCGTCGTTCAGCATCGAAGACTATCCCAGCTACCGCATAGAACTGTGGCAGCCCATCGGTGCAGACGGCACGATGCAGATGTTTGTGCGCAACGCCGCACAGGCTGCTTCATACGGTGGCCACTACTACCCGTTCACGGCCGACCAGACCGTCATGGAAGGCTCATTCAATCCCGATGACCTCGGCGATGACCCGGTGGTCACTCAGTTTGCCCTGCAGAACATGACCGGCAGCAACATCACCACCATTGTCAAGGATGTAGTGCTCATCGACAAGGACGGAAACGAACACCACACCGAAGGCCTGCGGGCCGACGGATGGAACCCGGCCAAGGTCACTCCGGGCATTACTGCCGATGCACAGCCCGTCTATGAGGGTGTGGTGAAGTTCAAGGAACAGAACGGATGGTTAGGCTCTTACACTGGAACTGTTGACGAAGGCACCTTCCACCGTATCACCTTCACCACGGCTGCTCCTCTGCCAGAAGGATTCCAGATTTTCGTCAGTTTCACCGATACCGACAAGGCCGACCAAACCTTCGACCTGGCAGCCTTTGATGTTCAGGCAAGCCAACAATCGCCGGCCAAAATGAAAAGCAATTTGCAATCCGACGGCCCCTGTTACGCCATCGACCTACTCAGCAGCTACAGCTCGCTCGTGCTGCAATATGTGGGCGAGAATGTTCCTGTCGAGGTAGAGTTCAAGGGCGTGAAACGCGAAGTGCTGCTGGCAACGCCTGAGGTCATCTCCAACGACCAAACCACCACGGGCATCACCCTGCATCCGGCAACCGCCGCCCAACAGTCCTCACCGGCCATCTACAATCTCTCGGGACAGGCACAGAGCCAGCTGCACAAGGGCATTAACATTGTCAGCCAGACCCTGCCCGATGGACAAGTGCGCACAGTGAAAATCATGGTGAAATAAAAGTCTATGGTTTACAGTTTACGGTTTACAGATGATATGCTGAAAAACTCCATAACGGTAAACTGTAAACCATAAACTGTAAACCGTAAACTGTAAACAATATCCCTATCAATGCAATGACACTTACTGCATACATCCGTCATCTGACCTTGTTGACCGCCTTCTGTGCGGTCGCCATGGCCAATGCACAGACCTCCGACGGGCTGCTCACCGAGAGCAGGCTGCCCATCGTGATAATCAACACCCACAAAGCCATCAACGCCGACACCAAGGTTATGGCAACCCTGAAGATCATAGACAACGGACAGGGCAACATCAACCATCTGGACGACCCCGCCAACGCCTACGACGGCTTCTGCGGCATCAAATGGCGCGGCAACAGCTCGCTCAGCTTCCCCCAGAAAAAATACACGCTGGAGACTTGGGATGCCGAGGGCAACGACATCAAGGCTTCACTGTTGGGCATGCCCGAGGAGAGCGACTGGGTGCTCCTTGCCCCCTATAACGACGTGTCCATGGTGCGCGATGTCTATGCCTACGCCCTTTGGAACGAAATGGGCCATTGGGGACCGCGCACCCGCATGGTCGAAGTGGTGGTGGGCGGCGAGTACATGGGGGTCTATGCCCTCTGTGAGCGCATCAAGCGCGACAAGAACCGCGTCGATGTGGCCAAAATGAAGAAAACCGACATCGAAGGGCGCGACCTTACGGGCGGCTATATCCTGCGCGTGGACGCCTTCGACGAAACCGACGCCACCTTCAAGTCGAAGGTGCAAGGCATAGGCACCGGCTGGGGCGACAAAACCATCACTTGGACCATCTGTTACCCCAAGAAAGACAGTCTGCAGAACGAGCAGATGGAATACATCACGGACTACGTCAACCAGGTGGAACAGGCCATCGCAGAGTTGCCCAACGCACAGGAAGCCTCCCCTACGGGGGGAGGTTTGGAGGGGGCCTCTCTCCCCGCCCACCTCATCGACGTGCAATCCTTCGTCGATTACTTCATCCACACCGAGCTCACCCTCAATGCCGACGGCTTCAAGCGCAGCGCCTACTTCAGCAAGGCGAAGCAGAAGAAAGACGGCACAGGCGGACTGCTGGCCGCTGGCCCCGTGTGGGACTTCAACCTCGCCTTCGGCAACTGCAATTTCTGCAACGCCGACAATGTGGAGGCATGGGTCTGCCAAGGCTGCGAAACCAATCCCACGCCGGCCTTGTGGCAAACACTCATTGGCAACGCCGACTTCAGACAGGCTGTCTGCCAACGCTACACCGAGTTACGACAGTCCATACTCACCAACGAAGCCTTCGGCGATTTTCTGGACGCCTACTCTCTTGAGCTGGGCGAGGCCAAAGACCGTCAGCTTAAGAAATACCCCGAGTTGCTCAAGTCGTCATCGTCACAAGACAACAATCCGTGGTCTTGGGGCGGATGGGGATGGCCCGGATGGGGGTGGACGGGTCAGAGTGGCATTTGGTTTGCAGCCTATCAAGTGAGCAGCTACGACGAGGAAATCAGCACACTCAAACAGTGGTTTGCCCAGCGACTGGACTTCCTCGACAAAAGCTTTCTCCTCAACAAGCCCATCACATCCAGTCTCTCAGATGGACTGCAGATAGAGGTGCATGGCAATTCTTTCGGCATAGACAGCAACAAGCCGCTCAGTCGAGTGACCGTCCATACGCTTGCGGGTCGGCCTGTGGATGCCAGCAACTCTTTGCCCCACGGACTCTACATCGTTACTTGCGAAGCCGAAGACGGAACAATGGTTTCGCGCACCGTAAGACGATGACAGTCCAACGCCTGACATAACACCAAAAAAAGTATTGTCTTTTTCATTAGGTAAATAAGGATTGTATTTTATTTTTATTTTAAAAATGGGTGGCCTGCGACGGGTCGCCCATTTTTTCTTTCCTGTGCCCCCTCCAAAGCCATTGCCGAGCCCCCTCTCACCCCCCCTAAAGGGGGGGAAGCCCTGTTCGGAAATCCCTTCCGTCGGATTCACTCCCCCTTTTTGGGGGACAGGGGGCTTCCTTAGGCCATCTTTTTCGCGGAAAGAAGGAGGAAGCCTTTCTTTATGCAAAAGTTTGTTAAAGGCGCTGAAACTTTTCAAATAAGAAAAAGGTTTTAACAATCGAGTGGCAAAAAAATTGTAAATTTGAGGCACATTCAAGCGAAAGAATCCATGAAAGCATAACCATGAACTCTTCAAAGAGGGCGACGAACAAACGCAATCCTGACCGCCGAAGTTTTTGTGAACATGAAACAATCGGAAACGGGGTTGAAACGTTTGTGAATGGGTCGAAACACTGAAAAATAGTAACTTTGCAGCGCGGCTCTGACGAACAGAGGGGAAGAACAAACAGCCGAACGGAAAAATAAGGCAAGGAGGCACGGCTGCGCTGAACTGCAATGAAAACAGTCATACGCACAGAAACTACAATCCTACGCTTCACTAAAAAAATACTTACACCCAGAAAAAAGACCTAAAAACGAAAAAACAACCCTATCTATTATAAAAAAAAAGACGAACAAAACAATGTAAAGTATGAAATGCACAAGTAAAGCAATGAAAGCCCTTGGGCTGTTGCTTCTGTTTTGCATGGCGCCCCTGTGGGCTCATGCTCAGGGCACGGTGAAGGGTGTGGTGAGCGACGCCGAGGGTCCCATCATCGGCGCCACCGTAAGAGTGAAGGGTGCGGCCAATGGTACGGTTACCGACTTTGACGGCAACTATGCCATCAGTGCCGCACCGGGTCAGACGCTACAGTTCTCTTACGTCGGTTATGTGACGAAGGAGGTGAAAGTTGGCAATCAGAAAACCATTGACGTGACGCTGGAAACCGACGAGAAACTGCTCTCGGAGGTGGTGGTGGTTGGATACGGAACGATGCGAAAGTCGGACTTGACGGGTGCCGTGACGCAGGTGGATGCAAAGGCCATCGAGAAATCGGTGCCGACGAGCATCGACCAGGTGCTCCAGGGACGGGCCGCCGGTGTGCAGATTCAGGCCAACACGGGTACGCCGGGCGGTTCGAGCACCATCCGCATCCGCGGCACCAACTCGCTGAACGCCTCGAGCCAGCCCATCTTCGTGATTGACGGTGTGATCATCGACTCGGACGGCTCGGACAACGGCAACACCAACCCCCTCTCGGGCATCAACCCCAGCGACATCGTGACGATGGACATCCTGAAGGATGCTTCGGCAACGGCCATCTATGGCAGCCGCGCCTCGAACGGCGTAATCATGATCACCACCAAGCGCGGACAAACGGGCGAGGCCACCATCACCTACGACGGGTACGTGGGATGGCAGCAGATGCCCAAAAAACTGGACGTGCTGGGGCTGAAGGACTATGCCCGGCACTACAACGACATCGCCGACGCTCAGATCAAACCCCACGTGGGCACGTTCATACGCCCCGAACTGCTCGGCGAGGGCACCGACTGGCAGGACGAGCTGTTCTCCACGGCATTCATGACCAACCACAGCCTCTCGCTGACGGGCGGCAACGAGAAGACCACCTACGCCATCACGGCCGGGTACCTGGATCAGGACGGTATCGGACTGGCCACGGGATTCAAGCGCCAGACGCTGCGCGGCAACATCGACACCGAACTGAAGAAATGGCTCAAGGGGGGCATCTCGTTCTCTCTCTCTGACTCAAAACAGGAAATGGAGAAGAACTGGGACATCATCATGACGGCCTTGCGCTCGCAACCATCGGTGGCCGTACGCAATCCGGAGGGTGGCTACGACGGTCCGGACGACCAGTGGATGCCCGACAACGCCGTGGCACTGGCCGAAATCAAGACCAACTACGCCAAGCGCCTGAACTTCCGCATCAACACCTATCTGGAGGCCACCATCCTGAAAGGCCTCACACTGAAAACGGAACTATCTGCGGACTACAACTTGAACAAAACCAAGACCTACCAGCCCGACTACAAATTTGGCGTACGCGAAAGTACACAGAGAGACGGAGCCTGGTACAAGAACGACTCGAAGTACTGGTCGTGGCGCAATATTCTGACTTACAACGGAAAAATAGCCGAGCGACACAACCTGAACGTCATGCTGGGACAGGAAATGAGCCACAACTACTGGGAGAACATGAGTTCCACCAACTCGGGCTACCTCTCGAACTCGGTCATTGACCTGCGCGCTGGTGAAACCACTGGCAACAACGTCAACATTGACGGTCTGCAGAACAACACGTCGCTGTTCTCCTACTTCGGACGCGCACTCTACAACTATGATGACCGCTACCTGCTCACTGCCACACTGCGACGCGACGGCTCCAGCAAGTTTGCCGACGGCCACCGCTGGGGATGGTTCCCATCGGCTGCCTTGGCTTGGCGCGTCAGCCAGGAACGGTTCCTCAGGGACAGCAAGGTCATCAACAACCTGAAACTGCGTTTGGGATGGGGTACCACGGGTAACCAGAACGTGCAGGACTGGGCCTACATGGCCATGCTGGGCAACTACACCACCACATGGGGCGTGGGTGTGCTCAACGCCAACAATGCCAACCCCGAACTGAAGTGGGAGACCACCTACTCCACCAACGTGGGTTTCGACCTGTCGCTGCTGAACAGCCGCATCGACATCGTGTTCGACTGGTACTACAAGAAAACCAACGACCTGCTCATGATGCTCGACCTGCCGGCATTCCTCGGGTCGGGTGCAGGAAGCAACTACGGTGTGGCTTCAAACCCCTGGGGCAATGTGGGCTCACTGGAGAACAAGGGCTTCGAAGTGACTGTGAACACTGGCAACATCGAGACCAAAGACTTCTCATGGCGCTCTAACATCGTATTCTCCCTCAACCGCAACAAGGTGACCCAACTGGACACCGAGACTGGAACACTGCCGCAGACACTGCAGATTGGTTCCGAGACGGCCACCGTCACCAACACCGTGGTGGGCCACCCCATCGGCCAGTTCTGGGGATACAAAGTCATCGGACGGTTCGACAAGCCTGAGGACTTCTACTATAAGGCTGCCGACGGAACCATCAAGCCCGTGGCGCTGCCCGAAGGTGCCAGCATCGCCACCGGGCCCACGACGGGTGGTGTGTTCATCGGCGACTACATCTACGAGGACATCAACAACGACGGTGTCATCGACAACAATGACCAGACTTTCATCGGCAACCCCGAGCCCAAGTTCACCTGGGGCTTCGGCAACACCTTCTCCTGGAAAGGCTTCGACCTGAGCATTCAGTTCAGCGGCTCGTATGGCAATAAGATCATGAACTACGGCCGACGGTTCCTCGACATCACCGGTTCGACCAGCAACCAGCTGACCACCGTGCTCGACTATGCCCGAGTGGCCAAGATTCAGGCCGATGGTCCCGACGACTATCGCAACTACCGCGTGACCAATCCGGAAGTCATCATGCCGCGACTCTCCACCGAGAGTGCCGTGAACAAGAACAACCGCGTGAGCGATGCCTACGTGGAGGATGGTTCGTACATCCGACTGCAGAACATCTCGCTCTCCTACACGCTGCCGCGCACATGGCTGAAGAGCATTTTCCTGACCAACGTGAAAATCTATTGCAACGTGCAAAACCTCCACACTTGGACCAAGTACAAGGGATTTGACCCAGAGGTGGGTTCGATGCGCGGCACGGCTTTGCTCAACGGTGTTGACTACAGCCGCTATCCGTCGCCACGCATCTATACCGTAGGTGTGAACGTGCAATTCTAAAAAAAACAATCAAGCCCCCTCTAAACCTCGGGCCCCCCCCCTCATCCCCCCCGTAGGGGGAAAGGCTACGGGTAGGCGAGCTTGCTCGGGAATGGCCCGGCGCACAGGAAGCCTCCCCTACGGGGGGAGGTTTGGTGGGGGCACCAAAAAAAACAATCATGGTCCTTTCTCTCCCCCCAGGGGGAGTCGGAGGGGGCTCCTAAAAAACAAGAATATGAAAACCAAGACATATAACATAAAGAAAGCCTGCAGTTGGATGGGTTGCGGCATGGCCGTTGCTTTGGCAGCCCTGTCGCTGAGCAGTTGCGCCAACGACTTCTTGGAGCAGAAGAACTCCTACCAGCTCAGTCAGAGCAACTTCTTCTCCAGCGACGACGCCGTTTCGCAGGCAGTCATACCACTCTACAGCTATGTGTGGTACGATTTCAATGACAAGTTCTACTATGGTATGGGCGACGGACGTGCCAACAACATCACGGCTCAGTATTCTGACTATATCTATCCCTATACCAACTTTACGGAGACGGGACTCTCCACCGGTTTGTCCGAGGCCTGGGCAGCACTTTATTCTGTGGTGGCACAGTCGAACAACTCCATCAACAACATCAGCAACTTCGCCTCCGATGAAGTGTCGGAAACGGCCAAGATACAAGGCATAGCCGAGGCTCGTTTCATGCGTGGACTGGCCTATTGGTACATTGCCTCGCTCTGGGGATGCGGCATCATCTACGACAACACCCAGGCGCTGGTGAACAACTACGTGGTTCCGGCCAACCGCCAGAGCGATGTCATGGAGTTTGCCATCCGCGACATGGAGTATGCGGCCGTCCATCTGCCCAATTCGTCACCAGCCTCGGGACGTGTCAACAGGTATTCGGCCTACGGAATGCTCTCGCGCTTCTATCTCTCCATGGCCGGACTGACCACGGAGGGACGCTACGACGGCAACAACATTGCCACCGACCGCACCCGAAAGACCCGCAACGATTATTATCTGGACGCTGCCCGAAAGGCTGCCGCCAAGGTGATCAACGAAGGGCCGTTCAAACTGATGGACAACTATGCCGACCTTTTTGCCGCTGCCACACAGAACAACAATGAAGAGAGCATCTTCCAGCTGCAATTCCAGGCTGGCGCCACCAACGGCCTGGCACAGTCGATGACTCGATTCCTGGCCTGGAGCACTCAGGTGAATCAGGGCAACTCGTGGGGTGGTTCCACTTATTGCTCCTACGACCTGTGGGAGGAGTTCAAGGAATACAACGACGCCACGCTGGGCGAAACGGTTGATGACGCCATCCGCCGCCACTACTCTGTGGCTTCCTATGGCGAAAGCTATCCCGAGCTGAGCTCAGACCCCGAAAAGCCCTACATCTATGGTGAAAGCGAAAACGCAGGCAGCCAGGGTGCCAACATCAAGAAATATGTGATTGGCACCAATGCCGTGAACGGCATAGCCGTGAACAACAACTCGGGCATCAACACTTACATGATGCGACTGGCGGAGGTTTATCTGAACTACGCTGAGGCCGCGCTGGGCAACAACGAGAGCACCACCGACGCCACGGCACTCCAGCTGGTCAATGCGCTGCGCACACGTGCTGGCGTTGCCAAGAAAAACCGTCTCACCTTCGAGGACATCCGCCACGAATTCCGCGTCGAGACAGCCTTTGAAGGACTCTACTGGTTCTTCCTCGTGCGAAGAGGATACTATGAGCAGCAGGAGGTGGTGAACTACGTGAACAACCAGCACCGCAACGCCAGCTACTATGAGACTTCTACGCACACCTACAAGCTGCCCGACACCTACGCCGCCCCCGGACCGAGCGTAGCCGTGGCTACAGCCGCCAACCTCACGCTGCCCATTGCCGACACCGACCAGACCAAGAACCCCATGCTGAAATCGGGGGCTGACGGTGTGCTGCAGACGGTTGCCTACGAGTTTGGCGAGCGAGAAGTGACCGACGCTGAACTATTTTAGTTGACAAACATGATATATTTGACAATTTCACAATTGGACAGTAGTCGCAAGAATTATAAAAATGTAAATTCGTGAAATTGTAAAATTGTGAAATAGTGAAATAGTGAAATTGTAAAATCGTAAAATTGCAAAATAAGTATATGAAAACCATGAAATATTTTTGGATGCTGTGTGCTGCGCTTGTCGCATTCGGTTCCACGTCGTGCAAGAATGACGACGACGAAGGCTCACAGACCGCTCCAATGACCATCTCGAAGGTCTTTCTGGAGAACATCAACGATACGGTGAACAAGGACCGCGAAGTGGAGTTTGCCCGTCTGGGCCAACTCATCCGCCTGGAAGGAGCGGGCTTCAAGGGCCTCAAGAAGATTCTCATCAACGGCTATGAAACCTATTTCAACAATGCCCTGATGACCGACAACAACGTGTGGGTGACGCTCAACGCCAACACGCCTGTTGACAAGGCCGACGAGAGTGTGCGCAACACCATCACGCTCATCAAGGACGGCACCCAGCTGGTTTATCCGTTCATCATCCGCGCTGCCGCACCGACCATCACCAGCTGCGACAACACCCTGCCCAAACCGGGCGAAGTGGTGACCGTCTATGGCACCAACTTGCAGGAAACCACCAAACTCACGCTCCCCGGCGGCGTGGAGGTGACCAGCGGCATCGTCAACGACGAGGAAGGCAAGTTCTACAGCTTCACCATGCCTGCCGGAGTGACACAGAGCGGCTCCATCACCAGCGAGGGCGCCAACGGAACAGCCGTCACCCCTGCCTACTTCAACGAGTTCCGCACCTACATCACCGACTTTGACGGAAACGGCGGGCTGGGTACTTGGAGTGCCACCTACGCAACCGAAGACCTTGTAGATGACCCGCTCGGCACTGGCCGCGGCAAGGTGGCCATGCTTGTTCCCAATGTGAAACTCAATGCCGGCGGTCTGGACAAGGGCGCCAACTCGCTGCTTTGGGCTACGGCCGGCGACAAGGCCGGCGAGGACAACTGGTCGCGCATGTTCGAGGTGGTGCCCGCCAGCACCAATGCCGCCGACGTGGCCATTCAGTTCGACATCTATTGTCCTGAGCCTTGGGACCTGAGTGGACAGCTGGAGATTTCGCTCCAGAACAACCTCTCCAACTACGGCTACGGGTCGGGATGCACCAAGTACAGCTCGCAATACATGAACACAGCCACCGTGTGGGTGCCCTGGTTCAATGCCGCTGACGGTTCGCATGCGCCATTCACCACAGGCGAGCGCTGGCAGACCATCACCATCCCGATGACTGCCTTCGGCAACTATGACCCCGCGGAGGCACCCGAAGTCACTTTCCAGAAGATTTGCGAAGACCGTCTGGCCGGCAGCTACAGCAACTTCCTGTTCCTCTTTGTGAATGCAGACCTCGAGGACGAAGCCCTCGGCGTGAAGTATGAATCGAAGCAGTTCACCCAGAAAATCTACATCGACAACCTGCGCGTGGTGCCAACGGCTGCCGTAACGGTGAGCGATTTCTAAACGGTTGACAGTTTACGGTTTACTGTTCTGAAATTGTAAAAATGTGAAAATGTAAAATTGTAAAATAAGAATATGAAAATCCAACTTTATAAATACATTGGTGTGGCCCTGACGGTTTGTGCGCTCGCATCCTGCGACGACCAAATCATGGAGTGGAAAACTCCCGACGGCCACGGTGCCGTGACCAAGGCCGAAATACCCTTGCAGGTGAAAGAGGTGCTGGCCAACTACGGCAATATCAAGGAATATGCAGCGCAATACACGCCCAACATGATTGTGGGCGTCGGCATGGGTGCCGCCATCTATACCGACCAAAGCGACCCACGCAGCTCTTTGGCCAACGACAACTTCCAGATGCTCACGCTGGGCAACGCCATGAAACACGACGCCATCGTGAGCAATGCGGGCGGCATGAACTTCGCCACTGTTGATCAGGTGATAGCTGCCATGCCCAAGGGCATGCAGCTCTACGGCCACAACTTCTTCTGGTATCAGCAAACGCGCCAAGCCTATCTGAAATCGCTCATCGCCCCCACACTGGTGGTTGAAACCGACAGCGACATCAAGAGCATCCTGGCAGGCGACGCCAGCGACTTTGAAGGCGGCACCACCGGCGGATGGGGCTCATGGGGCTCCAACAAAGACGATGCACAGGTGCTCGACGGCGTGGGCGTGGACGCCTCGAAAGGCCTCATGCTGAAAAACAAGGGCGACGGCAACGCATGGGAGGCCCAGTGCGCCTACACCTTCGACGTGCCGCTCGACCCCAACACCGAATACACCATCCGTTTCCAGGCTCGCTCCACCTCGGCCGCAGGTTCATTGCAGTTCCAGTATCAGAACGGCTCCACCTATGGCTCACAGGGCGGCTACAACACCTTCCCCGTGGGAACCGACTGGACAACCTGCGAATATTCGTTCACCCCAGCCTACGACGATGCAAACCGCATCATCATCAACTTCGGACAGGTGGGAGCCACCTATTATGTGGACAACATCGAGTTCGGCACCAAACAGGAAGACCCCATGGAGAACGTGCTTGCAGGCGATGCCAACGACTTCGAGGGCGGTTCGACCGGCGGTTGGGGCTCATGGGGGTCCAACAAGGACGATGTCCAGGTGGTTGAGGCTGAAGCCCACGGCGGCACCCACTCGCTCATGCTGAAGAACAAGGGCGACGGCAACGCATGGGAAGCCCAGAATGCCTACACCTTCGACGCTCCCCTGCAGCAGGGCAAGAAATACATGATCCAGTTCTACGCCAAGAGTTCCACGGGCGCTGGCCACCTGCAGTTCCAGTATCAGAACGGCACGACCTACCAATCGCAGGGCGGCTACACCGACTTCAGCGTGGGCACCGAATGGGTGCTCTGCGAAGCCGAGTTCACCGTTAATCCCGACGACGCCAACCGCATCATCATCAACTTCGGCAAGGTGGGCGGCACTTATTGGATTGACGACATCAAGTTCGGACTCTCAAAGAATCAAGATGGTGCAGCCAAGGGCGCACGCATCGTCAAGAAAGCCCACGGACCGCGCAAGGCCAAGAGCTACTACGTGATGAAGACGCCCGAGGAGAAGCGCGCCGCACTGCTCACGGCCATGGAGGAATGGGTCAAAGGCATGGCCGACCACCTGAAGGAAATGGGTGTCACACCTGCCGGCTATGACGTCATCAACGAGGCCATCAGCGACGGCGACTACAAGGTGCGCGGCGTGGACAATGTCTTTGGCGGTTCTGACACCGACGACGACGGCAACCGCACCTACGACAGCGAACCCACAGAGACCGAGGCCGACGGTCTGGACCTGCATTGGGGCACCAGCCGATTCTATTGGGGCTACTACGTACACGACTACGGTGTGAAGGCTTTCCAGATGGCCCGCAAGCATCTGCCCGCCGAGACCAAACTGTTCATCAACGACTACAGCCTGGAGTCGTCGGAAGGCAAGCTGAACGCTCTCTGCAACTGGGTGAAAGAAATTGATGCCGCCAACGGCTCGCCCATCGTCGATGGCATCGGAACGCAAATGCACGTCTCCTTCAGCCCAAGCGACGATGTCGAGGCCAATGCCCAGAAACTGGCCGAACTGAAAGCCAGGGTCGATAACATGTTCAAGACACTGGCCGCCACGGGCAAACTCGTCCGCGTGACCGAGCTCGACGTGGCCATCGGCACCGGGTCGCCTTCAGCTGCACAGTATAAGGCACAGGCCGACGCCTACCAGCTCATCTTCGAATCCTACAAAGCCAACGTGCCCGCTGCCCAGCAGCACGGCATCACCATCTGGAGCGTTTCCGACGCCGAGGACGAGCACGAGTACTGGCTCAAGGGCGAAGTGCCCAACCTCTGGGACGCCAGTTTCCTGCGCAAGTGGGCCTACAAAGGTGTTTGCGACGGTATTGCCGGCGAGGACCTGGGATTGCAGTTCGGTGGCGATGACTACAAGGCTTACTACGAGAAGCAAAACGTCTCGGAAAGTGTGAAATAAAACCGAAGTTTTAAAACTCACCTGCATAAAAGGAGCGGAATCGACAAATTCCGCTCCTTTTTATTTCACACAATGGGGGAAAAATCGTATATTTGCACACACGAAAAAACAAATAACGACATCGATAACAAAACGAAGCCAATGAAAACAAAAATCTTTGCCCTGGCCGCCCTGCTTTGCGCATGGGCCGCCCAGGCAGCAGCTGCTGAGAAAGTGGATCGCCCACGGTTGGTGGTGGGCGTGGTGGTTGACCAGATGCGGTGGGACTATCTCTACCGCTACTACGACCAGTTTGCCGAAGGCGGGCTGAAACGCCTGCTCAAAGAGGGCTACAACTTCGACAACATGCACTACAACTATCTGCCCACGGTGACGGCCGCAGGCCACGCAAGCATCTACACGGGCACCACGCCCGCCATCCACGGCATTGCCGGCAACAACTACCACCTGAACGGCCACCCCATCTACTGCGTGGAGGACACCACCGTGGCCGGCGTGGGCACCACAAGCAAAGCGGGAAAAATGTCGCCCAGAAACATGATGGTCACCAACATGTGCGACCAGCTGCGGCTGGCCACCGACTTCCGTTCGAAAGTGATCGGCGTGGCACTGAAGGACCGAGCCTCCATTCTGCCTGCGGGCCACTCGGCCAACGCCGCCTACTGGTTCGACCGCTCTACGGGCACCTTCATCACAAGCACCTACTACATGGACGAGCTGCCCGCGTGGGTGCGCTCGTTCAACAAAGACAACAAAACCAATCCCAAGGAGGACATCTGGATTCTGCCCAAAGGGCTCAGCCTCACCACCAAAATGGCCATTGCGGCGCTGGACGGCGAAAAGCTGGGCAGACAGGCCGACCAGACCGACATGCTCTGCATCAGCTATTCGTCAACCGACGTGATGGGCCATAAATACGGCACACGCGGCCCAAAGACTGACGAGATGTACCTGGCGCTGGACAAAGAGCTGCGCAAGCTCTTCGATGTGCTCGACAGCCGCATCGGCCGTGACAAATATCTGCTCTTCATCACAGCCGACCATGCCGGTGGCCACAACGCCAAGTTCCTGAACGACCACAAACTGCCGGGCGGACAGCTTGGATACTGGGGAAAACTGAAGAAAGAGCTCTCCAGGACGCTCGCCGCGCGCTTTGCCGGCGTTGACGTCATCGACGACGTAAATGGCGAGCAGGTTTATCTCAACCTCGCCGCCATCAAGCAGCGCGGCCTCAACCTGGACGAAGTGGAGCAGGCCGTCTGCGACGAGATACAGAAGTACGAGGGCGTCCAGTACGTCGTTCCCGTGCGCCATCTCATGACCGCCACCATCCCCTACCCCATCCGCGACCGCATACTCATGGGCAACTGCCCGCGCCGCAGCGGCGAAATACAGATTGTGCCGCGCCCCGCCTACTACGACTACTCGTACGACGAGGGCACCAGCCACTCCCACTGGGCACCCTACGACACCCACGTGCCCTTCATCCTCATGGGGTGGCACATCGACGAAGGCCACACCAACCGCCCCGTCAACATCACCGACATCGCGCCCACCATCTGCGCCCTGCTGAAGATTCAGATGCCCAGCGGCTGCGTCGGCACTCCACTGCTCGACTGAATAGTTTACAGTTTACGGTTTACAGTTTACAGTTTACAGATGATATGCTGAAAAAACATAACTGCAAACTGTAAACCGTAAACTGTAAAAACATCTCAGCGGATTACAAAAACAACGCCGTGAGTTACAAAAATAACGCCGTGAGTTACAAAAATAACGCCGTGAGTTACGTCAAAATTTTCTAGAGAAATTGAACGTAACTCACGGCGTTGTTTTATGGGTCTCAAAAATCAGTTCTCCATTAGAAGGGTATTGTCAGCTAACTCCACGAGCCGCAGGCTCGTTAACTACAGCTAACTTCAGTTAACTCCTGCCAACTCCCATTAACTCCAGCTAACTTCCGTTAACTCCCGTTCTTACTCCCGTTAACTTCCGACAACCTACCCCATCCGCCAATCACTTGAACAGCTGGGGGACGAACCAATTGAGATATTTCCGCCAGTTGCTCCAGATGTGGCCACCGTCGGTCTCGCAGTATTCGTAGCGGTAACCTTTCTGGTCGAGTTTCTGACGGAACTCCACGTTGTCCTTGTAGAGGAAGTCTGTACGCCCGATGGCAATGTAGTAGAGGCGCGGAGCATTGGCAAACTGACGGGCCAGTTTCTCGTCCTTCTTGTCATAGATGTAGCCCTGCTCGTTGCTGGGGTTGCCCCGGTTGACGGCAGCCGAGAAAAGCCCCACGTAGTCGAACATGTCGGGATTGTTGAGCGAGATGTAGAGCGAGTGGAATCCGCCCATGGAAAGCCCTGCTATGGCACGGTGGGGCTTGTCGGCGAGGGTGCGGTAGTGGCTGTCGATGTATCCCACCACGTCGCTGGCAAATGCAGCCTCGATGGCTCCGTCCATGGTGCGGGGGTTGATGAACAAAGGTTTGTACATCGAGTTGGCGTATTCGCCCGGCACGGCCTGTTGGGTACCGTTGCCGTTGGGCATCACCACGATCATGGGCTCGGCCTTGCCCTGGGCAATCAGGTTGTCCAGAATCTGCGTGGCGCGTCCCAGTTCGCTCCAGGCGTTCTCGTCGCCTCCGGCTCCGTGGAGCAGATAGAGCACAGGATATCGTTTTGCGCTGTTCTTCGGGTCATCGTATCCCGCAGGCGTATAGACGGTCATTCGGCGCTGGGCCATGCCCAGACGTGGGCTTGGATACCACACCTTGGCCACGTTTCCGTGCGGCACATCGCGCACGAAGTAGTTCTCTGACACGTCGCCGTCGATGAGGAAATAGTTGGTGTAGGTGAAGATGTCGCGCTGCATATAGACGTTGTTGGGGTCGGTGGCGCGCAGCCCGTCAACGCTAAAGCAGTAGGTGTGCAGCTCGGGAGCCAGCGCGGGCGAGGTGTAGGTCCACAGGCCGTTGCCGTCCTTGCTGAGCAGTTGGGTTCCGGCCACTTCCATTTCGCCCATGGGTGTCTTTATTTTCTGTTTGGGCAGGAAGTCGGCCTCGAGTTTCACCTCCTTGGCCTGCGGGGCAAAGAAGCGGAAGGTCACAGTCTGGTCGGCATTGATTTCTGGCGAGACGATGTCGCCTGCGTTCAGTCCGACGGTTTCCTGGGCTGAGGCTGCCATGAGCTGCACGGCGAGCCCCATCAAAATGAACACTCTTTTCATGCTTTTTCTTTATTTTTTCGGTGGAGGATTTTTTTATTGCTTCATCAGCTTCAGTTCTTGTTTTGGAGCCAGAGCGTTGCTGGTGGGCTCGGTCAGCTGGCTGATGTTGGCGGTGGCGCGTCCGCGGATGTCGCGGCTGCTGGCGCCCACGGCGAAGGTGTAGGTTCCGGCCTCGACGAGCCACTGGCTGCCAGCCTCGTCAAACGAGGCCAAGTCGCGCTTCTGCAGCGTCATGTTGAGCGTCTGGCTCTCGCCGGGGCGCAGTTCGCGTGTCTTTCCGAAGGCTTTCAGCTCGTGTGCGGGTTTCTCCAGCCGGCCTTTGGGAGCCGTGACATAGACTTGTGCCACTTCCTTGCCGCTCACCTTGCCCGTGTTCTTCACGCTCACGCTGACGGTGATGGTGTTGCCGCTGACGCGCACACTGGGCTTGCCATACTCGAAGGTGGTGTAGCTCAGTCCGAAGCCAAAGGGATAGGCCACTTCGCGGTCGAACGAGTCGAAGAACCTGTAGCCCACGTAGATGTCCTCCTCGTGGTTGGTATAGTCGTAGCCCGGCACGTCGTGTCCGTTGGACTTGGCGGCATCGTAGCTGTAGAGGTCCATCTGTCCGGGAAAGTTCTGCGTCGAGGGGTGGTCGGTGGCAGCGATGGGCCATGTCATGGTGAGTTTTCCGCTGGGGTTCACCTTGCCCGTGAGTATGTCGGCCACCGAGTTGCCACCCTCCATTCCGGGCTGCCAAGCCACGAGGATGGCGTCGGGATAGGCGCTCCACGAGGCGGTCTCGATGACCGATCCGCTGTTGATGACCACCACCACGGGCTTGCCCATTGCGTGGAACGCGTTGCTCACGTCCATGATCATCTGCCGCTCGTTCTGGGTGAGGTTGAACTCGCCCTCAATCTCGCGGTCAACGCCCTCGCCAGCCTGACGGCCAATGGTGATGATGGCGGCGTCCGACCCCTTCACCACGTTGCCGATGCAGATGGGGCTGATGGTAATCTCGGGATATTTCTGCTGTCCGAACATCTCCATCTGGTACCAGCGGGCAGGATGGCGGTCGGCCTGGAACTTCAGGCGGGCAAAGTCGATGTACTTGTTGTAGAGGTTGGTCAGCGTGTCCGACGAGCTGATGCCCACATTCTTCAGGCCCTCCACCATATCGACCACGTAGGGCGGGTGGACACAGCCCGAACCGGTGCCGCCCGAGAGGAAATCGTAGGAGTTCTCGCCGAAGAGGGCCACGGTCTTGATTTTCTGTCCGGCCGTTTTCCAGGGCAGTGTGCCGTTGTTCTTCAGCAGCACCATGCCTTCAGTGGCCGTCTGTCGGGTGATTTGTGCGTGAGCCTTGAAGTCGGGTTTGTTAGAGGCCGGATAGTGTCTGAAGCTGGGAGTCTTGACAATGTACTCGAGCATGCGGCGCACGTTGCGGTCAACGTCCTTGATGTCGAGCCGCCCGCTCTTCACCCCCTCAATGATTTCGTTGGTCTGGGCCGGTTGTCCCGGCTCCAACAGGTCGTTGCCGGCATGCACCTCGTCGGTGGTGAGCAGCCCTTTGCGAATGCCTATCCAGTCGGTCATCACAATGCCCTTGTAGCCCCAGTCGTCGCGCAGAATCTTGGTGAGCAGGTCGTGGTTGCCCATGGAGTAC